>Ga0326597_10001241_pt1 | contig 41741 bp, 44 predicted proteins | sample RVTome_12_FD_203789 | JGI IMG/M metagenome (GOLD analysis project Ga0326597, IMG submission 203789) | Soil microbial communities from uranium-contaminated site in the Upper Colorado River Basin, Wyoming, United States - RVT100D185 | ecosystem: Environmental > Terrestrial > Soil > Contaminated >... | reverse complement strand
GGCAACTCGGCATGGTGCAGGATATGGCGCGTGGCGCCGCCGAAGATCATCTGCCGCAGGCGGCTGTTGGTGTAGGCGCCCTTGACCACCAGATCGCAGCCGAATTCCGCGGCCTTGGCCAGGATGAGCGCGCCGGCTCCGGCGCCGTCGCGCGGAACCGTCACCTCCTCGGCGTGAACGCCATGGGCGCTGAGAATTCCGCAAAGCTGCAAGCCGCTTGGGCCGGGAATCCTCGGACCGCCCTCGACCGTCAGGACCACCACGCGCTCGGCGAGCTTCAACAGCGGGATCGATGCGGTCACCGCCCGCGCCGACTCGGTCGACCGGTTCCAGCCGATCAGGATTGCCTTGCCGAAGCTCGCATCCACCGCCAGGCCCGGCGGCACCACCAGAACCGGCTTGCCGCCCTCGAACAGCACCGCCTCGGTGATTGTGATCGACGGGCTGCCGCCCTCGCGCCGGGGCCGGCCGACTGCGGTGATATCGAACAGGCGGCTGTGATTGCCGACGAAATTTTCATGTGCCAGCTCACCGCCGGCCCAGCGGTATGACAGCCCCGGTTCCGGCGCCGCGACCGATTTCACCCCGTAACGCTGCATGAAGCCGGTGAACAGCGCACCCAGCTCTTCCGCCGTCGGCTGGTCCTCCGGCCGGGTCAGCGCCTCGGCGACGATCGGGCCCTCATAGGTGACGAGCCCCTCGAACGTTGCCCCCACCGGCACTCCCTCGACATAGCAGTCCAACCGGCGTGACAGCAGGAGCGCGCCCGCAAACACCGACTCCAGCTGATCTCCGGCCTCGACCGGCACCAACACGGTCTTCATTTCGAGGCTCCTCCCATTGACCTCAAAAGGCTTTTGCACAATACCTTGATGGCGGTGCCAAGGCCATCAAAGAAGCGCCCTGGCCAGGCGATCAATAAACCACGTCCCTGTCTCGACCACCATCAAAGGACCCGCCGCCATGCCCGGACCCGGACGACATTTCCTGCAGATTCCGGGACCGACCAACGTGCCGGACCGGATTCTGCGCGCCATCGAGCGTCCGACCATTGACCATCGCGGGGCGGAGTTTGGCGAGTTCGCACTGAAGCTTCTGTCTTCGATCAAGACCGTCTTCAAGTGCTCCGGCCCGGTTTTCATCTATCCCGCGTCCGGCACCGGCGCCTGGGAAGCGGCGCTGACCAACGCGCTGAGCCCGGGCGACAAGGTTCTGATGTACGAGACCGGCCATTTCGCCTCGCAGTGGAAGACGATGGCCGACCGCCTCGGCCTCGCCCCGACATTCATCGCCAGCGACTGGCGATCGGGCGTCGATCCGGAACGGATCCGCGACCACCTGGCGCGCGACACCGCGCACGCCATCGAGGCTGTCTGCGTCGTCCACTGCGAAACCTCGACCGGCTGCAATTCCCTCGTCAGCGATGTCGCCGATGCCATTGTCGACACCGCTCACCCGGCGCTGCTGATGGTCGATGTGGTCTCGTCCCTCGCCGCGGCCGATTTCCGTCAGGACGAATGGCGCGTCGACATCGCCGTCTCCGGCTCGCAGAAGGGCCTGATGCTGCCACCCGGCCTCGGTTTCAATGCGGTCAGCGAAAAGGCGCTCGAGGCATCGAAATCGGCCCGACTGCCGAGGTCGTTCTTCTCCTGGGGCGAAATGGTGGCCCCGAATGCAAGCGGTTACTTTCCCTATACCCCTGCGACCAACCTGCTCTACGGCCTCGCCGAGGCCATCGACATGCTGCACGAGGAAGGGCTCGACGCCGTGTTCGCGCGCCATGCCCGCCACAGCGAGGCGACACGCCGCGCCGTCGCCGCCTGGGGACTGGAAACGGTGTGCCAGAATCGGGAGCACTACGCGAACTCGCTCACCGGGGTGATGATGCCCGAAGGCCATTCGGCCGATGCCTTCCGCAAGCTGGTGGCCGAGACCTTCAACATGTCGCTCGGCAACGGGCTCGCCAAGCTCGCCGACCGCGCGTTCCGCATCGGCCATCTCGGCGATTTCAACGATCTGATGCTGGCGGGAACGCTGTCCGGCGTCGAGATGGGGCTCGAGCTCGCCGGCGTTCCGCACCGGCGCGGCGGCGTCCAGGCGGCCCTCGACTACATGTCGGCGGGCTCGCAGTCCGCGGCCGCCTGAGCCGACCCGGACAATATTCTACGGCCGCGTCTTCGACACGTAGTCGAACACCAGCCGGTCATCGCGCGTGCGCACCACCCGGCACGACGAATCGCGCACTGGCGCCCTGCCGAACATCACCACCCGGGTCCCCTGGTCCTCGATCGGGCCCGACACCTGATAGCCGATCGGCCCGCAGCTCGGCGAGAACACATAGGCCGTTCCCTGATAGGAATTGCCCTCCTTGCTGCCCTCGAACAGGAGGGTTCCGGCGCGCGCCCCGGCCCTCACCATGCCCTCGCGCGGCCGCTCGTAATAGAACCATCGCCGGGAGCCATCGGCCACCAGATACATCAGCGAATCGTTGTGGTCCCAGAAGCTCGACGCCGTCTGGCCGCCGGCGCCGGCGCGAGGCGCCGCATCTGCGCCCGGCCGGCCAGCGTCCGCACCTTGCTGCTCGATCTTGGCGAGCGCCGCGCGCGCGAGCGCGGCCTGCGGCCCTTCCGCGCAGCCCGACAGGAATGCGCCCAGCGCTTCCCTGGTTCCGATCTGAAGCGCCTGCTCGAACAGGAAATCACGGCAGGCGCTCTGCTGCGCGGCCGGATCGGGCGCGGGCCCGGCCGCCGCCTGCCCGCCTCCGCCGCAACGCCCGCCCGGTCCCGGCGCGAGGCAGTAATCGCCCACGATCCGGTCATAGATCGCCGGCGCCTGCTCGTGGGCCACGGCGCGCGCCTGGGTGTAGACCTCGCGCTGCACGTCCTTGGCGACGTCGAGCAGGCTGCGCCCGGGAACGCTCATCGCGCGGATCAGGTTCCGCGTGAACAGGGAGTTCGGATCGGGATCGTTGTCGCCGACCCGGTCGAGCGCTCGCTCGCCCTCGCCGGCCGAGAACATGATGAAGGTGCCGACCGGGGCCTCCATCCGCGACAGGCCCCTGGTGCCGCCGAAGGCAGCCCTTGTGCCGTCCGCGCCCTCGACCGTGAACGGATTGTCGCGGCACGCATCGAGGATCATCACGCTCACCCGAGGCGTGCGCCGGCGCATCCGCTCGCCGATCTCGTCGGCCGCGAACGCACTGTCGGCGACAAGATCGCCCGCGCCGACACCGGCCTCGGGCACATCGACGGGCAGGAGATAGTTGCGTCCGTCATGGCGCACGCCGTGACCGGCGAAGAAGAACAGCGCCTCGTCGTTCTGGTCGATGCGCGAGGTAAAGGCGAAGATCTGCTCGCTCATCGCGCGGCGGTCGACATCGACGGCCACGATCACCTCAAAACCGAGGGCCTCGAGCGCGCGCGTCATCTCCCGTGCGTCGCCGCGCGCCTTTTCCAGCCGAACCACGTTGTCATAGGAATCATTGCCGATGACGAGCGCGATCCGCTTGGCCGATGCCTCGCCCGAGGCGCCGGCCAGCAAGGCCGCCGCCACCACAAATGCGCAGAGCGTTTTGACCAAGGCACACATTGTCCGCCGCCAAATGTTGCCACGATGGTCTTAAGGCATCCTGTATCCCGGCGGCACCGGCCCTCTGGCCGGACTTCTCGCACCGGCCCGGGGAGATGACGCCTCGTGACTGTGTGAGAAATCCGGACTAGCCGTCGAGTCCCTCCATCAGCTCGGCCGGATCGATCGGCAGCTCGACTTCCTGGCGGCGCTTGGCCGAGAGGTCCATCGCCATGGTCAGCATCAGGTTGCGATGGCCTTCGGCCGCCGTCGCGTGCGGGGTGCGCTTGCCCGAATAGATGCGGTTGAACCAGGAATTGGTCTCCTCGCGCATCGGCCCCCACAGTTCGCCCCCATAGACATCGCCGGGCGGGAAGCTGGTCAGGAAATCGACATTGCGCTCGGCCTCCATCACGAAATTATCGGGCCTGTAGGCCGGCCCCTGGTTGAAATCGCTCGCCAGGATCACGTCGCGATGGGTGTCCTCGATATCGATCACCCCCCTCGTGCCGACAATGCCGATTTCGAGGCCGTAGACCGCGCCCGGCCACACCTTCGGCAGCGCCCAGCAGATGTTCATCGAGAAGATCGTGCCGTCCTCCATGGTGAACACGCCGAAGGTGGCGTCCTTGGTGCCGATATCGGTGAGGATTTTCTCGGTCGAGCGCGCGAAGATCGAGACCGGCTTTGCCTGCTCGCCCAGAAGCCACATTGCCATGTCGAGGCTGTGGGTTCCCGAGACCACCATCGGCGTCAGATGCCGGCGGTCCTGGGTCAGCCGCGTCTCGCCGGTCGGGGCCATGCGGTTCATGAACGCACGCACCACCACCGCCGTCGCCTCGCCCACCTGGCCGGTGCTGACCCGTTCCTTGACCGCGAGAAAGCGGCGGCGGAACCGCTGGGTGTAGCCGACCACGGCATCGACGCCGGCGCTCTCGATCGCGCTCAGCACCTGCGCCGACTCGCGCGCGTCGGTTGCCAGCGGTTTTTCGATCATCATCTTGTGGCCCTGGTCCACCGCCGCGAGGACCGGCTCGGTGTGGGCCCAGGTCGAGGTTGCCACGATCACCGCGTCGACCTCGGGGCGCCGGATCAGTTCCTTGAAATCGGTGGTGAAATAGTCCGCGCCGATGTCGTCCTTCAGCTTGTGGCCGGACTTCTCGTTCATGTCCGACAGGCCGATCCAGCCGATGCCCGGAAAATCCTTCGCCAGCGTCGCCCGCATCCGCCCGACCACGCCGCAGCCGACGACCGCAAGCCCGAGCTGTTTGTTATCCGCCATGAAATGCCTCCCGGTTTCTTGGATTGTGCTGCGGTGCCTGCGAACACACGCCCGTACCCCACCCGAGCGCGTTATAGTCACCAGCGCGCGGCAAAGAAAAGAGGGACCGCACGCGGCCCCTCCGTGAGAATGGTCGTCAATCCGACCTGATTAGTCTGCGTGGCGTGTCACACCCTCAACGAAGGTTGCTCCGCTGCCGATGTGAACCCGCTGGGTCGGAATTGACGTTCCGATTGCTCACTAGACATCGGATCACCTCCTTTCGTTCGGTTGCGTGAAGGGTTCAACTATGGCCTGTTCGCCGCCGATCCGCAACAGATCACCGTGCCGCGTTGCCGGGCCCGTTCGCATGGTCAGATCTTGCGCAGCGCGACCTGCTCGACCGAATGATCCGCGCTCTTGGTCAGGATCAGATCTGCGCGCTGGCGCGTCGGCAGGATGTTTTCCACAAGATTCACCAGATTGATCCGGGTCCACAGGCCGGCCGCGACTTCGCGCGCTTCGCCGTCCGACAGCGCGGCATATTTGCGGAAGAACGATTCCGGCTTGGTGAACGCGGTCTTGCGCAGCGCCAGGAACCGCTCGATGTACCATTCCCGAATGTGTTCCGCGGCCGCATCGACATAGATCGAGAAGTCGAAATAGTCCGAAACGTAAGGGATCGCCTTGCCCTCGCGTGGCAGCGGCGCCGGCTGCAGCACGTTGAGCCCCTCGACGATCATGACATCCGGCCGGTCGACCGAGATCGTCCGGTCGGGCACCACGTCATAGATGAGGTGCGAATAGACCGGGGCCTCGACCGGCCCGCGCCCGGCCTTGACGTGGCTCATGAACTCGAGAAGGCGAGGCAGGTCGTAGCTCTCGGGAAAGCCCTTGCGCTCCATCAGCCCTTCGGCCTCCAGCACCGCGTTGGCCAGGAGGAACCCGTCGGTCGGCACCAGCGCCACCTGCGGGTGATGCGGCCAGCGCGCGAGCAGCGCCTGGAGAATGCGCGCGGTGGTGCTCTTGCCGACCGCAACCGAGCCGCCGAGGCCGATGATATAAGGCACCTTGGCGCCGTTGCCGCCGAGGAACCGGCTGGTTGCCGCGAACAGCCCCTGGGTCGCGGCAACATAGAGATTCAGCAGCCGCGACAGCGGCAGATAGACCTGCTCGACTTCGGCGAGCGACATCGGCTCGTTGAGGCCTCGCAGGCGCTCGACATCGCTCTCATCGAGCGGCAGCGGCGTGTCGGCCCTCAGCGCCGCCCATTCCCGCTTCGAGAACCGGCGATAGGGCGAGACGTCGATGCAGCCGCGACAATCCATGGCCTGGCTCATTGCCATCTCGACAGCACCGGCCGTCACCCCTTGGCCCGGGCTGCCTTTTCGGCGAGCCCCGAGGTCCCTTCGCGGGCGGCGAGTTCCGCCAGAACTTCGCCGAGCCCGATGCCGCGCGCGGCCAGCAGCGCCATCAGGTGATAGATGAGGTCCGCCGCTTCGCGCGCGAGGTCGGCCGGCGCCTCGGTCAATGCCGCGACAACCACCTCATTGGCCTCCTCGCCGAGCTTGCGTGCCGCGAGCTGCGGCTCGGCCACGAGCCGCGCGGTGTAGGAGACCTCGGGGTCGCCGCCGCGGCGCGCGGCGATCGTCGCCGCCAGCCGCGACAGCACCTCGAGTTCGCCCGCCGTCAGTTCTGCCATGGATTGATCGCCCGGGAGGAAATCCTGATCATTTACCCAATTGTGGACCGGCCGGCACCGCTCCGTCCAGCCGCACGGCGACCCCGGCGGCCGCCATGTGCCGCTTGGCTTGCCGGATCGAATGCTCGCCGAAATGGAAGATCGACGCGGCCAGCACCGCGTTGGCATGGCCCATGACAATGCCTTCGACCAGATGGTCGAGCGTGCCGACACCGCCCGAGGCCACCACCGGAACGCAGACCCGGTCGGCGACCGCGCGCGTCAGCGCGATGTCGTAGCCGCTGCGGGTGCCATCGCGGTCCATCGAGGTCAGGAGAATCTCGCCGGCGCCGAGCGCCACCACCCGTTCCGCGTAATCGAGCGCGTCGATGCCGGTCGGCTCGCGCCCGCCATGGGTAAAAATCTGCCACTGGCCTTCGCCGGTCTGCTTGGCGTCGATGGCGATGACGATGCACTGGGCGCCGAACTTCTCCGCTGCCGCGCGCACGAAATCCGGGTCGCGGACCGCCGCGGTGTTGATCGACACCTTGTCGGCCCCGGCGCGCAGGAGCTGGCGGACATCCTCGAGCGTCCTGACCCCGCCGCCGACCGTCACCGGCATGAAGCACTGCTCGGCGGTCCGGCTGACGACGTCGAGCAGGATTCCGCGCCGCTCGTGGCTCGCCGTGATGTCGAGGAAGCAGAGCTCGTCGGCGCCCGCCGCGTCATAGGCTTTCGCCGCCTCGACCGGATCGCCGGCGTCGCGCAGATCGACGAAATTGACCCCCTTGACGACGCGGCCGTCCTTGACATCGAGGCAGGGGATGACGCGGACCTTGAGCATCATCGCGCCGTTTCCGCCGCATCGATCAGCGCCAGCGCATCGGCCGCATCGAGCCGGCCGTCATAGAGCGCCCGCCCCGTAACGGCTCCCGCCAGCACCCGGTTCTCAGGTTCCATCAGCGCCCTCACATCGCCCAGCGAGGCGAGTCCGCCGCTCGCGATCACCTGCACCCTCGTTGCCGCGGCAAGCGCGCGCGAGGCGGCGAGGTTGAGCCCGGCGAGCACCCCGTCGCGATCGATGTCGGTGTGGATGATGGCCGCAACACCGGCATCCTCGAAGCGGCCGGCGAGCTCTTCGGCCGAAAGCGTCGAGGCCTCGGCCCAGCCCTCGACCGCGACCCTTCCGCCGCGCGCATCGATCCCGACCGCGATCCGGCCGGGATAGGCGCGCGCCGCCTCGCGCACCAGCCCCGGGTCGCGCACCGCCGCGGTGCCGAGGATCACCCTTGTGATGCCGACCCCGAGCCAGCGCTCGATGGTTGCCATGTCACGGATGCCGCCGCCGAGCTGGATCGGCAACGACACCGCCCGGACGATCGCCTCGACCGCCCTGGCGTTGGCCGGCCGGCCGGCGAACGCGCCGTCGAGGTCGACCACATGCAGCCACCTGAACCCGGCCTCGGCGAAGGCGCGCGCCTGGGCCGCAGGGTCGGCGTTATAGACCGTCGCCTCCTCCATGCGCCCGAGCCTGAGCCGCACGCACTGGCCGTCCTTGAGGTCGATCGCCGGGAACAGGATCATTCAGGGCGCCCATCTCAGGAAACTGGCGATCAGCGCGAGCCCCAGGGCCTGGCTCTTCTCGGGGTGGAACTGGGTGCCGATCTTGTTGTCCTTCGCCACCACCGCCGTCACCGGCCCGCCATGGTCGGTCAGCGCGACGAGGTCCTCCTCGCGCTCGACCGCGAGGTGGTAGGAATGGACGAAATAGGCGTGGAGCCCTTGCGGGCCAAGGCTGAGCCCGTCCAGCACCGGGTGCGCGCGGGCGACCTCGAGCGTGTTCCAGCCCATGTGCGGCACCTTGAGCGCTGGATCGTTCGGCACGATGCGCCGGACCGCGCCGGCGATCCAGCCGAACCCCGGCGTCACCCCATGCTCGTGGCCCTCGCGCGCCATCAGCTGCATGCCGACGCAGATGCCGAGAAACGGGCGGCCGCGCGCGTCGACCGCCTCCATCAGCGCCTCCAGCATCCCCGGCACCGCCTCGATCCCCGACCGACAGTCGGCAAAGGCGCCGACCCCCGGCAGCACGATCCGGTCGGCATGCGCCACCTGGTCCGGCTCCCGCGTCACCTCGATCCGGGTGCCGCGAGTGTGCTCATGCGCCGCGCGCTCGAACGCCTTCGAGGCCGAGCGCAAGTTTCCCGATCCGTAGTCGATGATCGCAACCCGTGTCATCGGCGCTGCCATCCATCGCTCATGCCGGCGCCTCGCCGGCCGCCGCGCCGCCCGCCCCGCCGGCCGGCGCCGCACCCGTGGGGCGGAACGAAAACCGCACCTCATCGTTGCGGGCAAGGGCAGCCCGATGGGCGCTCAGCGCTTCGGACCACTCGCGGAAATAGCGCGTTTCCGCCTCGTCCAGACCCTCGGCGATGATTACCGCGGCAATGTCATGGCCGCGCCGCGCCAGCGTCCAGCGCCTGAGATCATGGGCCTCGGCCGCGAACAGAACCTGGATCGCGAAGCTGACAATGGCGTTGGTGGCATTGGGAAACCCGGCCGCGGTGACGGCGAAATTGAGCCCCGCCGCGATGACGGCGTAGCCGACCAGGACCAGCCACAGGCGGTGATAGAGCGCCCACAGAACCGGAACCACAAACGCCGGCCACGAAAATCCGTCGCGTACGAAGACGGTCGCCTCCGCTTCCGCCTCGGGGTTGCCGAGCGTGCGCCGCCGGCGATGCACCGTGTAACTGCGCATGTCCTCTTGGCTCCAACCGGACCTGTCGCGGCCGCATGCCGCGCCGCAGCATATGCCATGCCGACCCGGGGTCTGGAAAGGACCGCGCGTCCGGGTCGGTTCGGCCCGCTGGAGCGGTCCGGCCCGTCGTTCGGCACCGGGCCGGACGCCGCGCCCTACCGGGCCTCGGCGAGCACCATGTCGGCGCCTTTCTCGGCGATCATGATCGTCGGCGCGTTGGTGTTGCCCGAAACCAGCGTCGGCATGATCGAGGCATCGATCACCCTCAGCCCCTCGAAGCCGCGCACCCTCAGCCGCTCGTCGACCACCGATGCCTCGTCCGCCCCCATCCGGCAGGTTCCGACCGGATGATAGCTGGTTCGCATCATCACCCTCAGATAGTCGAGCAGCTCGTCGTCGCTCTGCGCCTCCGGGCCCGGAAACCGCTCCGCCACCGTGTGCCTGGCGAAATGGGGATCGGTCGCCACCTTGCGGACCGCCTTCATGCCGGCGATCAGCGTCTCGCGGTCGGCATCGGCTGCAAGATAGTTGGGCTGGATCGCCGGTGGCGCGTAAGGATCGGCCGACCTGATCTGCACCGTTCCCCGGCTTTCCGGCCTCAGCAGCGTCGCCACCACGGTGCAGCCCGGATAGTCGTGCGGCGCGCCGCCGATCGTGGTGGTCGAGAACAGCAGGAGCAGCGTCTGGATATCGGGCGAGGCCGAGCGCGGATTGGCCCTGATGAAGCCGCCGACATAGGCGACCCCCATATGCAGGAGACCCTTGCGGCCGAAGGCATATCTGAGGCCCGCGGCGATGCGCTTGTCGAGGCGGTTATAGACGTCGTTGGCCGAGATGGCCCCTCTCAGCTCATAGATCAGCGGCGCGTTGACATGGTCCTGCAGATTGTCGCCGACCGCCGGCAGGTCGGCCACGACCGCGATTCCGTTCCGGCCGAGAAGCGCGGCCGGGCCGAGCCCGGAGAGCTGCAGCAGCTGGGGCGAATTGAATGCGCCGCCGGCGACCAGCACCTCGCCGCTCGCCCGCGCCGTTCGTTCCTCGCCGCCGACATCATAGGCAACGCCCGCCGCGCGCCGTCCCTCGAACACGATGCGTCTTGCGTGCGCGCGCGACACCACCTTGAGATTGCCGCGCCCGCGCGCCGGATGGAGAAAGGCGACGGCGGCGCTGCATCGCCTGCCGTTTCGCGTCGTCCACTGATACGGTCCGAAGCCTTCCTGGCGCGCGCCGTTGAAATCGTCGTTGCGCTCATAGCCCTGGGCCACGGCCGCGCTGATGAAATCCTCGCTCAGCAGATGGGTATCGCGCGCGTCCGAGACCGACAGCGGCCCGTCGGCGCCATGGAACTCGCTGGCCCCGCGCTGCTGGGACTCGGCCTTGCGGAAATAGGGCAGGATGTCCTCATAGCCCCATCCGGCATTTCCGAGCTGGCGCCAGTGGTCATAGTCCTCGCGCTGGCCGCGAATGTAGATCATGCCGTTGATCGAGGACGACCCGCCCAGCACCTTGCCGCGCGGCTGCGCCACCGGCCGCCGGATCCAATCCGGGCCCGGTTCGGTCTCGTACATCCAGTTGACCGACTTGCGCGTGAACAGCTTGGCGTAGCCGAGCGGCACGTGGATCCACGGGTCACGGTCGGGCGGGCCCGCCTCGATCACGAGCACCCTGTGCCTGCCGGACTGGGTGAGCCGTGACGCCAGAGTGCAGCCCGCGCTCCCGGCCCCGACGATGATGTAGTCGAATGTCTCTTGTTCTGGCATGCCTCTCCCCAACCGGCCGCATTTTCCGGACCGACGCGCCACGATAGCGCAAGCCCGGCGAGCGGGGAAATGGCGACCGCGCCTGGCCCGGGCGCGCCCGCCGCCTCCCGCTCGCCGAACTTCGGAGGTTGGCCACCCCCCGAAGATCACTCCAAGTCGTCGCCGGTTCGGGTCACCCGCGACATGCAGTCGGGCCGGCACCGTCTCTGTATGAACCTGCCTATTTCACGCTCGAGAAGCGGGTTGGCTGCAAGAGCTCGTTGGCGACATTGGCGACCAGCGGGCCGTTACGCTCGGTCTCGGCGCGCTTGGCGATCCACTCCTGGTCGGACTGGAAAGCGGCCCATTTCGCCTCCCGGTCGGCGAGCGACTCCCATTTGAGGAAATAGTAGAGGCGCTGGTTCGATGGCCCGATCACCGTGGTCCAGAATCCGGCGGTCTCGATTCCGTGGCGCCGCCACAGCGGAATGGTGATATTTTCGAACCGGTCAAGCAGCTCCTGCATCCGCCCCGTCGCCGCCTGATAGACCCGCAGTTCATAAATCATCGACATGTCCTTTTCTGTTGAGCCTGCCGCATGAGCGGTCGGGAGGTATCGAGACCGATCACGCCTTGCGTAGCAAGACCGGGGCGCGAATTTGGTCGGCCGGCGCGGGCCCTGGTTCCATATCGGCGCCCGGAAGCTATTGTCGAGCGCCCGTCGCGAAGCCACATGAGCGGGAATTCGAAGGCCTTGCGAGCATGTTGATCTGGCGGCTGTTCCTGAAAGTTGTCGACCTGTTCCTGTCGAACCCGATTCGCGCCCTGGCGCTGGTCGTCTTCGCTCTGGCGGCCATCAACTACAAGACCCTGATCGCCAACCTGCCCGATGCCGTCCCCGAGGTCGACAACTGGCTGGCCGAGCTCGCACCGAGGTCCGTGACGATGACGGGCTCGATCGTCGGCGTCGGAAAATGCTGGCGCATGAACTTCACGTTCTTCGAGGAAAGCGGCTCACCGCTGCTCAAGACCCGAAGCCACGTCACCCAGGTCACCGGAGAGAACCCGCAGGCGACGCTCTCACTGCCCCACCGGGCCAGCTACCTTGTGCGCCTCGAAACCGAGGTGCCACTCGCCAATCCCGACAACTGCCTTCCGATCGGAACCGGCGCGATCCTGAAATCGAATGCGGTCGAGACGGTGCTGAAAGGCATCCGGCCCGACATCAGTCTGGTCAATCGCTGCGATTTCACCGACACCAACAGGTGCGACCTGAGTGTGCGCTGACGCGCCGGGGCCGACCGCGCCCCCATGGCCGCCGGCCTCAGTCGACCATCGCGACAACGCCGCCCGCGACCAGCCACGCCAGTGTTCCCGCGATCACGCCGAACACCACGCCGCCGGCAATGCCGCCAGCGGTGGTGCCGATGATCGTTCCCCTGAGCTCGGCCCGCGCCGCCTCGTCACGGGCCTCGCCATCACGCCGCATCAGCTCCACATGCGGCCGCATCCGGCGCAAGGCGCGACAGCAGCCGAGGCCGGCCCCCGCCAGACAGAGATAGATCAGATATTCGCTGTCCAGCACGCTCGCCTCGGCTCCCGCCCTCCCTCGCCGCCCCGCCATGCTTAACCCGGCGCGGGCGCCCGCGTCCACGCCATCGCCTGCACCAGGGGTCAGTTCGGCTCGGCGTTGCCGTCGGCCGCGATACCACCCGGCCCGGCCGCCGCGCCATGATCGCCAATCCGGATCGATCCCCCGGCCCGTTCGACCAGTCCGCGCCGGATCAGTTCGTCCGCGACGGCTTCGGTTGCCTCGCTGATCGCGAGCCCGAAGCCCGGACCCAGTCTGGAGAGCGTGCGCAGGACAGCCTGTGCCTCGGGACTCAGTCCCGTTCTGTTCCTGTCCATTTTGAGATGCGGCCTGTCGGCGTCAGCACGGGGCATCGGCCGTGTCATGACCGCGATCAATGGTCAATTTAAGGCCGCTGCGGTCAAGGACCGGCGGCGCCCGGCGCCGCTCACCGACCGGGGCAGGCCGCCGGGCCGAGATTGAGCGGCCGTGTCGCCTTCGCGACGCCGAAATGGATCGCGATGAAGGCGCCGATCTCCATGATCTCCGCCTCGCTGAAATGCCGCTTCATCTCGTCATAGAACGCGGCATCGACTTTCGCGGCATCGAGAACCATCTGCTCGGCGAAGGCGAGAGCGCACTTCCAGGCATCGCCGAACAGGGGCGAGTCCTCGTAGTCGCCGCAGCCGGCCGCGATCATGTCCTCGGTGAGCCCGGCGGCGAGCGCCTTCCTCGACCGCAGCGAGGCAAAATACGCGTCTTCCGCCAGCCGCGCGAGCTGAATGCGGATGATCTCCTTCAGCCTGTGATCGACATTGCCCTCAAAGTGCGAGTGAACGATGGCGCCGAGCGCCGCCTTCGCCTGGGCCGGCTTGTGGGCGAGGATCTGCCCGAACCGGGCGTCGGGGACGCCGAGCTCGTCGCACCGCGCGATCAGGCGGCGCAGGTCGCCGTCCTCGATCTGGTCCATCGGCTTCGGCGCGAGGAAGGCCATCAGCCGCCATCCCCCGGTGCCGCTCCGCCGCCACCGGCCAGCGAGGCCGGCGCCTCGCCATAGATCCGCGCCGACTCCTCCTGATCGACGAGGCGGCCGTCCGGCGCGAACATCGGATAGAACTTCAGCGATCCGAAAAACGTGTGGAACCCGAGATTAAAGAACAGAAACATCGTCAGCTCGGCGATGTCGCCATCGGTGTAGTGGCGGCGCAACTCGTCGAATGTCGACTGGTCGATCTTTTCCGGCTCGAGCGCCACCAGATCGACATAGGCGAGCGCCGCCTTCTCCGCCTCGGAGAAGTTCGCGCTGTCCGCATAGGCCTCGATGCCCTCGTCCAGCAGCTCCTCGGTCAGTCCCTGCCCCTTCGCCGAAGCGGAACGGACATTGCCTCAGTAGCTGCAGTTGGCGGCCCGCGACAGGTTGACCCGGATGACCTCCTTCAGCCGGTGGTCGAGATCGCCGCTGTTGAAAACGCCGGTCCAGGCGAGATACGCGGCCTCGGCGAGGTCGATATTGTGCCCCATCATGGCGTGGAATCCAGGATCGGGCGCCCGCAGCTCCAGGCTTCGCTCGATATACGGCTTGAGTTTGGTCTTTCTGAGCTGGTCCAGATCGAGCATGGTGATGTTCGCCATTGCGGCCCTCCAGACATGCGTGTTTTGGTGGCCATGCGGCCTCAGGCGTGCGCCTCGATGATTTTCTTCAGAACCTGCCGGCGATCAACGCCCGTGCGCGTCTCGACGACGGTGCCGTCCTTGATGAACAGGACGGTGGGGACCGCCCGCACGCCGAACCGCTCCACCAGGCCCATGTTCTCGTCGGCATTGACCTTGCCGATAACGACGCCGTCCGGAAGCTCCGGCTGGATCTGGCCCAGCACCATGGTCAGCTGCCGGCATGGCGCGCAGGTCGTCGACCAGAACTCGACAACACTGAGTCCCTGGCGCTCCAGCACCGCGGACGCGAAATTGGCTTCATCGAACGTCGCCAGATCACCGCTCGCCATGATGCGCTTCCGGGCTCGCCCGGGTCCCGATCGTGAACACCGGGGCACACTATGCCCGAACGCTCCGGCGGTCCACCTGCGCGCGCCTCACCTGCCTTCGAACCGCGGCTTGCGCTTTTCGAAGAAGGCCGCGACGCCTTCGCGGTGATCGGCGCTCCGGCGCAGCGACTTCTGCTCACCGGCTTCGACGTCGAATGTTGCGGCCCACTCGCTGGCAGCGGCGAGGCGCATGGCCTTCTTGGTCGCCGCCACCGCCAGCGGCGCGCGCTCGGCGAGGGCTTCGGCCCAGCCGAGCGCCTCGTCCATCAGGCTCGCCGCCGGCACCGCCCGGTTCGCGAGACCCAGCTCGACGCAGCGCGCTGCACCGATTCGCGCCGGCTCGACGCCGAGCTCGAACGCCCGCCGGTAGCCGAGCTGGTGCACCAGGAACCAGCAGAGTCCCCCGTCTGGCACCAGTGCAATGTTGGTGAACGGCGCCAGCAGGAAAGCATCGTCCGCCATCATCACAAGATCGCACGCGAGTGCCAGCGACATGCCGATGCCCGCGGCCGAGCCGGCGACAGCCGCGATCACCGGCTGGCGCATGGTGGCCAGGGTCTCGAAGATCGGGCGATACTCCTGCTGCAGGGTTGCCTCGGCGTCCGTGTTCGCGGGCCCGGCCCTGAGATCGGCGCCGGCCGAGAAGCAGCGTCCCTCGCCGGTCAGCACCACGACCCTGACGGCATCGTCCGCCGCCGCGCGCTCCAGCGCCGCGCCCAGCTCCCGCCGCAACCGGGCGTTGAACGCGTTCATCGCGTCCGGGCGGCGAATCGTGATGACGGCCGTTGCCCCGCGCGCCTCGTAGCTCAGGACTTCCTCGCTCATGCCCGTCCCTTCGCGGTTGATGCCCGCTGCCGCGCACATGCGCGCCCGCCGGCCACCACCCGACTTAACCTTCGCCGGAAGGCGTCGGCAATCTAATCGGTGATCGGCTTGATGAAGTATGAAACCAGCGACCGGCCGCTCGTGCCGATGACCGAATCCTCGGCCATGCCGGGAACCGGCACTGCGCGCCCCGGCTTTCGAATTCACCTTCCTCGAGCCTCGGACGCGCCCCGCAGAACGCCGATCGGGCGTCGCCGGCGCGCCGGCCGCCGCGATGTTGTTCGCCGGCCTTCAGCATCCCTTAAGAAGTGATTGACAGGATGGTTCGACACATGGCGCGCAAGGTGCCGGACTTCGGACCCGGCCGGCGCGCACGACCCGTCCCGGCCGTGTTTCGTCATGGCCGCGCAACCGCGGAACATGAACATGGAATTTCGCGGCTACAACACCGCAGAGCTCCTTGCGCTGGAACGACTGGCCCGCGAGCCCTCGAGCGACAAGCGCCGGGAGCTGATGTGCCGGCTCGCCGATATTCTGGTCGAGCAGTCGGACGTCAACTCTGGTGAAACGGTGCAGCTGCTGGGCCAGACTCTGGTCGGTCTGCTCGACAAGGTCGAGGAGTCCGGCCGCATCGAGCTGTCGACGCGCGTCGCCGCGCATGCGCTCACGCCGCATCGACTGGCGCTCGGACTGGCGACGGATCCGTCGTCACGCGTGGCCGAGCCCGTGCTGCTGCACTCTCCGGCCCTCACCGACGATGACATGGTCGAGATCGCGCGCGAGCATTCCGTCGGCCATCTCCTGGCCATGTCCCGGCGCGCCCGGATCAGCGCCATGCTGACCGACGCCCTGATCAGGCGCCGGTCAATGCCCGTCTCCGCGGCGGTCGCGAGCAATCCCGGCGCCGAGATCAGCGAAACCGGATTCAGCAGTCTCGCCGACGACGCGCCATCGAGCAACGGGCTGGCCGAGGCCCTCAGCCGTCGCACCGACATTCCGGAGTCCGTCGCCGAAAAGGTCATCGCCAGCCTGTCGCCCGAGCACCGGCTGCGCCTCAAGGCGATATGGTCCGGCCACAATTCGCGCACCGATGAGCTGTTCGCCGAGGCGGCGCGCGAAATGAGCGAGGTGCGCCTCGCGCGAAAGCGCGGCCTCCTGGAAGCAAAGGCCGCGACCCGGGCGATTTCCGCCGGAATCCGCACGCTCGACCAGGTCATCACCCAGTTTGCGGGCAGCAATCGGCTGAGCGAGACCGCCCATGTGATCGCGGTCATGGCCAGGCTGCCGGAAGATGCCGTGCGCGCGGCGCTGAACCGGCGGAACAGCACCATCATCGCGGTGGTCTGCCGCAGCCTCAACCTTGGCGACACGGCGTTCGAGGAAGTCACCCGCATGCGCTGCTCGATGCTGGGCCTGCCGGCCTCCGACGGGAACCAGCTTCTGCAGGCCTTCCGCGCTCTCGATATCGAGAGTGCGCGCAGAACCGTGCGTTTTGCTTCGGCGAAGATGGCCGCGACCCGCTCCGGCGAGGAGCGCAGGACCTGGCAGAACGCGCACCCGGCAGAACCGAGCGACGGCACCGGCGATCGGCGCCGGCTCGCGGACCGGCGCCTCGCTGGCCGGCGCGCGCTCGGCTAGCTGTGGAGCCTCGATAGGTTGTCCTCGGAGAGGGCAAGGCGGCCGATGCGCTTTTGCTGCTCGGTCAGGCTGACTGCCGCCATCTGGACCATGCTCATCTGCGTTTCCGCCGGCGCCGCGCCGAGCTGCGGACCGCCCGACCTGCCGTGCCGTCTCGATCAGGGCGCCTATCACATCGCGCTGCCCGCGGCCGTCACCGGCGCGCCGGCCGTCCTGTGGCTGCATGGTTTCGGCAGGTCGGGAAAGCAGGTGCTCGCCAACGCGCAGGTTGCCGGTCCGATCATCGCGCGCGGCTATGCGCTCATCGCGCCCGACGGTCAGCCGTTCACCGGCGATACCGGCAATTTCGACTGGGGCGTGAATGACGGCCATCGCTGGGCCCGCGACGACATCGCCTTTATGAAGGCCGTCCTTACCGACGCCATGGAGCGTTTCGGCCTCGACCGGTCGCGCGTTCTGGTCGCGGGTTTCTCGCGCGGCGGATCGATGGTCTGGGACCTCGCCTGCCGCGCGCCACGGATCGCGGCCGGATTCGCGGCCGTCTCCGGCGCTTTCTGGGAGCCCATGTTCGAGACCTGCGCGGGTCCGGTCCACCTGCTCCACACCCATGGCTTCAGCGACCGCCTGGTGCCGCTGGAGGGAAGGCAGGTCACCTTCCATGGCATTCATTTCACCCAGGGCAACGTTTACAAGGGTCTCGAGATCTGGCGCCGGATCAACGGGTGCGGCGGCAGCGCTTCAAGAATCGAAACCACCGTCAGCCTGTGGCGCAAGACGTGGGACCGGTGCGATCACGGCTCGCTGACGCTGCAGCTGACCCCGGGCGGCCACGCGATCCCGGCCGGCTCGGTCGACGGGGCGCTCGACTGGTTCGAGGCGCTCACCACTGCCGGGCCTTGAGTCCCGCGCCGATTCCGCGCCAGCGGAAAACACTCTAAGATCAACCCCACGACCAGGGGGCGAACCGACCCCGGTTCCAGCAGGGAGACAGAACATTGGACGTGAAATCGACGCTCAGGGTGATCAACCAGGCCGACCACCCCGGAAGGCGCGGCGTGACTGACGGCCAGACCTACCAGCGCCTCGTCGGCTGGCCCGAAGTCCAGCAGACCGACCGCGTTCGCATCGGCCGCGCGACCTACAAGCCCGGCACCTACGAGCAGCTTCACTGGCATCCGATCGAGGCCTGCTACTACGTCGTCGCCGGTCATGCGACGGTGCGCAACATCGAGGGCGAGGAATTCGAGGTCGAGGCCGGCTCGGTCATCTACGCCCCGGCCGGAATCGCCGGCGCCCATGAATGGGAGGTCAAGGAGTATCTCGAGCTGATCGACATCCGCGCCACCAACGAAACCGACAAGAAGATCCAGTACACCGTCGACAAGCAGACCAGGCGCTCCTACATCGACCTCGAAGATCTCGCCTATCGCGAGGCAATCAGCTTCAAGTCGCACTACTGAGCCTGATCCGGGCGCGACGGGCACCCCGGGCCGCGAGGCGCGTGGCGCCAGGCCGGAGCCGAACCGGTCGCGATGTGATCTCCACCAGCGTCACCGGCAATAAAAGGGCCGGTCGGTTTCCCGGCCGGCCCCGATCGCCCCCCCGACGATCCTCAGGCGTTGTCGATCGCTTCCTTGACCCGGTCCGGCGTCAGCGGGACGCGCGTGATCCGGGCTCCGGTGGCATCGAAAACCGCGTTTGCGACCGCGGCGCCGGCCGGTCCCTGCGCGGCCTCTCCGGTGCCGAGATAGGGCGCGCCGGGACGGTCGATCAGCGCCACTTCTACCGGCGGGACTTCGGTGAAGGTGATGATCGGATAACTCGCCCAGTCGCGCGACAGGACCGAAGTGTCATCGAACTTCACCTCTTCCTTCAAGGTCCAGCTGATCGACTGGATCACGCCACCCTCGATCTGATTGGCGATACCGTCCGGATTGATCATGTGACCGGAGTCGTTGGCGGCTGCCGCGCGCAGCACCCGCACCCGCCCGTTGCGCGGCGTGACCAGCACCTCGACGGCGACCGCGGTATAGGCCGCAAGGTTCTTGTACTGCGCGAAGGCGATGCCGCGACCACGGTTGCGACCCTTTTCGAACGAGTCCCAGCCGAAGGTCTCGGCGCACTTCACGAGGACATCCCGCGCCCTCTGGTCCTTGAGGAACCGCAGCCGGTATTCGAGCGGGTCGGCACCGGCCTCATGGGCGAGCTCGTCGATGAACGACTCGATCGCGAACACATTGGCGAAGGCGCCGAGCCCGCGCGTCGCCGACACCCTGAGCGGCATTTCGGTGACGAAATGGGTCGCGACCCGGGTTCCCGGGAACTCGTAGAGCGGAATGCCGTTGCGCGCCGCCGCGTAGTTCGGCGGCCCGCCGTCCGTGGGCGTCGGCAGTTCGAACGGCGGGTCGACATAGCGCCCCGACAGCAGCCGGCCCGCACTTCCACCTGGTCTCGTCGAATGCGGCGTCGACCAGATCTCCATGTTCCAGTCGAGCACGTCGCCGTCCGCATCGACTCCGGCGCGGGTCTTCATCACCATGGCCGAGCCATAGGGCTCCCACTGGTGCTCCTGGGCGCGGGTATATTGGAGCTTGACCGGACGGCCCGGAACCTCCTTGGCCAGCAGCGCCGCGTCGGCCGCCGCGTCGTCGGCGTTGTTGTGGCCATAGCAGCCCGAGCCATGGGTATGGATGCAGCGCACCTTGTCCTCGGCGAGTCCGAGAAGCTCGGCGATCGCGGCCGCGGTTGAATAGACGCTCTGGCTGTGGGTGTGGACCGTCATCACCCCGTCATCGCCCATCTCGGCGATCGCCGCCGAGGTGCCGATCGAGGCATGCATGTGATAGGGCCTGAGATAGGTCCGCTCGATCACCCTGGCCGGCTCGCCGCCGCCCGAGCGCGCATTGTTGACGATCTCGAGCTCTTCGCTCGGCGCGTTCTCCAGCCACTCGAAGATGCCCTCGCTGGTTGGCAGGACACTCTTCACGTCCCATCTGGCGCCCTTCTCGAGCGCCTCGGCCGCCGCCCAGGCCTGGTCCTGATGCTCGGCGACGACACCGAGGAAGGAGCCGTTGCGCACCACCTTGATGACGCCGGCCATCGCCTCGATGGCGCCGAGATCGGCGTCGACGAGGCTCGATTGATAGGTCGGCGGGCGCGCCACGGCACCGAAGACGACGCCGTCCGGGTTCATCTCCTGGACGAAGATCGGCTCGCCCGTCATCTTGGCCGGGATGTCGAGGCGCAGCACCGGCTTGCCGATATAGCGATGCTCGGAGATCGGGATGTGCCTGGCCTTGCCGGACGCCTCGACGTTGAGCGCCTCGCCGGTCACGACTTCGCCGTAGGTGACCGACCGGCCGTCGGGCGCGGTGATCCGGCCGTCGGCGATCTTGAGCTCGCTCGCCGAAGCCCCGAGCTTATCCGCCGCGAGGTTCAGGAGAATCTCCCGCACCTCCGCCGCCGCCTGCTGCACCGCGGGCGCGCAGTTGGGCGCCGACTGCGAGCCTGCGGTCGTTCCCTCGTCGGGACCGTTGAACGTATCACCCGGAATCACCTTGAGCTCGGCAAGATCGATCATGAGCTCGTCGGCGCAGATCTGCGCCGCCGCGGTCACCACGCCCTGGCCGAGTTCCACCTTGCCGATCTTGAGGGTTACCGAGTTGTCGGCGGCGATGTCGATCCACGAGCTCAAAATCGGGTTCTGCTTGAGATCGCGCGGCAGTTCGCCTGCGTCCTGGCCGAACGCCAGCCGCGGGATGGCGAATGAAAGCGACAGGAAACCACCGGTCTTGAGGAGGTCCCTGCGATCAATCACGAATGGTTTGTTCATGGCTCAGGCCTCCTGGGCTGCGCGCAGCACCGCCCGCACGATCCGGTTGTGGCTGCCGCAGCGGCACAGATTGCCGTTGAGCGCCGCGCGCACATCCGATTCGCTCGGCTGCGGATTGCGGTCGAGCAGCGCCTGGGCGGTGATGATGATGCCGGAAAGGCAATAGCCGCACTGCGCCGCCTGTTCGTCAATGAATGCCTGCTGCAGGGCGCCGGGCTTCCCGTCTTGCCTGAGCCCGGCAAGCGTGGTCACCGACCGGCCCGCCGCCGATGCCGCGGAGGTCTGGCAGGAAATGACCCTCTCACCGTCGACCAGCACCGCGCAGGCCCCGCACTGCGACTTGCCGCAGCCGTATTTCTGGCCGGCGGCGCCGAGCTGGTTCGTGAGGACCGACAGCAGCGTCGCGCCTTCCGGAGCGTCCACCGACACGTCCTCGCCATTGAGTTTGAAATCCATCGACGTCGTCCTCCCGTTGCAAGCGCGGCACCCGCTGCCGACCAGACATTGTCACCGCGAATGTCACCGCGAATACAGAGCCGTTTTATTTGAAAGTGTTACCGCATGCGCGAACATATGTTCGCAAACGCACAACCGGATGGTAAAGCCACCCGTTCTGCCAGTATTTTTATGATCGTGACTCCGGCTGCCAGTTTGGTCAAGATTTGAGGAGAAATTGTGATCGACCCTGGCCGGCCCGAGAGGAGTGCGCCCGACATGTTCACGCTGATCGCCGAGGTGGTGTCGCAATCATGGTCCGGTGAGGTCGCGCGCGAGACATTCGCCACCCTCGAGGATGCCGAAAGGCAGATGTCCCGTTGGGCGCGGTTCGGTATCGACGGCTATTGCACCGACGTCGACCTGCTGCGCATCGTCGATGGCACCGCAACCGAGATCCGCCGCTGGAACTGGCGCCGGCGCAAACCCGTCGCGCCCGAACCCGTCCGGCGCACGGCGTGACCTCGTCCCCACCACCCGCGACCCGCGTCAGTCACGATTGAGCCGCCAGTTGCGCCGCACGATCTCGCTGCTTGTTCTCGGACTGGTGCTCGCCGCGATCAGTGCCGCGGCCCTTGCCATGCGCCATCCCGGGATCGACCCGATCGCCGCTCCCGATCCCGCCGGGCTCGACCGCGACCTTGTCGACCGGGGCCGGCTTCTGGCGACGTTCGGCGGCTGCGCCGGTTGTCACGAGCCGGCGCCCGGTCAGGGTCTCACCGGCGGGGTCAGGCTCCAAACCCCGTTCGGCGCGATCTATTCGACCAACATCACGCCGCATCCCGGGACCGGCGTCGGCACCTGGTCCGAGGCGGCCTTCCGCCGCGCCATGCGCGAGGGCGTCGACCGCACGGGCGGCTACCTCTACCCCGCGTTCCCGTTCGATCACTACACTGAGGTGAGCGACGAAGACATCGCGGCGATCTACGCATTTCTCATGTCGGAGCCGCCGCGGGCGGCGCCTCAAAGGGCGAGCGAGCTCGACTTTCCGTTCTCGGTCCGCCCGCTGATGGCGGCCTGGACGCTGCTGTTCCACGAGCCCGGCCCGTATCGGCCCGATCCGGACCGCGATGCGATCTGGAATCGCGGCGCCTATCTGGTCGAGGGCCTCGGCCACTGTGCGGCCTGCCACAGTCCGCGCAACGCGCTCGGCGCCCGCGACCGGGCGCGCGACTACGCCGGCGGCGTGGCCGAAGGCTGGTTGAGCCCGGCGCTCGATCACACCTCTCCGGCCCCGATCGCGTGGACCGAGGATGCGCTCGTGAACTATCTTTACGACGGCTGGGACGAGGACCATGGGATCGCGGCCGGCCCGATGAAGGACGTGATCACCCAGACCGGCGCCATGCCCGAGGACGACGTGCGCGCGATCGCGGTCTACCTGCTGTCGTTGCAGGACCGGAGGCGGCGCGGCGATGAAGCTGCCGCGGCAGCGCGCGCTTTCGCCACGACCGTCCAGTTCGGCGCCGCGTCGCCGCCGCCGCCGCCGTCGGAACCGGCAATGGCCCGCGGCCACGCAATCTTCGAGCAGCGCTGCGCCAACTGCCACCGCTCCGGATCGCAAACCGTCCCGCTGGCGCTCGCAACGGCGCTCGCCGCGCCCGACCCGGGCAATTTCATCCGCGTCACTCTGGACGGGGTGACGCCCGGCGAGAACGCCTACTTCGTCCGTCCGATGCCGGGATTTCCAATGCTCGGCGACGACGAGGTCGCCGATCTTGCCGCCTTTTCCCGCTCGCGTTTCAGCAACGAACCGCCCTGGACCGGCATCGGTGCAGCGGTGTCCCAAGTCCGCGCATCCATGGCCGCACCGACGCCATGAAGCGCTGCGCCACCACAACCCACAGCCTGCGGGCAGCTACGGCAGCAGCTTGCCGGGATTGAACAGGCCGTCGGGATCCGGCATGTCCCTCAGCCGGCCTTTGCCATCGCCATGAGATCAGCGTCCGGAGCGGTCTCCTCTCCAGCGCCGGCGAGGAGCGACGGATCGACGATCTTCAGATACTGGGGCCCGAGTTCCGCGGGCGAATTGCAGCCGAGCAGCGCCAGAACCCGCCTGATTTCGTCGTGATAGATTTCGAGCGCCCGGGCCGCGCCGTCGAAGCCTCCCGCGGCCACGCCATAGAGCGTCGAGCGGCCGACCATCACCGCATCGGCGCCGAGCGCAATCGCCTTGACCACATCGGTGCCGCGCCTGAACCCGCTGTCGACGAATACGCTCGCGCGCTTGCCGATCGCGTCCGCGATCCGCGGCAGCGCCTCGATCGGCGAGATGATGCCGTCGAGATTGCGCCCGCCATGATTGGACACGCCGATGCCGTCGGCGCCGTGATCGACGGCCTTCGCCGCATCCTCCGGGCTCAGCATCCCCTTCACGATCAGCTTGTGCGGCCAGATCCGGCGCAGCGCGTCGAGATCGCTCCAGCTAAGCGAATCGGTCCTGAGGCTCGTCCGCCCCATCGGCCCCGCCGTCAGCTTGGCCCGCGCCTCGGCCGGATAGTTCTCGTAGGTCGGCATTCCGTTCGCCAGCAGGTAACGCAGCATGACGCCGATGAGCCAGCGCGGATGCCGCGCGATGTCGACGATGGCACGCGACGAAAACGTGAACGGCACCGTGAATCCGTTCCTGAGGTTGTACTCGCGGTTTCCCGACGAGGCGCCGTCGACCGTCATCACCAGCGCCTTGAAGCCGGCGGCCTTGGCGCGCTCCACCAGCTGATGCGACAGCGAGCGGTCCGGCCACAGATAGAGCTGGAACCAGAGTTCTCCGCCCGCTTCGGCCGCCACCCGCTCCATCGCCGTCATCGAGCCCGTCGCGAGCGTGAACGGGATGCCCGCCGCCCTGGCCGCGCGCGCCAGCGCGAGCTCGCCCTCGAACCACATCAGCCCCGCGGTGCCGGTCGGCGCGATCACCAGCGGCATCTCGTGCCGGACGCCGAAAATCGTGGTGGCGGTGCTGCGCTGCGAAACATCGACGAGGGTTCGGGGCCGGAACCGGATCTGATCGAACACCGCGCGGTTGTTGGCGAGCGAGACCTCGTCCTCGGTGCCCCGATCGACGAACTCGAACAGTCCCCTCGGCACGCGCCTGCGCGCCAGTTCGCGCAAGTCGAAGATATTGTAAGCTTTCAGTTTCCTGGCCATGACCGGTGCTCACATTCAGTCGGCGGATGCTCGCCCGGCCCGACAATAGCAGGTGCGCGGTCCATGTCGTCCAAATCCGTGCGACGCGCGTCACCTCGCCTCCTGCGGTCCGGCGCCGACGTGTTCATCCGACTGGAAATCATCGCCGCCCGGGTATCTATTGGCACCGAAACCTGGCGCGCCGAACTGCCACGAACATCGGGGGGATCCAGCATGATGGTCAAAGCCGCAAACGGTCTGGTGCGCGCGCTCAAGAAGGAGGGCGTGCCCTGGGTGTCGTGCTACCCCACCAACCACGTCAACAATGCGCTCGGCGAGGAAGGCCTTCCCATCATCATGGTCGGCGAGGAGCGCCACGCGGTGGCGGTCGCCGACGCGTTCTCGCGCGTCACCTGCGGCCGCCAGATCGGCGTGTGCACGGTCATGGCCAATCTCAACGCCGCCGGCATCCAGATGGCCTATGGCGCGGTCGGCCAGGCCTGGGAGGACTCCTCCCCGGTTCTCGTTATCGCCGAGGGCGTCGGCCAGGGCGCGAGCCGCCACACTCACTATGATATGGCCGGAGCGTTCAAGTCGGTCACCAAGTGGGTCGGCACGATCGACCGCGCCGAGCTGGTGCCCGACTATCTGCGCCGGGCCTACACCCTGTTGCGCACCGGCCGGCCGGGCCCCGTTCTGCTGATCGTTCCGCGCGACCTCGGCGAATATGACGAAGACCGGTACCCCTATACCCCGGTCAAGGGCTGGCGGTCGGGACCGGACCCGGGCGATGTCAAGGCGGCGGTGACGGCGCTGCTCGCCGCCGAGCGGCCGCTGATCTATGCCGGCGAGGGTGTCCACTACGCCGGCGCGACCAGCGAGCTGGTCCGGTTCGCGGAAGCCGCCCAGGTCCCGGTTCTGACTTCGCTCAAGGCCAAGAGCGCGATCCCGGAAAGCCATCCCCTGGCGCTCGGCGCCCGCGGCTCGCTCGCCAACCAGCGCCTCGTCGACTGCGATCTCGTGTTCGCGATCGGCACCAGCCTGTTTCCCAACCGCTTCAGCCACGCCATCCCCGAGCCGCACCAAAAGACCATCATCCAGTGCAATGTCGACGCCCTCGACATCAACCGCAGCTACGAGACCCATCATGCGGTCATCGGCGATGCCAGGCTGACCCTCGAGGCGCTGATCGCCGAACTCGCCGTCCAGGCCGCGGGCCGGCCGCGGAACCAGGCGCTGCTGGACGAGCTCGCCGCCGCGCGCAGCGCGTTCTGGGACCAGTACCGGCCATGGATGGAATCGGACGAGACCCCGATCAACCCCTACCGCGTGTTCGCCGATCTGCAGAAGGTTCTCGACCCGCAGAACTCGTTCGTCACCGCCGACTCGGGCAACACCCGCGACCAGACCAGCACCGTCTACCAGGCCGAGATCCCGCGCGGATACATGGGCTGGGGCAACGTCTCGACCCTCGGCTTCAGCCTGCCGGCGGCGGTCGCGGCAAAGCTCGCCTTCCCCGGGCGTCAATGCGTCAACGTGACCGGCGATGCCGGCGTCGGCTACATGATGGGCACCTTCGAGTCGGTGTCGCGCTACAAGATCGGCGTGACCACCATCCACATCGCCAACGGCGGCTATGCCGGCTATGGCCCCGGCTTCTGGGGCCCCGGCCACGATCCCTATACCTCGGTGGTCTCGGCCTATCCGGAGGTGTCGATGGCGGCGATGGCCAAGGCGGTCGGCTGGTACGGCGAGACGGTCACCGAGCCGTCGGAGATCGTTCCCGCCCTCGGGCGAGCCTTCGACGAGAACGCCGGCGGACGTCCCGCCTTTGTCGAGGTCATCGCCGCGCAGCACCCGGTCCATGGCGGCTGGGTCGGCCGCCCGTGAGGCGGCCGCTCCTCCCGCCGCACGCCCCGGGGCGCCCGCGATTCGCTTTGTGGCTTGATCGATTGGAGCCCGAACCAATATGAAGGCCCGGTTCGCATGAGCGCCGGGTCTGGCTCGACGCGACCGCCGGCCCGCCCTCGATCTCACGAGGAGAAACCCCGTGCCTGAAACGAGCGCCGGAACGGATCTCGGCACATTGCCGCAATGGGATCTGGACGATCTCTATACCGGTCCCGATGCGCCCGAATTCGCCGCCGACCTCGACCGCGCCCGAACCGAGGCAAACGATTTCGCCCGGCGCTACCGTGCCGTCATCGCCAGATGCGGCGCCGGTGACGGGGCGCTCCTTGCCGAGGCGATCAGGGCCTACGAGGCGCTCTCCGACCTGTTCGGCCGGATCGGCTCGTATGCCGGTCTCCTCCACGCCGCAAATACGTCGGACCCCGCGATCACCAAGTTCTTTGGCGACACCCGCGCCGCGATCACCGACGTCACCACCGAGCTCCTGTTTTTCGAGCTCGAGCTCAACCGGATCGGCGACGAGGCGATCGAGGCCGCGATGTCCGAGCCCGCGCTCGCGCACTACCGGCCCTGGATCGACAACGTCCGCAAGGAGCGCCCGCACCAGCTCTCGGGCGAGCTCGAAAGGCTGTTTCACGAAAAGTCCGTGACCTCGGCCGGCGGCTGGGTCCGCCTGTTCGACCAGACCATGGCGGCGTTGAGGTTCGAGGTCGATGGCGAGAGCCTGTCGCTGGAGCCGACCCTGAACCGGCTCCTGTCGCCGGACGAGGAGGTGCGCCGGCACGCCGCCGACGCCCTTGCCGCGACGCTTGGCCGGAACCTGCCGCTCTTCGCCCACATCACCAACACCCTCGCCAGAGACAAGGAAATTTCCGACCGCTGGCGCAGCTTCGAGGACGTTGCCGATGCGCGCCACCTCGCGAACCGCGTCGAGCGCGAGGTCGTCGATGCGCTGGTCGACGCGGTAACCGGCGCCTATCCGCGCCTGTCGCACCGCTATTACGCGCTCAAGGCCGGATGGTTCGGCAAGGACCGGCTCGACCACTGGGACCGCAACGCGCCGCTCCCCGACGCGCCCCGGCGCGTCATCGCCTGGGACGAGGCCCGCGCCATTGTGCTCGATGCCTATGCCGGGTTCACCCCGGCCATGGCCGAGCTCGCCGGACGGTTCTTCGAGCGGCGCTGGATCGACGCCCCGGTGCGCGAAGCAAAGGCGCCCGGAGCCTTCGCCCATCCGACGACGCCCAGCGTCCACCCCTATGTGCTCCTGAACTACCAGGGGCGCCCGCGCGACGTGATGACGCTCGCCCATGAGCTCGGCCACGGCGTCCACCAGGTTCTCGCCGCGCCCAACGGCGCGCTGATGGCGCCGACGCCGCTCACCGTCGCCGAGACCGCGAGTGTGTTCGGCGAAATGCTGACCTTCCGCAAGCTCCTCGCCACCGCGACCGAGCCGAAGGAGCGCTTCGCCCTCATGGCCGCGAAGGTGGAGGACATGCTGAACACCGTGGTGCGCCAGATCGCGTTCTACTCGTTCGAGCGCGCGGTCCATCTCGAGCGCCGCAAGGGCGAATTGACGCCCGAGCGCCTCGGCGAGATTTGGCTGGAGATCCAGGCGGCGAGCCTTGGCCCGGCGGTGCGGCTCGGCCCCGGCTACGAGACCTACTGGGCCTATATTCCGCATTTCATCCACTCGCCGTTCTACGTCTATGCCTATGCCTTCGGCGACTGTCTGGTGAACTCGCTCTACGCGATCTATGAGCGGGCCGAAGCGGGCTTCGCCGACAAGTATCTCGACATGCTGCGCGCCGGCGGCACCCGCCATCACACCGAGCTTCTGGCGCCGTTCGGGCTCGATGCCTCCGATCCCGAATTCTGGAATGCCGGCCTTTCGATGATCGCGCGCATGATCGACGAGCTCGAGCCGGGCGATCCGGGCGGCGGCGCCGTGAGCTGAACCCGCGCCCGCTGTGCGGCGGCGCCGGTTGACCAGGCCGAACATGCCGCAATCCACCGGTCCCGGCCCCCGCACCTCCCGGTCGGGTACAGCCGGCCCGCGTGCCGGTCCGCCGGCGGGCGAGGCGTCCGCCATATTGACTGTTGGTCCGCGGGCCGCTGAACTGGCGGATGACGACGCCCGGGCGTCGCGTGGCCCGCAAGGGCCGGTCCCGAAGGTACCGGCGATCGAGCGGGAGGGAGAAGGGCAATGACCACCGAGACACTGAACCACACGGTCGAGGAACTTGAGTACCTGCGCCACGGCGGGCGGGCGATGGTGCTGCGCCTGTTCCGGCCCGCCGGCACCGGCCCGTTTCCGGTCGCGCTCGATCTGCATGGCGGCGCCTGGAACAAGGGCAGTCTGGACGAATGCACGCCGCGCGACGAGGCGCTCGCCGCTGCCGGCATCGCCGCCGCGGCGCTCGATTTCCGCCATGGCGCGGACGGCTATCCGACCTCGCTCATCGACATCAACTACGCGGTGCGGTGGCTGAAGGCCAACGCCGGTGATCTGCGGCTCGATCCCGCCCGCGTCGCCATCGTCGGCCAGTCGAGCGGCGGCCATCTCGCCATGCTCGCGGCGATGCGCCCGCGCGACCCGCGCTATGGTGCGATCGCGCTCGATGCCGGTGCGCCCGCCGTGGACGCCACGGTCAACTGCGTCGGCATGCTGTGGCCGGTGATCAATCCGCTGTCGCGCTACCGCCATGCCCTGCGCGAGCGTGCCCGGCCCGAGCCCGCAGCCTGGGTGGGCGACATCCCCGAGCGCCACGACACCTACTGGCGCAGCGAGGCGGCGATGGCCGAGGGCAATCCGGTCCTGGCGCTGGAGACCGGCGAAGCGGTCCGGACGCCGCCGGCGATCTGGATTCAGGGTCATCCGGACGTGGTCCACGACTACCGCGATCCCGACTCGCCGCTCGATCTCAACGAGCCCGAGCGGTTCGCGGCCCAGTACCGCAAGGCCGGCGGCGACATCGACGTGGTCTATATCGACCAGTCAAGGCGCGCGGGCGAATCGACCGCCCCGCTCGCCGCTTTCCTCGGGCGGCGGTTCGCCTGAGCGCGCCGGCGCCGGGCGCGCAAGCGCGGGTCAGAGATACTTGGTGATGTCCTTGAACTCGTCGATGGGCCGGCGCCGATCGCGGGGGATCGCCCCGACAGCGGCCTCCAGACAGTGATCGAGATGGTCCTGGATGAGAACCCGTTTGGCCTGGGTGATCGCCTTTTCGACCGCATGGAGCTGCTGGGCGATATCGAGGCACGGCCGCCCCTGCTCGATCATCTCGACCACGCTGCGCAGATGACCGTTGGCGCGCTTGAGCCGCTTCGCGATCTCGCCATGGTGCCTGTGCACCTCAGCCTCGACATGGGGTGCGGTGGTGTCGGCCAATGTGACCTCCGATCGGCTGTTGGCTGGCGCGCCACTTTACCCGCGCCGGCCCTGCTGCGCATCAGGTCGTTGCGACCTCGCCCGCCGCGCCCGTCGCATCCGGGCGCGTGCGCACATGCACGCTCTGGAGCGCCGGCAGATGATTGTGCAGTTCCCGTTCGAATGCGACCACCAGCGTGTCGGCCTCTTTGACCGGCAATGCCGGATCGACCTCGATGTCCACCTCCGCGCGCAGCCTGTGGCCAAGCCAGCGGGCCTTGGCCGCATGAACCTTGTGGATGCCCGGAATATGCCCCGCGGCATGTTCGATCTCGTCGAGCACCTCGGGCTCGACGCCGTCGAGCATTCGGGTGAATACGGCCCTTGCTGACTGCCAGACGATGCCGAAGATGGTCACCGTGATCACGATGCCGATGATCGGGTCCGCGAGCGGAAACCCGGCCCAGACGCCGATGGCGCCGAGGACCACCGCGAGACTGGTGAAACCGTCGACGCGGGCGTGGTATCCGTCGGCGATCAGGGCGGCCGAATTGATCTGGCGGCCGACCCGGATGCGGAAGATCGCCACCGCCTCGTTGCCGAGAAATCCGACCACCCCGGCGGCGGCGACAATGCCGAGAAACGCCAGCGGCTGCGGGTTGATCAGTCGCTCGATCGAGGCGTAGCCGGCATAGAGCGCGCTGAACAGGATCAGCCCGACGATGGTGACGCCGGCCAGGTCCTCGACGCGGTTGTACCCATAGGTAAACCGGCGCGAGGCGCCGCGACGCGCGAACTGGAACGCGATCCACAGCGGGATCGCCGTCGAGGCATCACCGAAATTGTGCACGGTATCGGCGAGCAGCGCGATGCTGCCGGAAAAATAGAAGATCACGATCTGCATCGCTGTCGTCGCCATCAGGATGATGAACGACCACTTGATCGCCCAGATGCCGCGCGCGGTGGACGCGATGGTCGGATCGATCACGCCATGGGTATGACCATGATCGTCCGGCCCATGGGCGTGTCCATGTCCGATCGCGCGGACATGCCTGTGGTCTTGATCGCCATCCCGGCCGCGGTCGAGACCAGGGGTGGGCTCGTTCCCCCCGTGCGCGCGCTCACCATGCGGATGGTCATGGCCGTCAAGGCCGTGCTCGGGTTCTTGGCCGTCAGGATCGTGTTCGTGGGTATGTTGCCCAGCGTCGTCGTCGCGGTCGTGCCCGTGGCGATGTCCGCCGCCGCGGGCGTGTGAAAATCCCGGATCGGGCAGAAAGCCCATCCAAATCAGCGCCGACCTGAACACCTTCGTCTCCTCGAGCCATGGCCGTGCGCCCGAACGACATGATGTGCGGGGCCACCGGCGACAATCGGAATGCGCATCCTATCCCTATGGGGAGGATATGACAACGGGAGCTGTTGCCCGCGGGCGGGCGAATCACGGGCGGCGCCCGGGAACCGTCGCGCCCGGGCGCGATGACGCCTCGTGACGGTGTGAGAAGTCCGGGCCAGTCCGGGTGCGGACTAGTCCAATGCAACGATTTTGTATAGCGCCCCTTGATTATAACTGAGCCACGGATATTCGCCTATAAACGAAAAACGACACTTGACGATGTGGTGTAATGCCAGATATCTGCTTGCGCAGGTCGAATTTCGAAACAGGACAGGAGAAGACACAAGTGGCCGAACAAATGGATCAGCCAACCCAGATCGCCGACACATCGAAGGTTGAAATGGCCGCCGAGATTGTCTCGGCCTATGTCAGCCACAACACGATTGGCGTGACCGAAATCCCGGCACTGATTGCGTCCGTTCATGAAGCACTGGCCGCTCTCGGAGCCGGCAGCGAAGCTGCGGCCCCGGCCCAGGATCCCGCCGTTCCGGTGCGGACATCGGTCAAGCCTGACAGCATCGCCTGCCTCGACTGCGGCAAGAAGTTCAAGTCCCTGAAGCGCCATCTACGGACCAGTCACGACCTGACGCCGGAAGAGTACCGCGCGAAGTGGGACCTGAAGCCCGACTATCCGATGGTGGCTCCCCAGTACGCCGCGGCCCGCTCCACGCTGGCAAAGCAGATCGGGCTCGGGCAGAAGCGCTGACCGAATGCTGCTTCGGCGGCGGCGACTGCGCCACTCTCCAGCGGACCTGAAGCCGGTGATGCGGACGGCGGTCTTGACGCCGGAGTTGCGTCGCCCGGGCCGCGTCGGCGAAAAATGTCGTGGCGCATGATCGCGAAATTGCCTGTCCCCGACGTGATCGGGGACGGGACCTGCCTTTCGGGCAAGATCATGTGAAACAAAAATCTGCAGCGGCGATCCGAATCAATAAATTCGGATCGCGCTCTATCCGATGACGCCGGTCATGATGGTCACGACCGCTCCCTGCTCGAGGACACCGTCCAGTCCGAGCCGGCGGCCACCGGCGAATACGTTGATGTGGCGGCGGATTTGCGGCGTCGAATCGCAGAGCCGGTCGCCCATTCCGGGCCAGCGCCGCTCGAGCTCGGCGATGATGTCGCCGACGGCCGATGCCCGGACCGTGATCCGGGTCGCCGAATCGGCGAACAGGCGGGTCAGCGCTTCCGGCAGGATGACCACGACCTCCGGCGCCGGCGCGCTCTCATCCGCCATCGCACGTCCGCTCAGCCATCGACCGCAAGCGTCTCCACCGAGGTGATGGTCGGCAGGTGTTCCGCGATCACGGCCCAGCTTTCGCCCTCGTCTGCGCTGGCGAACAGCGAACCCGACGTGGTGCCGAAATAGACCCCGGCCGGCTCGAGCGCATCCGTCGCCATTGCCTGGCGCAGCACGCCGATGAACGCATTGTCCTGGGGCAGTCCCCGACGCAGCGCCTGCCAGCTCGCACCCCTGTCGCGCGAGCGCCAGACCGCGCATTTGCCCTCCGGCACGTAGCGGCCGAGCACATCGCCGTTGAGCGGCAACAGGTAGACCGTATCGGGATCGCGCGGATGGACCACCACCGGAAACCCGAAACTCGACGGCAGCCCGTTCTCGATCGAGTGCCAGTTGAGCCCGCCGTCGTCGCTGCGGTACATGCCGCAGTGGTTTTGCTGATAGAGCCTGCCGGCGACCCCCGGCGCCGCGACGAGGCAATGCACGCACTGGCCGAATTCGGGATAGCGCATCTCCTCGGGCAGGTAGTCGCAGCGCGTTCCGCTGTTTCTCGGCTCCCAGCTTGCCCCGCCGTCGGCGCTGTGGAACACCCCGGCGGTCGAAATTCCAACCCACAGCCGCCGGTCGTCCTCCTCGTCGAGCACCATCGAGTGCAGGATCAGCCCGCCGCCGCCGGGCTGCCAGCGCTCGCGCGAGGGGTGCTCGCGCAGGCCCGCGATGTGCCGCCACGAGGCCCCGCCGTCATCGCTGCGAAACAGCCCGGCCGGCTCGACGCCCGCATAAAGCACGCCGTTCTTCCGGCCGAGGCTCCACGCCGACTTGATCGGTGTCTCGCCCTCGCCATAGGTGATCCCCTCGCTCGAATGCGACCAGGTGCGGCCGAGGTCGTCCGATTTCCACACCGCGGCGCCGAACCATTCGTTGCCGCCGGCGCACCAGATGGTGGAGATCTCGCGGTCGCCGACGACATGGTTGATCGGCCAGGCCTCGCAGAACGGCCCCCTGAGGCGCCATGCCGACCTTGCGCCGTCGTCCTCGGCGAGGAACGCACCCTTCTTGGTGCCGATGAGAAGCAGCGTTTTCTTCGCCATTCTGGCCTCCAAGGCAATTCGCCCGACCGCCTGGCCAATGATGTCGAGAAGAAGCTGGAGCGGGCGATGAGATTCGAACTCACGACCCCAACCTTGGCAAGGTTGTGCTCTACCCCTGAGCTACGCCCGCGTCCGTCCGGCAGCTCGGCGCCGCCGGCCGTCATATTGCGCGAACCCTGTTTGAATGCAATAGCTCGCCATTCCGGTGCCTGAAATCCGCTTGATCGCGCCCGGCCCCTGAACGCGATCGACGAACGCGACCCACGAACCGCCGCCCATTCCTGCCGCCCATGCCCGCCACCCCCGATGAGCTTGCCGCCCGGCTGAGGTCGCTTGGCATCGCCACCACCACGATCGAGCACCCGCCGCTGTTCACGGTCGAGGAGTCGCGCGCGCTGCGCGGCGAGATTCCCGGCGCCCACTGCAAGTCGCTGTTCCTGAAGGACCACAAGGGCGCGCTGTGGCTCGTCGTCGCCCTCGAGGATGGCGCCATCGACCTCAAGGCGCTGCCCCGCCTGATCGGTTCCGGGCGCCTTTCGTTCGGAAATGCCGACCTGATGATGGAGGTTCTCGGTGTCACGCCCGGCTCGGTGACTCCCTTTGCGGTCATCAATGACCACGCACGCCGCGTCACCGTGGTGCTCGATGCGGGCATGATGGCGCGCGACCGGCTCAACTACCACCCGCTGGTCAACACCGCGACGACGACGATCGCGAGCGCGGATCTTGCGGCCTTCATCCGCGACTGCGGCCATGAACCGCGGATCGTCGGCCTGTCCGGATGATGGCGCCTCCGGGACCGCTGGTCGCTGCTGTGGCAACCGCCGTCGGCGGGTCCCGGGTCCCGCCAGCCTGCAAATGAGGTTGCGACAAGCGCCGCAAGACCCCATCTTGCTGGCGCGGAGCCCGCCCGCGGCGGGCAAGGCAAGCGGGCACCGGCACCGGCACCAGACGAGAGGGTTTGACCACAATGGCACTGATTTCCGGCGAAACCGCACGGCCGGCACCGGCTCCGATCAGGGACGCGACCGCCGAGACCTTCGCCGCCGACGTTCTCGACGCATCGCGCGAGGTTCCCGTTGTCGTTGATTTCTGGGCGCCCTGGTGCGGGCCGTGCAAGCAGCTCGCCCCGGTCATCGAAAAGGTGGTCGGCGAGGCCGCCGGGCGCGTGCGCCTGGTCAAGGTCAACATCGACGAGAACCCGCAGCTCGCCGCCCAGCTCGGCGTGCAGTCGATCCCGGCGGTGTTCGCCTTCTCCAATGGCCGGCCGGTCGACGGGTTCATGGGCGCCCTTCCCGAAAGCCAGGTGCGCCACTTCATCGAGCGCCTCGGCGGCGCGTCCTCTCCGGGCGTCGATGACGCGCTCGAGGCGGCCGTCGCCGCGCTGGAGGAGGGCGACCACGCGGCGGCCGGCCGGATTTACCGGCAGATCCTCGGCATCGACCCGCGTGATGTCCGCGCCATCGCCGGCCTTGCCCGCTGCTCCATCGCCGCCGGCGATCTCTCCGGCGCCGGCAAGGTCCTGGCCATGGCGCCCGAGGACCGGCAGAACGCCAGCGAGATCGCCGGCGCCCGCGCCGCGCTCGAGCTGGCCCTCGGCGCCGGCGAGGCGCTCGCCGCCCTGGCACCGCTCGAGGCGAGCGTCGCCGCCAACCCGGGCGACCACCGCGCCCGGATCGACTATGCCGTGGCGCTGAACGCCGCCGGCCGGCGCGAGGCGGCCCTCGACCAGTTGATCGAATCGATCCGGCGCGACCGCGAGTGGGACGATGGCGCGGCCCGCAGACAGCTCCTCACCCTGTTCGAGGCCTGGGGACTGGGCGATCCCCTGACCGTCGCCGGGCGCCGGCGTCTGTCGTCGATCCTGTTTTCCTGAGCCGGACCCGGGCGGAGGCGCGAGGTCAGATGACCACCTCCGACAACCGCTCCACCTCGCCGGACGGGCTGCCGCGCATCATCCCGGTCTTCCCCCTGAGCCAGGCTCTGCTGCTGCCGCGCGCCACCCTGCCGCTCAACATTTTCGAGCCGCGCTACCTCGCGATGGTCGAGGCGGCGCTCGCCGGCCCGCGCATCGTCGGCATGGTTCAGCCGACGATCGCCGAGCCGATCGCCCCGACCGACGCTCCGCCGCTGGAGGCCGTCGGCTGCGCCGGGCGCATCGCGAGCTTCGCCGAGCAGGCGGACGGGCGCTACCTGATCTCGCTCATCGGCATCTCCCGCTTCCGCATCGTCCGCGAGCTCGCGGTGACGACACCCTACCGCCAGGTCGAGGCCGACTTCGGCGCCTTCGCCGACGATCTGGTCTCGGGCACCGGCGCCGACGCGGTCGACCGCGAGCGATTGCTGAGGACCCTTGCCGACTATCTCGAGGCCCGCGACCTCACCACCGACTGGGACGTGATCGCCGGCACCGACAACGAGACTCTGGTCAACGCGCTGGCGATGATGAGTCCGTTCGGCGTGCGCGAGAAGCAGGCCCTGCTCGAGGCGGGCGGCCTCGGCGAGCGCTCCGAGGTGCTGATCGCGCTCACCGAAATGACCCTTGCCCGATCGAGCGCGGGCGGCCAACATCGCGTCCAGTGACCGGACGAGGGCGCAAGATGGCGCGGAACGGGCGATGAGCGAGACCGGCAAACCCGGCGAGGCGGCGACGCCGCAGGCAGGCGAGGGCACACCCAAGGCCGGCGTCGATCCCCGGCTGCTGGAAATTCTGGTCTGCCCGCTCACCAAGGGACCGCTCGAATACGACCGCTCGGCCCAGGAGCTGATCTCGCGCTCGGCCGGGCTCGCCTATCCGATCCGTGACGGCATACCGATCATGCTGCCGGACGAGGCCCGCCGGCTCGAGGAGTAACCCATGATCCCGAAAATGCCTGGACCCGACGTGATCGGGGATGGGAACGACCTTTCGGATGAGATCATGCGTCATCGAAGATCCGGAACGGCGATCGGATTCGGCCCGATCGCGTCGCGCTCTCGCGCCGGCGCCCCGGGGCGCAGTCACACCGCCTCGCCCGCCATCAGCTTCGGCACCGCGCCGGTGCCGCCCGCCGCCTCGGTCATGAACGCCCGCTTCAGCGCCGGCAGGCGGTCGACGAGCCCGAGCCCCAGGTCCCGGATCAACCGGACCGCGCCGCGGTCGTTGCTGAACAGCCGGTTGAGCCCGTCATAGGCGAGTGCCGAGGACACGGTGTCGAACCGCCGCCAGCGCTCGTAGCGCTCGAGCGGCGGCGGCGCCCCCGGATCGAGCCCGAGCCGCAGCGTCTCGACCACGACCTCGGTCAGCGCCGCAACATCGCGCAGGCCCAGATTGAGCCCTTGCCCCGCCAGCGGGTGAACCTGATGCGCCGCGTCGCCGACGAGCGCGAGGCGCGGGGCGACGAACCGGCGCGCGACATGGAATCTCAGCGCGAAGGCGGCGAGCCGGCCGATCCGGCCGATGGCGCCGCGTTCTTCGTCCCAGCGCTCGGCGAGCGCGCCCAGCACCTCCTCCCGCCCCGCGGCGGCGAGCTCGTCCGCGCGCTGCTTCGACTCGGTCCACACCAGCGATGAATTGCGGCCCCGGAGCGGCAGGACCGCGAACGGCCCCGCCGGCAGGAACCGCTCGAGCGCCACGCCGTGATGGTCCCGTTCATGGGCGACCCGTGCCACCAGCGCGCTCTGGCCGTAGGACCAGCCGACCGTGGTGATTCCGGCGCCTTGCCTGACCGCCGAGCCGGCGCCGTCGGCCGCCACAACCAGCCGCGCGGCCAATCCGCCGCCGGATTCCAGCTCCAGCATCGCCGCGCCGGCGCCGGGACTGACGCCGGCGACCCCGTCGGCGATGAACCGCACCCCCGGCGCCCGCCCGGCGGCGCCCGCCACCGCTCGCGCGAGGTCGCCCTCATCGACCACATGGGCCGACGGACCGCCCGCGCCTTCACCGGCAAATTCGAGCAGGCTGAGCTGGCTTGCCCCCGGCCGGCCGTCGGTGACGATGATCCGCTCCATCGCCCGGGCGCGCGGCGCGACGCTTGGCCAGATGCCGATCGCGCCCAGCATGGTGACGGCGCCGCGGCTGAGGGCGAGGGCGCGCTCGGCCCCGGGGGTGGAGCCGGACTCGCGGGCGATCACCGCAATGTCGAGGCCGCCGCCGGATGCGTGCGCGAGCGCGGCGGCCAGGACATGGCCGGTCACCCCGCGACCGACAATCGCCACTTCCGCCACCGGCTGCCGGGCCTTTCCCATCACCCCGCGTTCCCTTATCAAGCTGAGGCTCCCTCCCGCGCCCGTCGCCACCGGCCGGCGCGGCCCGGGGGCAACAAAGGCAAAATGCACGCCGGACCCGCCCATGCCAACCGCCATTCGCTCGCTCCTCGACCTGCTCGACCTCGATGAGATCGGCCCCGACACCTTTCGCGGGCTGAGCCCGACCCACGGCTGGCGCCGCATATTCGGCGGCCAGGCGGTCGCCCAGGCCCTGATCGCCGCGAGCCGGACCGTCACCGGCCGCGCCGCCCATTCGCTGCACGGCTACTTCATTCTGCCGGGTGATCCGAGGCTCGCGACCACCTTCCGGGTCGAGCGCGTCCGTGACGGCGGCAGCTTTTCGACCCGCCGCGTCGTCGCCTGCCAGGACGAGCGGGCGATCTTCATCATGTCGGCCTCGTTCCACCGCGACGAGGACGGTTTCGACCATCACGAGGAGATGCCGCCCGGGGTTCCCGAACCGGAGGAGCTTCCGAGCGAGGAGGCGTTGCTGCGCGCGTTTCTGGCGCGCCAGGTTCCAGATCACATTCGATCGTTCTGGGACCGCGAACGGCCGGTCGAGCTCCGTCCGGTCCGCCCGCGCGACTTCACCGATCCCGGGGTCGGCGAGCCGCGGCATCTGGTCTGGTTCCGCTCGAGCGGCCCGATGCCCGACGACCCGGCGCTGCACCGCTGCGTCCTCGCCTACGCCACCGACTTCACCCTGCTCGACACCGCGCTGATCCCGCACGGCTACTCCGTCTTCGACAAGCGGCTGATGGTGGCGAGCCTCGACCACGCGGTGTGGATGCACCGGCCGTTCCGCGCCGACGAGTGGATGCTCTATGTCCAGACCAGCACCAACGCGCATGGCGCGCGCGGCTTCACCCGCGGCTCGGTGTTCTCGCGCTCGGGAACCCTGGTCGCGTCTGTCGCCCAGGAAGGGCTGATCCGCCGCAGGACCCGCCGATCGGACCCGGATTCCGATTTGCCCATAAAGTAGGCAACAGTCCAAAATTGCCTGTATTTTCATCAATATAGCCCGGACTGCCGGCCGCCCGGAATCGGGCCGACTCATTTAATTACCTAATATCAACAGGTTACAAAATTCGCCGGCTTTGGCACGGCTCTTGACTCTCCGTCGGCATTCGCGGCCTCGCCCCGCCTGTGCGGGGCCGGGCGGATGCTGAATGCAGGAGACAAGACATGAAGCACATCATGGCGGTCATCAAACCGTTCAAGCTCGACGACGTCAGGGAAGCCCTCGTCGCGTTGGGTGTGCAGGGGCTCACCGTCACCGAGGTCAAGGGGTATGGCCGCCAGAAGGGCCATACCGAGATCTATCGCGGCACTGAATACGCGGTGAATTTCCTGCCCAAACTGAGAATCGATGTCGTCGTCACCGACGAAATGGCCGACGAGGTCATCACCACCATCACCACCGTCGCCCGGACTGGTCAGATCGGCGACGGCAAGATCTTCTCCTCCACGGTGGAGAAGGCGATCCGCATCCGCACCGGCGAATCCGGCGCCGAGGCGCTGTAACCCATGCCAGGGAGAACGAGCATGACCCGAATGAAATGCATATCGACGGCGGGACTTGCCGGCCTCGCCGTCGCCGTGACCCTTGCGCCGGCCTTGGCCCAGGATGCCGCGAGCGCCGTTCCCGCCGACTCCGCGTACGTGTTCAACAGCTTTTCGTTCCTCGTCACCGGATTCCTGGTGATGTGGATGGCCGCCGGCTTCACCATGCTCGAGGCCGGCATGGTGCGATCCAAGAACGTCGCCATGCAGTGCACCAAGAACATCGCGCTCTACTCGATCGCGGGTCTCATGTTCTGGGTGGTCGGCTACAATCTGATGTATGACGGCGTCGACGGCGGCTATCTCGGATCGTTCACGCCCAAGGTGATTCCCGACCCCGAGTCCGATCCGGGCGACTATGCCGCGGCCTCGGACTGGTTCTTCCAGATGGTGTTCTGCGCCACCGCGGCCTCGATCGTGTCCGGCACCCTGGCCGAGCGCATCAAGCTGTGGCCGTTCCTGATCTTCACCGCCATTCTGTGCGGCGTCATCTACCCCATCCAGGGTGCCTGGCAGTGGGGCGGCGGCTGGCTCAGCGAAGCCGGATTCTCGGACTTCGCCGGCTCCACCATCGTGCATTCCACCGGCGGCTGGGCGGCACTCACCGGCGCCATCATTCTCGGCTCGCGTGCCGGCAAATATGGCCTCGGCGGCTCGATCCACCCGATGCCGGGTTCGTCGATGCCGCTCGCGACCCTCGGCACCTTCATCCTCTGGCTCGGCTGGTTCGGCTTCAATGGCGGGTCCCAGCTCGCGCTCGGTTCGGTTGTCGATGCCTCATCGATCTCCCGGATCTTCGTCAACACCAACATCGCCGCCGCGGCCGGTGTGGTTGCAGCCCTGCTGCTGACCCAGATCGTTTACGGCAAGGTCGATCTCACCATGGCGCTCAACGGCGCGCTCGCCGGGCTGGTCTCGATCACCGCCGAGCCGCTGGCGCCGACGCCGATGTGGGCCATCGTCATCGGCGCCATTGGTGGCGTGATCGTGGTCTTCGCGGTGCCGCTGCTTGACAGGCTCCGGATCGACGACGTTGTCGGCGCCATTCCCGTTCACCTGCTCGCCGGCATCTGGGGCACCTTCGCCGTGCCGCTCACCAATGACGGAACCAGCTTCGGCACCCAGATCCTGGGCATCGTCTCGATCGGCGTGTTCGTCTCCGTGGTGAGCGGCATCGTCTGGCTGCTCATGAAGGCGACCATCGGCATCCGCGTCAGCGCCGAGGAGGAGGCCGACGGTCTCGACCGCTCCGAACTCGGCATGGAGGCCTACCCCGAATTCGGACAGGGCACCCAGCGCGTCTAGCCGGATCCGCGCAAAACCGAAACCACCACCGGGGCGGCCGCCATGGCCGCCCCGTTTTCGTCCCCCATCGCCGATTTACCTATGGTTAACCGCGCCGGCGCTAGCGTTCACCGGAGGCGCCCGATGCGCAAGACCATCAATCGGCCCGACGGCTCGCCCGCTCCCGCGCGCGCCCGATCGGCATGGGCGACCCGGTGACGCCGGCGAGCTTCGCGACCGCCGTTCCACGGTCCCCGTTCGAGCGCCTGCGCGCCCTCATCGGCACCACCGCGCCCGGCGCCGAACCCATCGACCTGTCGATCGGCGCGCCGCGCCACCCCTTTCCCTCCCTCGTCGGCGAGACCCTGGCCCGCGAGCTCGACGGCTTTGGCCGTTATCCTCCGGCCCACGCCGACAACGACTTCGGCGCCGCCGCGAGCGCCTGGCTCGCGCACCGGTTCGGTCTCGATTCCGCCCCCGATCCTGCCCGCCACATCCTGCCGCTTGCGGGCTCGCGCGAGGGCCTGTTCACGATCGCCTTCATTGTCACCGCCCGCGCCCGCGAGCGCGGGATCACCGATCCGGTGATTGCGCTGCCGAACCCGTTCTATCCGGTCTATGCCTCGGCGGCACTCTCCGCCGGCGCCCGGCCGATGGTCGTCCCCGCAACCGCGGCCACCGGTGATCTGCCGGACTTCGCATCGCTCCCGGGCGAGATCCTTGCGCGCCTTGCCGCGGTCTATGTCTGCTCGCCCGCGAACCCGCAGGGCGCCGTCGCCGGGGTCGCCTATCTCGAGCGCCTCGCCGCCCTGGCCGAGGCCCATGACTTCGTCGTCATTTCCGACGAGTGCTACTCCGAGCTCTACCGGGAAAGTCCGCCTCCCGGCATCCTCAATGCCGCCGCCGGCGGGGACTACCGCCGACTGCTGGCGTTCAATTCGCTCTCCAAGCGGTCGAATGTTCCCGGCCTTCGGGTCGGACTCGTGGCCGGTGACGCCGGCCTGATCCAGCGCTTCTTCCGGTTCCGCAACGTTGCCGCCGCGACCGTTCCGCTGCCGGTGATGGCGGTTGCCGCCGCGTTGTGGCGCGACGAGGCCCATGTCGAGG
>Ga0326597_10001240_pt1 | contig 41752 bp, 44 predicted proteins | sample RVTome_12_FD_203789 | JGI IMG/M metagenome (GOLD analysis project Ga0326597, IMG submission 203789) | Soil microbial communities from uranium-contaminated site in the Upper Colorado River Basin, Wyoming, United States - RVT100D185 | ecosystem: Environmental > Terrestrial > Soil > Contaminated >... | reverse complement strand
TGAACGGAAAACGCACGAAACACAGCCCGGCCTTCAAGGCGAAGGTTGCCTTGGCGGCCCTGCGGGAGCAGGAGACGGTGCCGGAGCTCTCGCGGCGGCACCAAGTTCACGCGAACCAGATCTACAAGTGGAAGCGTCAGCTTTTGGAGAACATCGAGCGGGCCTTCGAGGTAGACGAGGGCAATGGGGGCGATGGGAGCGGACGGGAGTCCGAGCTCTTGCAGAAGATCGGAGAGCTGACGGTGGAGAGGGATTTTTTATCACGAGGGCTCGGTCGCTTCCGGTGAAGGGGCGCTGGGGGTTGGTGGAAGCCAACGCCGAGGTGTCGATGCGCCGGCAGTGTGAGCTGTTGGGCGTGAATCGGTCGAGCCTGTACTACGAAGCGGTAGAGCCGGATGCCGAGGAGCTCGGCTTGATGCGGCGGATCGACGAGCTGCATCTGGAGCATCCCTTCTTCGGAAGCCGCATGATGACGCGGACGCTGAAAGCGGAGGGAATCGAGGTGAACCGCAAGCGGGTGCAGCGGCTGATGCGGCTGATGGGGCTCGAGAGTGTGGCGCCGAAGCCGAACACGAGTAAGCCCGCGCCGGAGCACCCGGTATACCCGTATTTGCTGAGGGATGTGAAGGTTTGCCGGATTAACCAGGTCTGGGCCTCGGACATCACCTACATCCCCATGGCTCGAGGCTTCGTGTTTCTGGTGGCGATCGTCGATCTGTATTCGCGCCGGGTGCTCGCCTGGCGGTTGTCCAACACGCTCGAGACGAGCTTTTGCGTGGAGGCGCTGCAGGAGGCCCTGGAACGCTACGGACGGCCCGAGATCTTCAACACGGACCAAGGCTCTCAGTTCACGGCGGAGGACTTCACCAGCGTTTTACTTGAGCGTGATATCAAGATCAGCATGGACGGCCGCGGACGGTGTCTGGACAACGTCTTCGTCGAGCGGCTCTGGCGTTCGCTGAAATACGAGGAGGTGTACCTGTACGCATACGAGACGGTGGCAGAAGCTCGCGCGGGCATTGCTCGTTACTTCCAGTTCTTCAATAACGAACGCCCGCACTCGGCCCTGGGTTACCAGACGCCTGCGAGCTTCTACGATGGGTTTGTCAACGAGGCTGCGTGATGATGGTGTCGTTGCGATTTTCTGATATCATGATATCGGTAAATCGATGGCTAAGCGCGGTAGACCCAAGACGACCCATCCTCGTCAGAACGGAGTCTACGTGCGATTCTCGGACGCAGAGTTGGGAGCGATCGAGCAAGCGATGCGCAGTGACCACTTGGTCGCGAGTCGCCGGCCTTCGCTTCCAGAGTGGATTCGAGACCTCGTGGTCGCTCACGCCAGCAAGGTCCTCGGAGTCGAGGTCACGCGTTCGGCTCTTCGTCACCAGCCCGGCGGGGCCCCGGACTGGAAACGATGGCGGCTTGCAAAGGCGGTCCGTCGAGCTGCGGGACGGCGACGCAAACCCAAGGTCTCGTAACCATGACGCAACCCGAGTCAGTTCATCGCACACGAAGGTGCAGACCTTCAGTCCGCATCTTCTCAGGCTCACTTTCCGGAGGCTCCCTTCGGTCGCCTCCGGAAGATCTCAAGACGGTGAAAGTAGTGTCTTCAACCGAGCAGGCTCCACCTTAGCTGAGGCCGGTTTTGGTCTAGAGAATGGGGTCCACCCCAGCAAGACTCTGGCTCTCCTCTTTGGCCTCGTTCTCGCCTGTGTCTGCGGCGAGATACTCACGCGCCTTTTCGTTCCCTCGCCCTCCTTTTACTGGGAAACGCAGATCGGGCTATGGCAGCCGGACCCGCTGGTTGGCTACCGCAACAAACCCCGTTTCCGCGGATATGCCTGGCATTTTGTGGCCGTCGAAACCAACGACCTGGGTTTTCGCGGCCCGGAGGTTGCCCCCCGAAAGCCGGGCCGCACTTTTCGCATTGTCGGCCTGGGCGACTCGATCACCTGGGGTGTTGGTTCGCAGGATGAGGACACCTACCTTCGCGTCCTTGAGCGCAACCTCCATGATGCTTTCTCGCCTTCCACGGGATCCTCCTTCGAAGTGGTCAACATGGGCGTGGTTGGCTACTCCACCTACCAGGAGCTTCTTACCCTCCGGCGCGACGGCCTCCCGCTATGCCCCGACGTGGTCACTCTCGGCTACACCCCCAACGATTTCTACCCAACCGAAGACCCTTTCCACAACGTGCATTCCTTCCACCAGCCTCCCAAATCCGGCGTGAGGCGGATTGACCATGCCCAGGCCCAGCCTGTCCGCTTTTACTTTTTCACTTTTCTTCACCACCAGTGGTTTCGCTTTGACCGCTCGGTGCGCGATGTCCTGCGCCCGCTGCGCGAGCGTTTCTGGAAACAGCCTGCGCCTCCTCCTTCCCAGCCAGCGGATTGGCCGCCCGACAGCTTTGAAGCCCGCGCCTGGCCGGTGCTGCAGCAACAGCTGCGCTTCCTGAAGAGCCTAGCCCGCCAGCACGGTTTCCGCTTCCTGGTGATTCTGTTCAGCAACCATCACGAAGTGGAATACTTGACCGAGCATCCCTTCCCTCAGAAAAAGATGGCGGAGTTCCTGGCCGGCGAGGGAATTGATTTCATTGACCTCCATGACGAGTTCCAGCGGAACCGGCACCGCAAGCTGTTTGTGGACTTCATACACCTCAGTCCCCCGGGGCACGACCTCACCGCGCAGGCTATTCTGCGGCATATGGAAAGCGCGGGCTGGCTCCCGGGGCCAGGCGCCGACTCCATCCGGACGTGCCGCCCCAATCCAGCGGAGCCATCTCCTCCCCGGGAGCCGGGACCCTGAACTTCGGTGCATCCTGCTTCCCCGTTAGCGGAGTGGCCGCTGGTGTTCTCTGGAAAGCCTGCACTTTTCCCCTGGCTTTTTGACTGGCCCGCAGCCAGCCCCTATAATCGCGCCTCGATTCAGGGACGACTGAGGCTACGCGAGGAGCGGTGTGTACCACGCCGTCGAGAACCGCATCCGCGAGGCGCTGAGCGACTGGTCCGTAACCGCTACGCGGTCGAAGTCCGCGTTACTACGGAGCGGCCACCGCGCCTCGAGATGGGCGAGGCGGCTTCGCCCGTCTGCTTCGAGTTGGCAGGAATACGCACCTGAAGCGCGCGCCCGCGGCAGATTGCGCAGGAACTGGCTGCCGGGCTGGCAGGCGTCGCGGGCGTCGCGCGCTGGGAAGTAGCTGGCGGCAGCTATCTGAACGCCCGCTTGGCGCGGCGAGAGTTCTTCCGCGCGGTGTCGGAGCACACGGGGCGCGTCCCCGCTGCCGCAGCGGGGGACGCGCCCAAAGACCATCGTCGAGCACACCTGCATCAACCCCAACAAGGCAGCGCACATCGGCCACCTGCGCAATGCCGCGCTGGGCGATACGTTTGCGCGCCTGCTGCGCCACGTCGGCCGCTGCGTCGAGCTGCAGAACCCACACTTCAGGAATTTGCCGCTGTGATTTCCGGTAATCTGAAGCGAATCTCGTTTGAGAATAGACAGAAGCTCTTGAGGATTGGGGCCGAACTCCTCGGCGGCCTTCACGTACCGGCGTACCGTCTTCATGTCGACACCGAGCTGCCGGGCAATTTCTTTCCTGCTCCGCGGCTCAGCCACATCCGGAACGACTTCGATGACTTCCAACATCGTGACCTCGCGAAACGCCACTCACCCCTCCTGGCCCGGCGGGCCGAAGGAGTCATAGCCGAAAGGTCACAGGGGGGGAAGGTTCTGAAAACTCAGGCCCGAGGGGTCCCGAGGTTATAAAAACCAACAGTCAAGAGCGAGAAGTCTCGGCTATCCACAAAGTCCCGTCGTAGCTCCTTGACAAGTGCCCTCTCGGCCCAGTCAACCCCGTGAACGACCGCGCGAGTGGGGCGAGAAATATCCGCTTGATCGATAACCCTTTCCTACGTACAATGAGCGCCCCCCCCTCAACAATAGAGCCCGTCGCGTGCAGTGGGCTTTTCGGGTTAGGACACTTAGTGAATCGGGTTGGGACACTTAGCGTCGCGGGTATCAAGCGGGCACACGTGGGTACACGTTTACGGACATTGAGCCTTCCTGCGAAGTGTGCGCGGTCAGACCAACGGGCTCGGTGGTACTTCGTCTATTCACCCGAGGCACGGAGACAAAAGTGAAATCGACGAAGAAACACGACGTGACTGTCGCCATGAACGTGCGGGAATGCTCGGGGAACCTGTAATCCATAGATCTGATTCTGTTGAAGGGGGCTGAGCTTATGGCTCAGGGAACAAACCAGAGACTCACCTACAAGCGTGCGTTTGACATGGCATCTTCGCTCGTCGGCCTACACCTGCCAGCCCCGCACTGGCTCCTTTCACATCACCGCCCGTTCGTCGTGCTCTTGCATCTCGCTGTCATCGCGATCGCCTTCGCGTGGGCCTTTGCTCTGAGGTTCGATTTTCTTATCCCTCCGGACATGTGGAAGCTCATGCAGACGACCCTCCCGACCCTTATCCTGGTGCGTGGGCTCGCCTTTAGCTGGTTTCATCTCTACGGAGGAATGTGGAGATACGTCGGAATCTGGGACGTCGTGGAGATCACCAAGGCGGTGACACTCAGTTCAATTGTATTTTCAGCTTGCGTGCTCCTGTTCGTCGGGCATGGTTTTCCTCGTTCGGTCCTCGTCGTCGACTGGCTTCTGTGTTTGGCTCTCACCGCCGGGATTCGCATGATTGTGCGCCTCTACCGCGAGACAGTGTCCGGTCATTGGTCGCGCGAGGGGAGGACCGCCCTCGTTGTCGGCGCCGGGGATGCCGGCGAGATGCTGGTGAGGGAGATCGAGCGCAGCGAGATCCTGGACTACGAGGTCGTGGGTTTCATCGACGATGACCTGGCGCTGCGTGGCGGTCGAATTCGCGGGATCCCGGTCTTGGGCGCGTTGAACGATATCCCGGAAATCTGTCGCTCACACCAAATCGAGGAAATTCTCATCGCACTCCCCTCAGTGAGCGGGGAGCGTCGCAAGCAAATTCTCGATGTCTGTCGTAGAGCCGGAGTGCCTTCGAAAACCATCCCTTCGCTCTGGGAGCTTCTCGATGGGCAAGCGCGGATCGGGCAGCTGCAAGACGTGCAACCTGACGATCTGCTCGGTAGGGACGTTGTCAGCCTCGATGAGGCACGCATTCGAGAAACGCTCCAGGAGAAGACGATTCTGGTGACTGGCGCGGCTGGCTCTATCGGCTCGGAGCTCTGCCGGCAAATCGCATCATTCGGTCCCCAGGAAATTGTGCTCTTCGATCGAGCCGAGAGCGGTCTGTACTTTATGGGACTCGAGCTCGAGGCTAACTTCCCCGAGATTCGAATCGAGACCATCGTGGGCGATATTCTCGATGCTCCACACGTCGACGAAATCCTGCGTGAGCACGCGCCGCAGGTCTTGTACCATGCCGCCGCCTACAAGCACGTTCCCCTAATGGAAGAACAGCCTATCGAGTCCATCCGAAACAACCTCCTCGGCACCGAAACCCTCGCTGCGGCGGCGGTCCGTCGTCGAGTCGAAAAGTTCGTTCTCATCTCTAGCGACAAGGCGGTGGATCCCGTGAGCATCATGGGCATGACGAAGAACGCTGCAGAACGCCTTCTTCTGAGCATGTACGGATCGACGACGACGTTTACAGCGGTACGGTTCGGCAACGTTCTGGGAAGCAGTGGGAGCGTCCTCCCTCTGTTCGAGCGTCAGATCGCCCGCGGGGGCCCGGTGACCGTGACCGATCTCGAGGCCACGCGCTATTTCATGCTCACCTCCGAAGCCGCGCAGCTGGTACTACAGGCGAGCGCGATGGGAGCAGGTGGAGACGTGTTTTACCTGGACATGGGAAAGCCCGTACGCATCATCGAAATGGCTCGGAACCTCATTCGCCTGCATGGCTTCGACCCGGATCGGGACGTCCCGGTCGAGGTAGTGGGGCTTCGCCCAGGAGAACGTCTCAACGAGGCTCTTCGCATGGCGAAGGAAGAGCTCATGGCCAGCGATCACGACAAAGTGTTGCTCGTGAGGAATGAGCATTTCGACGGTGACGCCTTCAGAGCCGCGATGGAAGGTTTGAGAGAGCTCGTCGACGCACGTGATACGGAGGGGGCCGTGCATCAACTCAAAAGGATTGTGGGTGTAGTGGAAATGAACCCTTTGGCGTCTATCCAATCCGACCCATAGAATTCGGTTACTTTCTCAGCAACGGAGGATGGGAATTTTGCCTTAGCCGGGTCTACTCTCGAGGCTTCGGCGTCCTACGAGCTCGATCCTCCGTGAACAATGACCCGGAGATTCCCAATAGCGAGAGCTGTGAAATTGGATCGTCTCTGATCCGCGCTGGCTTCGGTTGCTCGCAGCAGGCTGATCTTCACCCTCTGAAGGGTTCGTTCGAGGCAGCGACGAGATGAACTCGAGATTCTTGAGAAGCTTCTCGAAATTTCCGGGCGCGGGCTGTCGACGGCGTACGTCTCGGGCCGCGCGGCATCGAGCGAGATCTGCTCCTGAGGAGCGCGCGGACTCTCGCCGGAAGGCTCTCCCGGAACCCGTCGGATTGTGGAGAACGCAGCAAATACGACGCGCGCGAGACTCGTCACTGTGGGCTTCGGTGTGAGGCGTCGCCTGGCGTTGCCCCTTCTATAGCGTTCACGCTCAGCCCGAGCGTTATGATAACCTCAGGTTGCCCGAAACGGCTCGTTTGTTGCCCGGAATCGAACGTTACCGCCAGAGTGGGCATTTGGCGACAGCCCGGGAGCGGCCAGGGTGGCCTGATGTTGGGATAGGGGGGGGCGCTTTCATCGAGACAAGCATGAGTAGCATCTCAAGAGCGAGGGAAAAGCACCAGCGAACACAATTGCGGGAAGGCCCGGGGGCCGCCCCGGACTCGTCGACGCCCCCTCCTCTGAAGCCCGTCCAGGTGCCAGAGCATCCAACGGTTCCTTCACAAGTGGAGGCGGACAGCATCAAACATGCCGCAGCGCCTGGCAAACGGCACGCGGGAGACACCCGTGACGTACTCCGGACTCTGAAAGTGGGCGAGTTTGGTGCTCTCGACGACCACCTCGTAAGCCTGGTAGCTCCAGACTCCGTCGAGAGTGAGCACTATCGGACGGTTCGCTACGCTGTCGAGCGGATGCATCAGGATCGCGGGGGAACAGTCATCGGCGTATGCAGTCCGTCACCGCAAGACGGCAAGACGCTCACCACCCTCAACCTATCGGGCTCCCTTGCCCAAGACGAAAACGCGCGCATCCTGATCGTGGATGCGGACCTGCGGAAGCCATCGGTGGCGCATTTCCTCGGGATGAAAAATCCAGGACCGGGATTGTCGGGGGCCCTCGTGCGGACAGATTGCCCACTTGAGTCCGTCATTCGATTGCATCCTCGGCACAATCTGGCCGTCCTTCCCGCGGGAACTAGTAGCAGCGCGCCCTACGAAGTCTTCAACTCGCCGCGAATGGTTCCTCTTCTTCAACAGGCCCGAAGGCTCTTCGACTACATCTGCATCGATATGGCTCCATTGCTCTTTCCCGAAGGTCGGCTCCTTGAAGAGCACGTGGACGGATTCCTGGTCGTGGTCGCAGCGCACCGGACGAAACGTAAAGCGTTGGAAGAAGGATTGGGAAGGTTGGACACCTCGAAGGTGATTGGATTCCTCTTCAACGGAGACACGCAGCAGAGGTCTCGAATTCCAGGCTACTACCAGTACAAGCGGACGCGAAGCGTAAACGGATGACGCTTCGTTCTCCAGTGTGAAGGTCTTGAGGCGTCATGAGGACCTCAAGGGATGTCTCGGTGGTGATCGCGTCGGGAGCGGGAGGGGAGTTCCTGTTCCGGGCGCTCGAGGGTCTCCGGCGGGAGGCCGCGGTCGAGAGCGCCCAGGTGATCGTCGTGGATCGGGTTGGCGGTGAGACCGCGTCGCGGCTCCAGCGCGATTTCTCCTGGGTCGAGCTCGTGAGGCCGGAGGCGATCCACCGGCCGAGCGTTCCCGAGCTTCGAGCGCTGGGCGTCGAGAGAGCCACCGCCGACGTCGTGGCAGTCATCGAGGAGCACTGCGTTCCCGCCGACGGCTGGCTTGCTGCCATCAAGCGGGCCTTCCGGGACAAAGACGCAGCCATCGGTGGACCGATCCTGGACGACGGCTACGAACGCCTCCGAGACTGGGTCGTCTACTTCTCCGAGTACCACAACTACCTGTCACCTTGGCCGGAGGGTGAGCGCTTTGCGCTAAACGGCGCAAACATCGCCTACGACCGCAGAAAGCTGCTCGCGCACCGTGACGTCCTGGGCGACGGCTACTGGGAGGTCGTCCTGCATCCGCGGCTCGTGAAGGACGGGTCGTTCCGTTCCGTTCCGACCATGGGCGCCGTCCACACCGGGCCTTTCGACTACCTGTACTACCTGCGGCAGCGCTACCTGCTGAGCCGGGTCTGGGGCGGCACGCGCCGCAACGAGGTTAGCGGCGTCATGCGGCTGGCCTACCTCGTCCTCGCCCCGCTGTTTCCGGCGCTGTTGCTGGCGCGCATCGGCTCGCGCGTGTTCGCGAGAGGTCGTCTGCGGGGGCGTTTCCTCTACTGCGTGCCTCTTCTCTTGCCTGTCGTGATCGCCTACGTCTGGGGTGAGTGGCTCGGGTATCTCCTGGGGCCTGGCGATGCGCTGGAACGTGTCGAGTGAGCGCCGATCCGGTTCTGAGCGTGGTGGTCGCGCTGATATCGGGCCGGGCGCAAGACCTCGAGCGCTGCCTCGCGGCGCTACACGGACAGGACAATCCGCCGCCGCACGAGGTGATCGTTCCCTACGATCCCACCGCGAGCGCCGTCGCGGAGTTGGCATCACGCTATCCGCTGGTTCGTTTCCTCGAGGCCGAGCACATGGACACCGCCGAGGCCCGCCAGGGTCTCAGCCGCGAGCACCATGACACCCTGCGCACACTGGGCATCAAGGTCGCGCGTGGACGCATCATCGCGCTGACCGAGGATCATGCCGTCCCGTCACCGACGTGGTGCGCGGAAATGGTGCGCCTGATCGACGAGCATCCTCAGGTGGCCGCCATTGGCGGCGCGGTGGAGTGTGGCAGCGACAGCCTACTCAAGAGGGCGGTCTACTACTGCGATTTCGGCCGCTACCAGAACCCCCTGCCGGAGGGTCCTGCCGTCTACGTGAGCGACAGCAATGTCGCCTATCGGCGCGAGGCCCTGGAAGGCGTGCGGGGGTTCTGGGAGGACGATTACCATGAGACCGTGGTTCACTCGGCACTGGTCGAGGCAGGGCACGAACTGTGGCTGACCCCAAGAAGCCAGGTCGCCCAGGTGCGAGAAGGTCTGCGGCCGGGCAAGGCGCTCCGCGAGCGGTACGTTTGGGGCCGGTCGTTTGCCGGAACACGCTTTCGGGACCGGGCTTTCCCCGTGCGCCTCGTCTACGCCGGGCTTTCCTTCGCGCTGCCCCTCGTGTTCACCTGGCGGCTTCTTCGTAGTGCGATCGCCCGCCGCCGCGTCGGCGAGTTGATCCCCGTTCTGCCCCTGGTTCTCGTACTTCAGGGCATCTGGTCCCTGGGCGAGCTCGTCGGTTACGTCACCGGCAACCCTGGAGGTGCCTGACACCCCGGCCCGTCATCTCGATGGCGGACACGCGGGTCAGCTTCTGGTTCCAGTCCGTGTCTGTCGCCTTCTTCGCCAGGTTCCGAAAAGCGAGCCAATACGCGCAGGCCGAGCGCGCCGTAGCTACATCGCCTAATCGTCCCCACCGGCGTTTCATTCTCACGAGAAGCATCCGATCGCTGCTCTTCCGGACCGTGGTCAGGAGTCTTTCCTGTCCATTCCGCCGATGGGCGACCTTTGAGCCGGAGCGTCGTGATTGGAGGCTAGTCGATGGAACCGCTTCAGCGATAGGAATTCATACGGCTTGAGCAGTATCGCGTGAAGGCCCGGAGTATCGTGCACGGTTTCCGGAAATTCATAAATCCGCGCCTGCGCCTTGCCATAGAGGAAAGCCAAAAGACCGGCAGGATCAAGACCGAAGGATTCGCGAGCCAAGGCCAACGCCAACCCATAGTCCCCACGCCGGTACACGGTTTGCAACTCGAAGAGGCACTGACGTGCTCTCGCCCAACGAAGTACATTTGACGGAACCGCCGTGCCCCTTTTTTCAATGCCGTGAATGACCATCTTTTGGGACCGCGCCATGGACGTCCGGTCCAAGGACATGTTGGCCGAATGCCGCCGGTACCCAGCAAGATATTCCGGCACGACTCGAAAATTGTATTTTTCACCGATCCTCAGATAGAGGTCCCAGTCTTCACACCCCTCGCCGCCGTGTTCTCTCAGCTCGGTGCTGTAGCCACCCACTTTGTCCAGGCATGCGCGCGTCATCAAAGGCATGCTGCCGCCTCCAATGAAATTCCGAAGCACGAGGGCGTTGTAAACATGTCCCTCCGCAAGCCATCTCCCACCGTTACCTACCACTGCGCCTTCCGCGTCGATCTGACGGTACCAGCCGTACACGAGTCCGACCGTGGGATCCCTGGAAATCGCGTGGCGCATCTGCTTTTCGAGCTTCTCCGGATACCAGATATCGTCGGCGTCGAGCGGTGCGATGAATTCACCCTTGGAGTGCTCGATGGCGAGGTTACGTGCGGACGCCACGCCGCGGTTCGGCTGATGAAGCACCGAGACGCGACTGTCGGTCCTGGTGAATTCCTCAGCAATCCGCCGTGTTTCGTCTTCGGAGCCGTCGTCGACGACAATGACTTCGATATTTAGGTACGTTTGCGCCAATGCGGATTGAAGCGCCTCACCAATGAATGGAGCTGCGTTGTATGCGGGTGTGGTTACGGACACCAGAGGTAGGTCTGCCACTTCGTTCCGCATGATTGTTGGGCTGGCGATCATTTCGTCAGCTGCCAGCGGACTTCCTAGTATTTCAGAGCGTATCAAAACACGCCTCGCCCGACAATGGAGGTGCTCAATTGCTTGATATCAATCGTTCGCTCCGAACGCTCGCAGAGAGGCGAATAGCGACCGGATCAGCCGACGCCCCCTTCCGCCCAGGGTCTGCCTCAAAAGACTCCGGAGGCGTCGACTCGAAACCCAGGGAGGACGCTCCGAGCGAGCAAAGCTGGCCCCCGCGAGCGAAGCTTGCCGAACCCAGCTTTCTCCGTCGGTATCGAGAAGTCTGATCAACTCGGCGGCAAATGGAGCGAGCCCCTCTTGGTTCCTCTCAAGGATCGTCTGACGAAATCGTTGATTGTTTTGGCGGCCGGGACTGGCCGTCATTCGTGCATCATGGCCGCATCGGGCGAGAATCTTTGGATAAGTCACAGCCACCGAGCCTGCCGCAAGGATCGAGCTCCAAGCATCCCACTCCTCATAACCGTCATCCAGTGACCCGTCAAAACAACCAGCGTCGAGAATCGCCGCTGCGCGCACCACACACGGAGACGACACTTCATTGGTCAATAACTGATAGAGGTAGCCTGGGCAGGGCCCAGTAGTGGCGGCGCCGGTAGTTTGCGATCTTGTCCATGTGGAGACGATACCTACCTCTGGCAACCTTTGAAGCACGTCCCCGCAGGAGGCGAGGAATCCGCTATCGATACAGTCGCCGGGTCGCAGGAACGTGAACCCGAGCGGTTCGATTCCGGCACACGCGACCACTTCGATGGCTCGGTTCTTCATAGTGGCTAGGTTCCATCGGTCGGTCCGAACGACCCACCTGGCCACCGAACTCGACGTACCCATGTCCACGGCGTCTCCTTGGAGCCATTCGGGCACGACAACGACCACGCCTGCTGCCGGCTGGTCCTGATCGTCGATACTTTTCAACGACAGGTGAATCCCATCCACTGATCCCGGGGCGCACAAGACGACGACAATGCCGCAGCCCGTCCTCTTCGTGCCTGGCCTGCTCTCCCGACGTTTGCTCCGCTCAGGATAGTTAACCGACCAGGACAGGTGGCTGGGAAGACGGAGCGAGTTCCTGGCGCATCGGTTGCGAAGTCCACGCTTGAAATCCAAATGTCTGTCGAGCACGTATCGGTTGTCACATTTTCGACGGATCGACTCGGAAGCCGAGCTTCCCATGCGCGCCAGTGTTTCGGGTGGTGTTTCCACTGCCCTCCGGAGCGCCTTCCAAAGGTCGTCCGAGCACGCCGACTCGGCAAGCCATCCGGTTCGGCCATCCTCGACCATCTCGGCCATTCCACCCCCCGGAGAAGCGATGATTGGTAGACCGGAGGCCATCGCTTCAATGCAAGCGTTGGGGAAGTTGTCCCATCGCGAAGGCACGACCGCAATACGCGCCCGGTGCAGGATCGATAGCATGTCTGCGCGCCCGCGTTTACCATGAAAGGCGAAGCGGCGTCGTAGCTCGGTCGGAATTAGACGCTCCAGCACCTCATCGGCTCCCAGGCCGGGGTTGCCGAGAATGTTCGCTCCAATGAACTCAAACTGTAGCTCGGAGTTCTGCGTTGCGGCGACAACGGCGGCGCGAATCCATTCGAGTACGCCTTTTCTCCGCTCGAGTCGACCCACATAACAGATAGAGCCTTGCTTCCAGGTCCTCTGATCGCGATCTAACCGCGCAACATCCCCTATCGGATAGGGGATCACCTCCACGGACCGTTGCTCGAGACTGAACAGAGATTCCGCTTGCCTTGCCAGGAAATGACTAGGGCAGAGCAATGCGTCTGCGGCCCGAACGCTGTAGTGCTCCAATCGCTTTGCCGTCACGACGTCCGCGCGCCCGGGATCCCAGTCGTCGTAGTGGGCGATGAGCTCGGTGGGCGAATGGAGATGCACTAGGAGAGGCGGCATCCGCGCGGGACCCAGACCGAGGGCCCGGCGGAGCTGAAGGTAGTAAAGAGGCGCTTCGTAATCCGGGGCCTCCACGACGTCGATTCCTTCTTGCTCGATCAGCAGTTCCGCCAGTACGCCCGCCTGCCATGCAAAACTCTGTACCCACAAGCACGACGCAAAAAGAGCGCGGGCTTCCCCCGGGGGCACTTCGGGACGGGGTTGGCGGCCCGAAACCTCCCAGTCCTGAAGGGGCAGACGGTGGATCACGCACCTCCCCCCGAGTCGCTCCTCACGGGCCTGCTCCGCACCCCGCCAGAGCTGTCCGATCACATGAACCGTTTCGCCGCGCTCGAGCAGCTGCTGCACGATGTTCGACGTGTAGGTTCCGATGCCTCCCGAAGGGGCCGGCGGGTACTCACGGCATATGATGAGGTGCTTCATTCAAGAATTCTTAGACTTCCGCAGGCCTGCCAGACCAACGATCAAGCCAACGAAGCTCGGCTAGAGCGCCTCCAACTTCGATACCCGATCCGTATCCAAGGGCTTCTCACCGACAAACCACCGATGACGGATGGAAAGGATACCGCGGCCAGTGTGGCTCGATCGGATCCGTAGGGGATAAACGTGCCAGTGCCGGTCGTACGCGTACGCCCATCCACGTTCGTAAACACCGACATCGACGTAGTACATCCCACCGCTCAGGTCGAGTCGCTCGATTTGCAGCCCAATTCGAGCCCGTCCCTTGGCTTCGTCCAAGAACTCCCCGTCCCTCTCGGTCATCGCATCAAAAAGAATCGAGCCATCCTCGTTGGAAATGGTCACGCAAAAGTGGGGGTTCTTGATCGCCTTCGGTGCGTCGAACTCGATCTCGACTGATACCGTTTCACCCGGTTCAATCTCCTCGATGGGCTCGTTCCGGGCGTTGACGAGCCGAACATCGACGATCTCCATCTCGAGCGAGCCGAAGCGATTCTCGTTCAGGCGGAGCTCTCTGCCGCTCAGGGTCCGTGTCGGAGGATACCCCACCGGTATGCGGTGGCGCGTCTCGGCGTTGACTCCATCTATGTACTGCTGGACGACAGCTTTCGGATCGCCGATCGCCGCGACGCGGCCGTTCTCCAACCAGAGAACCTCATCACAGATGTCCTCGACGAGGGGCGTTTCGTGCGAGACCAGGAGAATTGCGCAGCCCTGGTTCTTGAATTCTTGAATCCGGTCCAGACATTTTTGCTGAAAGGCCAGATCGCCCACCGCCAGGACCTCGTCCACGAGCAAGATCTCTGGATCGGTGTGAACCGCGACGGAGAACGCGAGCCTGGTCTGCATTCCGCCGCTGTAGGTGCGCACGGGATTGTCGACGAACTGCTCGAGCTCGGCAAACGCGACGATAGACGCCAATCGCTCCTTCACTTCGCGGCGGGTCAGACCGGCTGTCACCCCGCTCAGAAACACGTTTTCCCGCCCGGTTAGATCCCGCTGGAAGGTAGATCCGAGATCAAGGATAGCTCGGATCACGCCATGGGTCTCGACCCGTCCTTCCGTGGGGCGGCCTACGCCTCCGACAAGCCTCAACAAAGTGGACTTCCCCGCTCCGTTCCTCCCGATAACTCCCAGCATCCTGCCCTGCGCCAGTCGAAGGCTAACGTCCCGAAGGGCCCAGAAAACCTCAGGGCGTCGCCGTCGTCTCCACCCGTGTACGAACACTTCCGAAAAACGCCGGGGGCGTTCCACTCGGCGGCGAAAGGCCTTACTGACTCTCTCGACAACAACGGCGTCCGCCACCGTACTAGAGCTCCTCGGGAAAGCGATCGCTCGCGTGTGCGAAGACGCGATGTCCGAGCCACAGAAGAAACAGGGTCGCTCCAGCCAGCACGATGAGTGGGCCGAAGTCGGGCCATTGACCATGAATGATGGCGGCGCGGTAGGCCTCCACCAGATGCAACATTGGGTTCGTTCGGTACAAGGGCTGAAACGCCTCTGGAACCGACTGTGCCCGATAGTAAATCGGAGTTAGGAACATGCCGAGCGTAAGAGCCAAGGAGAGCAGTTGAGCCGTATCACGAAACCAGACGTTCAAGGTCGATAAGAAGTACGCCAGACCGAGGGTCCAGAAGAACTGGAGGACGATGATGAGGGGCAGTGAGAGGACGGTCTCGGAAAGCCGCTGACCGTTGAAGACGAGCACGATCAGAAGCAACGTGAGCGCAATCAGGTAGTGGACCAGGTTCGAAAGGATACTGACGGAAGGAAGAATGGCAAGGGGAAAACCGGGCCGGTGGATGAACTCCCGGCTAGTGGTGACGGAGATCGTCGCTCCGGACAGCGAGGAGCTGAACCAGCTCCACGCAAGCACACCGGTGAAAGCGAAAAGCGGATAGTTCGGGATATCGAGGGGAATAACCCTTCTGAACAGGAACGTGAAAACGAACAGATAGGCCAGAGGATTCAGCAGAGACCAGAGGACGCCAAGTACCGAGCGCTTGTAGCGAAGTTTCATGTCGCGGCTCACGAGCTCATAAACCAAATCACGCGCGTGAGCCCATCGCTTCCAATGGGTTGACGACGAGGCTTCGCCACAGACAAGACCAGTAACCATGCTTCCTAGTGTAGAAGGATGCGCTGGCGGATGACAATCGTCTGGGCGATTCAACCCCCGGTTTCTAACCAGGAGTACCTGTCCGATGGCATGAGGCTCGCCTTGGCGGGGATGCCGATTGCTATGGCCTCTTTGGGTGTATGAGAATAGTGTCGCCGCCGGTCAGCGCTGGCCCTGTGGTTGCGGATGCCGCCATTTTGGGGGAGGGGAAGGCGTGGTGGTCAACCATTCCACTCGGTCGCCCACTCAACTTGGACGTGCGGCCGCCGTTCTGAGACTGTTCCGTTCCATTCACCGCACCACCAAAACCGGATGGATGGATGGTGGAGGCTCTGCGCGGAATGTGTAGATGTTCAGCTTGGGCGTTTTGTGCACGACGCGTCTCCGTCGCGGTGAAAGGATCTCGGCCCCAAAAACCCTTTCGGCCATCCTCGAGCTCGATTCGCTCGAACCTCGCTCTGCGCCGGCGGCTCGCGAAACTCAGAATTCCCAGCGAGAAGCTCTCACCCCAAACAAAGATAGAGAGGCTTGAGCCTTCCCGTCAGCCATGAAGGTGGCTTTGCTATCGTTCGAATATCCAGCCGAGACCGGCTTCGGGGGGATCGGCACCTACACCTGGTATCAGGCGCGTGCGCTCGCAAAGCTTGGTCACGAGGTCCATGTTCTTGCCGGGGCGACGGCGCCGACAGCGCTACGGCGTTACGAGTATGAAGGCGTCACGGTCCACCGATTCTGCTCCGACGGACTGGTGAGAAAGGCGTCTCAGCAACTCGATCGTTTCGGACTCCGCTGGACCAAGAACCGGTTGCAGAACGGGCTTTCGATGTACGAAGGGCTAATGAAGTTGATGCGGGAGCACAGCTACGATGTGGTGGAGATGCCGGAATGCGGGGCAGAGGGTTTGCTGGTCAACCATTTGACGCGATCCCCGACGATCGTCCGGTTTCATTCGCCGTCGCAATTGATCATGCCGTACTACGACGTGCACCCCGCCGATCTCAGGCTGTGCTCGTTTCTTGAGCGAGCTGCGATCAAGGGGGCTCGAGCGTTCAGTTGCTGCTCGCAATTCCTCGCCGACGAGGTACGGGACAGACTCGGGATTCGCTCCGCGGTCCGCGTGATCCCGAACGGGATCGATCTCGAGCTCTTCGACGCCGCCGAGCGGGTGGACGTCCGGGATCGGTTCCAGCTGCCGCGTGACGGACCGATGATCCTGTTCGCGGGTCGAATGGAGCGGCGCAAGGGCATCCATTTGTGCGGTGAGATTGCCGCTTCTATCCTCGAGCGATACCATGTTGTCTTCGCGTTCGCCGGACGCGATCTCTTCAACTACATGAGCGATACGCTACTCCCGTATCTGAAGGGCCGGCGGCTACGAGGGTCCGTGCACTACCTGGGGGACTTGGATCTTGCTACCGTGCGTTCTTGCCTGCGTCAGGCCGACATTTTCCTGCTCCCGAGCCTGTGGGAAAACTGCCCATACTCCTGTCTCGAGGCGATGGCCGCGGGAAGGGCCATCGTTAGTTCCGACCAAGGCGGAATGCCGGAGCTGATTCGCGACGGCGTCAACGGCGTCCTGGCCCGGTGTGGTGACGCCACATCCTACGTCCGAGGGCTCGAGACTTTGATAGAAGACGCTGCGCTACGGGAGCGGCTCGGCGCCGCGGCGCGGCGAACCATCGAGAAGGGATTCACCGACGTTCAGATTGCCGAGACGTCGGTCTCCTACTACCGCGAGTGTCTAGACCATTGAACGGGACGACGACAGACAGCCAAGGGAAAGGCGTTGCGCCGACGTCGGTAGAGGCGTGCGCGGTCGACCCACGCGACGAGGTCGACGTGTCCGGACAACTCGCGGTGCACGTATCCGTCGTCATCCCCGCGCACAACGCGGCGGAGACGATTGCCGAGACGCTGGAGTCGCTCGTCGGGCAGACGCATGAGGCGTGGGAAGCAATCATGGTCGATGATGGCTCGACCGACGCGACGGCCGTCATCGCCCAAGAGTTCACCGCCCGTGATCATCGAATCCGCCTGCTCAAGCAGCGGCAGGCGGGCGAGGCGGGGGCACGGAACGCGGGCCTCGACGACGCGAAACACGATTGGGTGCTGTTCTTGGATGCGGACGACTGGATCGCCTCGAGGCATCTCGAGCGTCTGACCGCGGAGGTGGCCGCGAACCCAGCGCTCGACGCGGTGCACTGCGGGTCTGCTCGCGTGGCATTGGACGGCACAGTCACCGTGGAGCGGTTCGAACCGCCGACCGGCGACATCTTCCACGTGCTGGCGCGTCGGGCCGCATTTCCCGTACACGCCTGTCTCGTCCGTCGATCGCTGGTCGAGGCGGTGGGTAGGTTCGACACCTCGCTGAGGAAATCGGCCGACTGGGATCTGTGGCAACGCATCGCGCGGACCGGCGCTCAGTTCGGCGCCGTGCGCGAGGTACTCGCCTTCTATCGCACACGCCCGAACGCAGCGTCGCTCGAAGCGGTCCCCCTCTTTGAGGACGGCATGCGCGTTCTGCAGCAGGGGCACTCGCCCGATCCTCGGGTGCCGAACCCGCACCCGCTGCACGCTCAAGGAGAGCCCCCAGAGCTCGTTCGCACGCAAGAGTTCTACTTGCTGTGCTGGTGCGCCGGCCTGATGCTCGGAAATGGTCAGGACGCGCGCTCGCTCTTCGCGCTCGTTCATGGGGACGACTATCCTGAGCTCCATCCGGAAGCTGTCGCCCGGTGCATCTTCGACGCGGCGCCGCTTCCTACCGGGCAACCCCCCGCTGCGTGGGAAACGATGTGGCCTCGCCTCGATTGGAGAATCCAGGAGCTCCTGGTCGCGCTCGAGCGACAAACGCGCGCCCCGCATGTCGCCGCTCGGGCTACGGACGAGCTCAAACGGCTGATTCTCCGGCATTCACCCATGTGGCACGCCATCGTCATCGAATTCGAAGACGCCGCGAAAAGGGACGCCGCTCGGGCCGAGGAGCTCCAACATCGTCTCGAGCGACTCGAGAGTTTGGCACAGGTGCTGGCGCGTCAGATCCGGAAACTGGAGAGCAGTTTTTGGATGCGCGTCGGGAAGCGCCTCGGATTCGTCGGGGCCAGGTCTCGGGATTCCAATTGAGATGCGGTTGGAAACCACGTTCACGAAGTTACGACAGCGGGCCGCCGCGGCAGCACTTGAACTGCGGCATCAAGGGGAGCTCGCGCGACTGCAGCTCGATCGACTCAGCGCGGCCGCGTGCGGGCGCACCAGGGTTCTAGCGATCGCTTGCTGGGACTTCCCGATCTATTCTCAGACCTTCGTCTACCAGGAGCTCACCCAACTTCTCGGGGCCGGCTTCGAGCTCCGATTCCTCTACGCCAGGCGACAGTCGCGTGACCACTTGCCTCTACAGTTCACACCCCTGTGGCGCGCGCGCCGGCAGGTGACGTATCACTGGAGAATCGCTGAGCTTGACCAAGCGTATTTTCGCCGCCGGATGCCGGAAAAGGTGAACCGCTTGATGGCGGTGCTCGCCGAGCAGGCGGGTGTGAGCACCGAGGAGATTCAAACCCACCACCAGGTAAGAGACGCCTTCACCTTTGCCCGGATGGTCGTGGCTTACCAGCCGCAATACTTGCACTCTTACTTCTTCTACGAAGGGACGCTTTTTGCCTTCGTTGCGTCGTATCTGCTCGACATTCCCCGGGGTGTCAGTTGCTACGCCGATCACATGCTCCAAGACTCGGACTTCAAGCTCGTGCCTTTTCACCTCGAACAGTGCAACCCGGTAGTCGCCACGTCAGAGCGCATCAAGCTCGAGCTCGTTGAAATCGCCCCGAGCATGGACACTAGCAGGATCCTCGTCAAGCCGAACGCGATCAACACCGCTTCCTTCCCAGTTGTCGAGCATCGCGAGCCCGGGCGGGGCGAACCGTTTCAGCTGGCCTGTGTCGGCCGGATCGAGCCGAAGAAGGGCCAATTGCACCTCGTTGACGCAGTGCACCGGCTGCGGAGCCGAGACGTGCCCGTGGAGGCGCACCTGATCGGCGGCGTGGACGACAACCCGAACAGCCGCGAATATGCTTCCGCCGTAGAGCGCCGAATCGACGAGCTCGGCCTCCGAGGCGTCGTCCACATGGAGGGCCGGCGGGGGGAGACCGACATCAACCGGTTTTTCGCGGCTTCTCATCTTTTCGTCGCCCCATTCGTCGAGACTGCGTACGGCGACAAGGACGGGATTCCCACGGCCGTGCTGGAAGCGATGGCCGCGGGCCTGCCGGTGGTGGCCACGGATGCGGGCTCGATTTGCGAGGTCGTCGAGAGCGGACGTGAGGGGCTGATTGTCTCGCAGCGGGATCCGGACGCCTTGGCCGATGCCATCCAAGATCTGCTGATGCACCCCGAGGAGCGGGCCGAGTTGGGCGGACAGGGGGCCCGGAAGGTCCGGCAGCATTTGGATGTTGGCGTGTGCGAACAGCCGTTCCACGCTCGCATCAGGGACGTTATTCGAAGCCATCGAACGCTCGCGTCCTCCTCCACAGGGGTGAGCCTGAGTGAGCCTGAGACCACACCAATTGACTGGGGATCCCTCCGACAGGTAACGCCGATCAGCAGAAATTGGGGTTTCGACCGCGGCCTTGCCGTCGATCGACACTACATCGAGAGCTTTCTCGCGGCCCACGCCCGAGACATTCGAGGGAGGGTGCTGGAGATCGAAGACGACATGTACACGAGGAGATTCGGAGGAGATAGAGTCGAGGAGGTGGACATCCTGCATGTTATCGAGGGAAACCCCAAGGCGACGATAGTGGGCGATTTGAGCTTCGCACCCCACCTGCCGTCTCGCGCGTTCGACTGCATCGTCCTGACCCCGACCCTGCAGCACATCTACGACACTAGGGCTGCGCTTGAGACACTTCACCGCATCCTGAAACCGGGAGGTGTCCTGCTGGCAACCTTCCCCGGCATCACGCGAATTAGCCGTGAGGAGTGGGAAGGATCGTGGTTTTGGCGCTTTACGGCGGCGTCTGCCCGCAGGCTGTTCGCGGAAACGTTTCCCGCGTCGGCCGTCACCGTGGAAGCGCACGGAAACGTGCTCGTAGCCATCGCCTTCCTCCTAGGACTGGCTATGCAGGAGCTGCAGCCGGAAGAGCTCGACTACAAGGACCCAGAGTACGAGGTGCTCATCACCGCCAGGGTTCAGAAGCCCCGGGGCTCGTGAGATGCAAGTCCCCTCGTCGTTCGACCGTTCTCGTGGCATCATCCTCATGTACCACAGGGTTGCCGAGGACGGTCCCGATCCCTGGAGCCTCTGTGTCAGCTCAAGGCATTTCGCCGAGCACCTCGAGGTATTGCGCCGATTCAACCGCCCGATGCGTCTCCAGGACCTCGTGCCGATGATCCATGCCCGCCGCGTGCCGGCCGGAGCGGCGGTCGTCACCTTCGATGACGGCTATGCGGCTACTGTTGAGACTGCTCGATCGCTCCTCGAACGCCACGACGTCCCCGCCACCGCGTTCCTGACGACGGGGCAGATCGGCCACCGACGCGAATTCTGGTGGGACGAGCTGGAGCGAATTTTTCTGCAGCCAGGAGTTCTGCCCGATACCCTTAAGCTCTCGCTGCTCGGGCAAACCCATGAGTGGTCTCTGGAAGGGACGAGCAAATATACCGAGCAGCAGGCGCGGCGCCATCGCGACTGGCGCATGCCGGCTGAGCCCCCCACCGCGCGCCAGTATCTGTACCGGCTGCTGTGGGAGCGTCTCCGTCCTCTCAGCAACGAGGACCGCCGATCGGCGATGGATGCTCTTTCCGAGTGGGTGGGTGGCATCCGCGCCGCTCGGCCGTCGCATCGTTCGCTCCTCCCGGAGGAGGTGGAAAGGTTGGCTGCCGGTGGGCTCGTCGAGGTCGGGGCCCACAGCGTGACCCATCAGCTTCTGCCCGCTCTTCCAGTAGAGGAACAACGGACGGAGGTTCGCTTCAGCAAGGCCGCGGCAGAGAAGTTCGCTGGGCGTCCGGTCCTGAGTTTCTCGTACCCTTACGGAGACTATACAAATGAGACGCAGGCGATCGTGGGCAGCGCCGGCTTCAACTGTGCTTGTTCCACGAAACCGGGCCCTGTCTTGCCTAAGACCAACGTTTTTGCGCTGCCGAGGCTGCACGTCGAGAATTGGGACGGGGAAGCGTTCTTGGCGCGTCTCCGCGCAGCCCCATCTGCCGCTGAGTGCCGAAACCTACCTTTACACACGCGAGGGAGTTCAGCGCGCTCTTGATAGCCTGGAGTATGGGCTCATGTCGTGTCGTCCTAGCCAACCCGCTGAAAGTAGCGTATCTGATGAATCAAATCGCGGTAGTTTGCATTGTTGTAGGCGTGAACGTCGCTCCGTGCATCCAGCTCTTTAGCGCTCAAGTATTGGACCACTTCCGCGATGCCTTCCGGACTCAGCGCGTTCAAAGCATGGTCCGGGGGATACGTAACGGTATTGAAATATAGATAGACGCCTCGCTCGTTGCAGAAGTCCAGTACAGCCGGAATCTCCCGCCAGTTTTGTTGCATTGGACAGATGGCCACCGTGAGAGAGGTCTTCTTTTTGTTGGTGTAGTCACGAAACCATTGAAAGTGCTCCATTACGTTTCCAAAATCGGCGCCCTTCCGGATGCGTTCGTAATTTCCCTTCTCGAAGGAGTCGATGGACATGATGATGTTAGCGTTCAATTTATCCAGCACGTCGATGACTCTGTTGTTCAGCACCGTTCCGTTCGTAGTGATGCTGATACGAATCCCCGGATTGAGCCGGATCGTCAGGTCCCAGATTTCGTAATATCTCTTGATCAAGAACGGTTCTCCCCCGAGAAACTTCGCCTCGACCAAGAGCGGGATGAAGGTCTCGAGCTGCCTAACGAACATGGCGTCATAAGGGCTGACGAGCGGAGGCAGTTCCTCCCGGTTGCGCCGAATGGAAGACGAAAAAAAACCGTTACACATCGTGCACTCTAGATTACAGATGTTGCTGATCTCGAACTCTATCATTTTTGGCATCGAGGTCAGCCTGCTGTCCTTCTCGCGATAGGTTCGATCAGCCAACGCGTCGAAGGCTCGCGCCCGCAACCCGCCAAAATTGCGACTCTCGAACTGCATCGTACAGAGCTCGCAGCCGTTGGGGAGGACGTTCGCTTTCATGTATCTGCGTAGTGCTTCGGCGCTTTCGCCGAACCACATGTCCTGAAGAGTGTTTCGGGGATAATTGCCGAGGACGTGCGTACGGTTGTAACAGCAGACTGTGGCATCGCCGTTCTGCTCGAAATTCATGTTGGTGAAGGCGGCATGGCAGAAGATCGTCGTGTTGCGGGCTCGCCGGATGCTGTTGTACTCAGCCAGTATCTTGGGGTCGAGCATCGTCATGCTTCTTCCGGCACCTCACACTCGCGACAAAGCTCGTCAGGAGCCGAGTCGCCTGCAGCGCTGAAAGCGCCTGCGTCTTCGAAGTTTCACCACGAGCACTCGAACATCGCTCGCGGCTCGGTCAGGTCGGCGAGAAGGGCGTCATCATGGATTCCCACCGTCAACCGGAACTTCCCGGCTGGGCACTGAGAAGCTGCCGCTTAGATTCGCATCGTGGTTCACCACGCCAATGTACCAAAGAAGTGTGTTTCCGCCCTAGCGGCTCTCGGCAGGCGACCGGCGACCCGATTGCCGCTCATTCAAGCATCCCACTCCATCCCGATTTTCTCGTCAAAACGACCCACCTTCGCTCACTCGGATGGTCCATTCGCGAAACGAAAACGTGAGTCGGATACTGGTTTGGTCGTGTAGCAACGGGGGCCTTCAGCATCAACTACCCTTCCCGATCGGCCCAAGGCGCAAAATCCTGCAGGTCATATAACTGCGTCCAGCGTTTCGACAGCTCGTCTACGTCCCAGGTGTCACGGAACCTATTGTAGAGGGCTCGGCCCTGGCCCTGACAATCACTGCGGACGCGCTCCCCTTACAACGTTTCTCTGCCAGAGCTCGAGCATCACGAGACCCCAGAGCCGTTGGCCATGGTCGACATGGCCAGACTGGTGTTGGTGCACGAGCGTCCGGATGGCTTTCGGTTTGAGGAAATCGCGGATACACGCCGATTCGGAAAGGAGCAGCTCGTGCACCACACCGGAGAGGGACTCTCGAAACCATTGGTCCAGGGGAATACCGAACCCTTTCTTCTTGCGGTCGATGAGCTCGATCGGGATATGATCGCAAAACGCTCTTTTCAAAAGCCATTTGAGCTTTCCCGAACGGTATTTCAGCTCCGCTGGCACCGACGCGGCGAGCTCGAGTACCTCGTGGTCCAGAAGCGGCGAGCGCGCTTCGAGACCGTGGGCCATCGTCGCGAGGTCCATCTTGACCAGGAGGTCATCCGGGAGATAGGACATGGTGTCAGCGAACAGCATTTGGTCGAGCGAGGACGTCCCCGCTTCTGGCCGCCGCATGAGCTCGGAGAGCGCCTCGCTGGAAGGCTCTCCCAGGTAAAGGCGAAGGCCATCGCCGTACATCGCTGCTTTCTCCCGGTCCGAGAAAAGGCGCATGGTCCACGTGTACCGCGCGCCGAGGTCGGGGTCGCTGAGGTGGTAAATTTTGTCGAACCGACGGACAAATGGAGACGGGAGCTGGACGTCACTAGGAATAGGTAGGCGGGTCAGGCGGCGCAGTCCCGTTCTTCTCAGCCATGCGATCCGAGGACCCCAGTGTTCGAGCTGGGCATATCGGGTGTAGCCCGCGAAGCCCTCGTCGCCACCGTCTCCGTTGATCGCGACCTTGACGTGGCGTTTCGTTTCGCGCGCCAGGACGTAGCTGGGTAGCGCGGAAGAATCCGCATAGGGTTCCTCATAAAGGGTTGCGAGGCAATCGAGAAGCGCCGCCGCGTCGGCTCGGACGACGAACTCGTGATGGTTCGTGCCGTAGCGTTCTGCCACGGCTTTGGCGTAGGGGAGCTCGTTGTACACTTCGTGCTCGAACCCGATCGAGAACGTGTCCACTGGCCGGTCCATGAGCTCCGCCATGCACGCGACCACGATCGTGGAGTCGATACCACCTGAGAGAAACGCGCCGAGCGGCACATCGCTCACAAGCCGTCGGGCCACGGCTTTTTGCACAGTCGCGCGCACGACGGCCTTCCACTCTTCCTCATCCCGCTCTTGCTTTTGGCTGAAGCTTAACTGCCAGTAGCGCTGGAGCCGCATCGTGCGGTTTTCCCAGACCAGAGTGTGTCCCGGCGGAAGCTTTCTGATGTTATGGAAGCCGGTGAGGGGGGCGGGAACGTAACCGCGCGTCATGAATTGGTGGATCGCTCGAGTATCGACGTCGGGCGGCACGTAGCCCGACACGCGAAGGGCCTTAAGCTCGGACGCAAACAGCAGATCTTCGCCTACGTGCGCATATTTGAGGGGTTTCTTTCCGAGGCGATCTCGGGCCAGCACGAGACGCCGTCGTCTCGTGTCCCAGACAGCAATCGCGAACATCCCGTGCAGCCGTTCGACGAAGCGCTCTCCCTCTTCCTCATAGAGGTGGACGATTACCTCCGCGTCCGTTTTCGAGCGAAAGACGTGTCCCCGCTCGAGGAGCTCGGCGCGAAGCTCACGGAAGTTATAGATCTCTCCGTTGAACACGGTCCAGACCGACCCGTCCTCGTTGCTCATGGGCTGGCGGCCCGCCTCGGAGAGGTCGATGATGGAAAGGCGGCGGTGGGCCAAACCGACGCCGGGTGCCTGCCACAGGCCGCAGTCGTCCGGGCCTCGGTGAGCCAAGGTGTCGCGCATCCGCTGCAGGATCGCGCGGTCGACCGGCCGCTCCCGATCTCCGTGGACGATCCCCGCGATGCCGCACATGGCTACCAGCGTCATTGAAACTCGCGGAGCCCTGCGCGCGCAAGGGGCTTGCTTTGTCGGACAGTCGACCGGCAGAATAACCGGTCCGGAGCTCGAGAGCCTTGAAGAAACTGCTGCTGCTCGTCGTCACGCTCGCGGCGGTGAACGCTGCGTTGTTTACCCTGGTCCGGTCACGTCGCTCGGAAAATCCCACCGAGACGACGAAAGTACATGATTCGGAGGCCCCGGGAACCGGCGTCCGTCTGCAGTGGGACGCCACGCCGGACCCGCGAGTCCTCGAATACCGCATCTACGTGTCGAGCGAGCCCGGAAACTACAACTTCGAGGAACCAACGGCCACCGTCCCCCCGGGCGTCACCGAGTGGTCCGTAAGCGGCCTTCTCGCGGGCCGTTACTTCGCAGTCGTCACGGCAGCCACCTCCACGGAGGAAAGCCCTCCCACCGAAGAAATCGAGTTCACGGTCCCGTGACCAGACTCGAAGTCTTTTGACTCGAATAGCCGGCGCCCTTGTAAAGACAGCGTGAGCGATTACCGACTCATTGTCGCCCAGTCTGGTCATACTAGGGCGATCCCGACCGTGTTCAATTGGAGTCGGTCGGGACCATCTCCTCCGGAGACAACGAAGTGAGGGAAGACCAAGTCGTACCATTGTAGCGGTACAAACCGACGCCCGGACCCAGATCGGCGTAGAGGTCGTTCGGAGTCGTTACCACCGCGATGGGCTCCGAGGAGGTGAGCTGCTTCCATCCAGCGGCGGAGTGTTGCCAGAGGCCCCGGCCGGCATCGAAGGACGCGAGGAGCGTCAATCCCCAGGCCTCTAGGCCGTAGGGATCCCAACCGGTGAGGAGCGTCCAGCTCACACCGTCGTGACTCCAGAGGCCAGTACCCGGGCCGAAGGTCGCACCCAGATCGCCGTCCCAGACCGCCATCTTCGTCGGCTCGTACGAGGTCAACTGGCTCCAGGCGCCAGCGTCATACCGCCACAAGCCCCTGCCGGCGTCGAACGCGGTGGCCAGGGTGTCTCCCCAGGCAACCATGTCGTAAGGGGCCCAGGTCGTCAAGGAGCTCCAGCCGGTGTCGTCGTAGGACCACAGTCCACGACCGGTCCCGAAGGAGACCGCGAGTCTGTCTTGCCAGGCGACGATTCGCTCAGGATCCCAAGAGGTGACGTTCGTCCAGCCGGAGGCGTCGTACATCCAGAGGCCTAGGCCCACGAACACCACAGCAAGCTTGTCGCCAAAGGCCACCATGTGAGTAGGTTCCAGCGACGTCAAAAACGACCAATTCGTGCCGTCGAAGGCATAGGTGCCGTTGCCCGCAGCAAAAGCGACCACGATCCTATCGTTCCACGACTCGAGGTCGATCGGGTCCCAGGTCGATCGGGAAGTCCAACCTCCAGAGCCGTAGCTCCAGAAGCCGTCGGCGCCGAAGTCTACGGCGAGCATCTCCAGGGTGATCGTGCAGCAGACATCGATTGAGCTCGGGCCTGCCGTATCCGAACCGCCCGGACCAGTGACAGTTAGCGTCACGGAATAGGTTGCCGGAACCGCATAGGTATGCGTGGGGTTTGGTGACGTGCTCGCCGTGCCGTCCCCGAAGTCCCAGGACCAGCTGGTGACGCTCCCGGTGGAGAGGTCGGTGAAGGTAACGTCGAGCGGCGCCGCGCCCGACATCGGATTCGCATCGAAGGCCGCGACAGGCGGCACCGTCGCAATGGTCGTCGAGACCTCGTTGGAGAAGCCGCTCTCTGTAGTCCCGGTCGTACCGTACGCTGTCACGGCGAAGTAATAGGTCTGGCCTTCGGTGAGCCCAGTGACCGTGTAAGTCGTATTGTTTCCGACGTCCGCGCTCGACGTGTAGGTTCTGCTCGAGATTCCCCACTGGAGCCGGTAGCCGGCCAAGTCCGGCTCGGTGTTTGGATCCCACGCCAAGGTAACGTCACCCGAAAAAGCGGCGCGAGCGACCAGTACCAGCGCAAAACAAAGCATTGGAATTCCCGCGGCGCCGAATCGACCCGTCCGAGTTCCGTCGCGCTCACACTGCATCATGACTTCCACCTCCTGAATCGGCGCGACGTCTCGAGCGTGGTGACGCGTCCGACTGGAGGCGTTTCGCCCGGCGGCCTTCATATCATTGCCTCCCGCTCTTTCAAACTCACGCATCGAGGGTAGCGGCTCTTACCCGCTTCTTTCTGCGACATAGAATGATTCAGTTTCGCCCCACTCTAGTGGGGGCAATTCCCCACAGCGCGACCCACGACTCGGAGATGCTCGTCTTTCATCCTCGTCGTAGCCCATCGGGTTATGTCTCGGAGTCAAGTTCTTCCAGTGATCGACCTTCGCGCACCTTTCCTCGACGAGGGCATCGACAGATTCAAGGCAATTGACTCTCACTGGATAGACCTGAATCATGAAGGGGTCTCTGACCGCGCATTCGAAAAAGTCGTCGAGTCGCTCTTCCAGAATCGACGGGGCGAACGGACGAAACTTCTCCCGGAGCTGGGAGAAGGAGCTCATCTCCCAAGAGCGCATCGACCTGCTTAACAAGTCTCTCGGGCCGGTGCTCGCGGAGAAGCGCCACCAACCGCTCGAACAGGCGACGGTAGTCGTCGAGCCCCGGCGCTTCGGTGGAGCCGGTCGCGATCTGACGGAACAACCAGGGGTTCTGGAGGGCGCCTCTCCCGATCATGATGCCGTCGGCGCCGGTGAGCTCGATCATGCTGCGGGCGCTCGTCGGACACCGTACGTCGCCATTTCCCACGACGGGAATCGAGACCGCCTGCTTCACGTCGTGGATGACGGACCACGCGGCTTCTCCCCGGTGGTGCTCGCTCGGGCGGCGCGGAGGGACGGTGATCGCGGAGGCTCCCGCCGCCTCGAGCACCCGCGCGAACTCGGGGGCGTTGATGGAGCCGGAGTCCCATCCCGATCGGATCTTGACCGTCACCGGGATTTTCGACCGCTCATCTTCTCGATTACCGCACCCGCCAGCACCTCGTCTTTCATCAACGCCGCGCCCGAGCCGGTTCGGGTCACGTTGGGAACCGGGTGTTGGCTCTCGCGCTTCAACGTGATCGACAGCCCACGTCCTCTCGGAGTGGGCGCGCGTGGAACGGCGTGAAGAGACGAGTTAATACGAGACGCTCGGCGGAGCCGGAATGTGATAGGAGGCAGCTGCTTGGGTGGAGGAAGGAGTTGGCGATGACCGCTTCCCTCGCGGCCTACACCGCAGGCTTCGTGCGTGTGGGTCTTCTCGTGGGCTCTGTCCTCGGTCTCGTTCTGGGCGAGAGGCTCTTCGGGCGCGACATCACCGCGGGATTCTGGAACGGAAAGGACGCGTCGCGTCTCGCCCTCGCTGGCATTCTTGCGCTCAGTCTCTCGGTCTTCGCCTACCACCCGAAGTCGGTGGCGGCTCTCTCGACCGCGGTCCTCTCTCAGGGGTGTGGATTTCTTTGATCGAAGTACTCGTCGAAGACCGAAAGCGCCTCGTCGATGCTCCTGGCGGCGTAGATGCCTTCGCGAAGCTTGGCCCCGGACACCAGTCCCTTGGTCACCCAGCCGACGAAGGCTTTCACCCGATTGAGAACCAGCCTCTCGGGCCGGTGCTCGCGAAGAAGCAGGACGAACCGCTCGAACAGGCGCCGGTAGTCGTCGAGCTCCGGCGCTTCGGTCGCGCCGGTCGCGATCTGACGGAACACTCGGGGGTTCTGGAGGGCGCCTCTGCCGATCATGATGCCGTCGGCGCCGGTGAGCTCGATCATGCTGCGGGCGCTCGTCGGACACCGGACGTCGCCGTTTCCAACGACGGGAATCGAGACCGCCTGCTTCACATCGCGGATGACCGACCAGGCGGCCTCTCCCCGATGGTGCTCGCTCCGGCAGCGCGGATGTACGGTGATGGCGGAGGCTCCGGTATGTTGGAGGCGGCCCCAATCCGTTACTGGAGGAAACCCCGCAATGCACCGTGACCAATGGACCAAGGGCTCAGGCGTCCTTGCCTTGAGCTTTTTGCTGACCAGCTCCGTTCTGGCGCAGGAGGAGTCCGACCTGCGAAAGGAGATCGAGGAGCTGAAGAGAGGACAGCAACAGCTTCAACTTCAGATTCAGCTCATGCAGGAGGTCGAGGATCTCAAGAAAGGGCAGGAGGAGATCCGGAAGGAGCTCGCGGACATCAAAAAGCTTCTGCAGCAGCAGGCAAGTGCTCCGGCACGGGCGGCGGCCGCGCCCGATGTTCGAAGCTTGGTGCTGGACGTTATGACCAACCCCTTTCGAGGAGAAAACACCGCCCAGCTCACGCTCGTGGAGTTCACGGACTACCAGTGACCGTTCTGCGCCAGGTTCGTCCGTGAGACGGCCACGCAGATCGAGAAAGAGTTCGTCGAAACCGGGAAGCTTCGCTACGTCAAGATGGACATGCCCCTCTCCATCCACAAAGACGCCTTCCGGGCGGCCGAGGCCACGCACTGCGCCGAAGATCAGGGCAAGTTCTGGGAAATGCACGATCGGCTCTTCGCGAACCAGCGAGCGATCGAGCCTTTGAAGGGGCACGCCGAAGCTCTCGGGCTCGATGTCGTCGCATTCGAATCGTGCATGAGCAGCGGCAAACACGCCGAGGCGGTTCGGAAGGACACGGCTCAAGCGGAAAAAGCTGGCGTGACGGGAACTCCCAGCTTCGTCCTCGGTCGCACCGAATCCGGCGACCCCGCGAAGGTCCGCGGCATCAGCTTCATCCGCGGCGCCAGACAGTTCGCGGACTTCAAGGCCGAGATCGACAAGGCTCTCGGTGAGTTAGGCAAGTAGAGGAGCGGCTCGATGTCCGGCGGGAAGAACGGCGAGAGAAAGTTCAGCTTGCTCGGGTGTCTTTCCTGGATCTTTTTCTTTTTCCAGAGAAGCTGCTTACCGCAGCTTGAGGTGCACGATAGGGTAGGAGAATGGGTTCCTCTCGTTTCACCAGAGCCTAGAACGCGAGAACGACGTCGCCGATCGTCAGCTTCTTGTGGTGATTCCTGGCGCCAGGTCACCATCCGGAAGGGACGGCCCTCTCGAGGTCATGATTCTGAAAAATCACAGATGACAAGGGCCGACGGCAGCAAGGTGAACTAGGCGGTGAGCAGCGGTTTCAGGTCTTATTCTTTGAGGGGGTCGAGGCCGTATTGCTTGAGCACGTCGTTAATGGCCTCAACGGTCGTGTTCTCGGGATCCAGGAGCTCGATGCCGATGAGCTGTCCATCCTTATTGATGTCGATAACGATTTCCGCGGAGATGCGACGGGAGTGCTCGCTCTTCTCGCTCGGGTCGGATAGGTACAGATACCCGAGCCTGGGACGGCCGTCCCGATAGCTGATTTCGAGATCGACGTGCCTTCTCTCAGTCATCCAATACCTCGTATGCAGTAATGACCTCCAGCTTTACCTCATCGGGCAAGGGCTCGACGATGACCTCCCACGCTTTTCGCCGAAAGCGGGTATCGATGATCCAGCGTCCTTCCTTGCGATCCTTCCTGTAGTTCGTCGCATGTTCCATCATACGGGCGGAGCTCGGTCTCGGTAAAGTCACGCTTGAGGAAACGCCTTTGCATGTGCGGTGAGATCTTGAGCTCCCACTCCCACCAAGGAGGCCACACCCGCTTTCTCTTTGCCATCGTGCCGTCTGCGATTCTAGGAGATCACTTCTTCCTTCGATACTGCTTTTTCACATGGATGCTTCTTCTCGACGACCTTCTTCAGGTCACCGATAAAGACCTTGACGTACTGAGCCGTGGTGGTGATTTGGCTGTGGCCGAGGATTCTGGACGTGGGCGATGTCGGCGCCTCCCTGGAGAAGGTGTGTCGCGCAGGCGAGGGGAGCGCGTGCGCGTGGAGCACCCGGAGAAAACCGCGTCCCGAGTGCGGGCGATTGAATCTGTCAAGAAGCTTGACCGCTACCTGGACCGAGTGATCGTCGCGAGCTCGATTGCGGATACGGGCCTTGAAGACTGAGGGCTCGGTCTCGACCTCGGACGTCCAGGGGATTCGATAGAAGACCGCGCTCGCCGACGGAGGTTCACACACCGATTTCTCGTCTTGTTCTTCGAGGAAGAACGAGACGATGAGGCAAGACCAGAACTTCAAGGAGTTCCTGCGCGAGTTCTTGCGGGATTTTCTGAGGCTCTTCTTTCCGGAGATCGAAGCGCGGCTCGACTTCAGCGTGCTCCGGTTCCTGGACACCGAGTCCTTCACGAGCTTTCCCGAGGGAAGCTCGCGGGCGGCGGACATCGTCGCCGAGCTCCGCACGCGGGAGGGAGCCCCGGAGATCCTTCTCGTCCACGTCGAGGTCCAGGCGAGTTGGCCGTATCACGGGTTTGCCCTTTCAGAATTCTTGCCTGGAGGGCTGCGTCTTGTGTAGTATTTTCCTCCTCTCCTCGGAAGCCATTGGAATTGGGTGCGGAGAGCGGTTTTGTCAAAGATTCTGTCCCACGCTCGAGTGAGCCCGTCGGGCTTCGATCCGCCGACCGGGCGAATGTGCCCTCCGTCTCGAGAAAGGAGAACGCCATGAAATCGAGCCGACTTCTCGCCTTGCTTGCGATACTCGTCGTGCCTGCGAGTTTCGTGAGCTCGAGTGCCCTTTGTGCGAAAGCCAGATCCACGGACGGCCCGACGCTGCTCGCCGTCGAGCTCCAGCCCGAAGACCCGATGCCCGGTGGTCAGTTCGTGTGGATCCTGAACCCGTCGACGGAGGAGCTCGATCTGAGCTGCTGGGTCCTGCGTTCGGAAAAAGCCGGCGTCTTGATGGTCGTCAAGCCCGGTCTTCAGCTCCCCGCGGGCGGAGTCGCCCACCTCGTGCCCGAGGAAGTCTGGGTCGCTCCTACCGAACAAATCCGGCTCCTCGACCCCCAACAACGCGTCGTCGACGAGACGCCTGAGCTCACCGATGACCGATTCGACGATCAGTTCTGGTTCCGCGACCCGGGAGGCCAATGGCAGTTCGGCCGGACTTCCCTTCCACGGAAACCTGTAAGCGGGCACTTGTCGAGCGGAGCCGTTTCCGGTTGCGCCCCAACGCCCGGCGGCAGTCGTTAGGGGGTGGGGCATGTTTTCGAAACGAGCGCTTCAGCCTCATCGAATCTCCCGCGTCCTTGCCTTGTCGCTCGCCGTGGGGGCCGCCCTCATGTTGACCGTCTTGGCGGCTCACATTACGACGCCCCTGGTCAAGGACTTCAACATTGGAAACCTCTCTCAAAACGAGCGCGAGGTCAATATCGTCGTCGATCCGTCCGATCCCGATATCGTTGCCGGCGGAGCCAACCAGAGAGCGGGCACCCAACGCTGGTACACCTCACCGATGGCGGCCGCACGTTCGCCAACGGCCCGCTCCCGAACGGCACTCTGACCGTCCCCGGCACTTCCATCGTACTGATGAGCGACCCATCGCTCGATTTCGGGAGCAACGGAGAAATTTACTACTCGGCGTTGATGCACGGGAACACGGGAGAGCCATGCACACTCTTCATCAGCGTGACCCAGGATTTGGGAAACAATTGGAGCGACCCCGCGAACGGCATCGTCGCTGCCGGCACGACCGGCCCCAGTGTTTGCCAGGACAAGGAGCATATCGCCGTCGACCGCGCCAACAATGACAACGTCTATGTGGCATGGACACCCGTCGGCGGCGCGAACAACTGGGAAGCGGTCTTCTCTCGAGACCTGAACGGGATCTCGGATGGCCTCGCGTTCTCGGCGCCCGCCATCCTTTCTGCGGGCGCTGCTCTCGACGGCTGTCTGAACCAGGGTGCCGATTTCGCTCTGGACGGAGCCGGAAACATCTACGTCGTTTGGAGGAGCTTTTGTAGCGGTTTCGCGGACGGGAACCCCGGAACCGTCTACGTCGTTCGGTCGAGCGATCAAGGCGCCATCTGGACGGCACCGGTGCAGGCGGCGACGCTCGTCAATGTCGATTTGACGGCGCTGTCGTTCCGCACCCGTTCACACCCGAGTATCGCCGCCGATCCCGTCACCGGAAGGGTCTTCGTCGTTTACGGGACTTATGCCGATTCTCCGACGAACACCGATCCCGACATCATGATCGTCTCGTCGCCCGACGGCACCACGGGATCGTGGACCAGCCCGATTGGTGTCAACCAGGACCTAACCACTACGGAGCAGTTCCTCCCGTGGATCGCGGTAGGAAATGGACGCATCCACGTGAACTTTCACTCCCGTGCGGCCGACGGCAGCAACATCGACATGCAGCTCGCCTATGGATCGGTTTCTGCCTCGCCCACGTTCACCGAGATCCGAGTGAGCTCGGCGTCAACTCCTCCGATGCCGGGCTTCCTCGGCGACTACACCGGCAATTTCGTCGGGAGCGACGACGTAGTCCATCCGGCCTGGGGCGACGCGAGGAGCGGGGTAGGAGGCGCAACCGATGCTTTTACGGCGCGGGTGAATTTCTCTCCGCCAACGACGCTGGACGTTCAGCCGGCCGCTCCCGTGGAGCAGGTAGGGAACAACATTCTTTTCGAGGCTACCGTGACGGGCGCTCACGATGAGGCGGAGACGTTCATCCCGGTGACCTTTGCCGTGATGAGCGCGGGAGCCCCGTCATCACCGGGAATCTCCGACATGACCGACGCGCTCGGTAAGGTCCCGTTCACGTATACCAACACCGTCTCCGGGATGGACACGCTTCATGTCTTCGCGGATTTCGACGAGGATGGCGTGGAGGATTCCGGTGAGACCGCCGACATAGTCGTAACGTGGCTTCCTGGCCCGCCGGAAACTCTCGATCTCGTGCCGTCCACGGACACCAACACTGTCGACGATGCTCACATGGTGACCGCAGAGGTGCAAGACCTTTTCGGGAACGCGGTCCCCGACGTGCCGGTTCGCTTCACGGTCTCCGGCGCCAACGGAGTCTTTGGAATTCCGACCAGCGGGAGCGCGACCACGGACGCCGCTGGTATGGCCGCTTTCAGCTACGTTGGACCGATGCCGGGAACGGATACGGTTACCGCTTTCGCCGATTTCAATGAGGACGGCGTACGCGACCCCGACCCTGCTGCTCATGAGCCCCAGGACACGGCGGAGAAAACCTGGGAGCTCCCGGAGAGCACGCCCGGCAAAGCTACGGGCGGAGGATTCATCGTCCTGTCGGATGGCGAACGCGCGACCTTTGGTTTCGTGGCTCAGTTCCAATCGGGTGCGGCGTCACCCAAGGGCGAGCTCACGTTCCAGATTCACAGTCGACCGCCCCTCCGCCTCAAGAGCATGTCGATCGACGCCATCGTGGTGAGCGGCGCTACCGCAAAAGTGTTCGGGACCGCGACCGCCGGCGGGAGCAGCGGAGTCGTATTTCGGCTCGATCTGACCGACAACGGCGAGCCGGGTAGGGAGGCCGACACCTTTCGGCTTCGAACGAGCGACGGTCTCGATTCCGGAATCGCGCTGCTCCAAGGAGGCAACATTCAGATCTCGCCCTGACCGACGCCCGTGAGCTTTGAGGGGGAGCGTGGGGCCGAGCCCAACGCTTCCCTCGTCTGATTCGACGTTCGAAAAAAGTTTAAGTCCACAACCGAAAGTGAAAAAAGCTGTTGCGCGGGCCAGTGGATCGGATGCGATGGATGGCAGTCTGAGGGGAAGAACGAATCGGAACAAGGCCAGTTACGGTTTCCGTACGGTGAGCTCCACCGGATTTCAAGCCTGTGGAGAGGAAGGCTCTGGCTCAAACCGAGAGGTTTTGAGTGAAACCGGCCTCGTCTGAAGCGGGAACTAGAACGTGATCCTATTCGACCATATTCTGGAGAGCGGCGTCATCAGTTCGATCCACGTGGCAGCACGCTGCTGACTCGCGGTATAGCGGCCAAGCGTTCACCCGCGCCGACGCGAGCGCTTTTTGCGAGCGGAGGGACCCCGCGCAAGGCGCGCTAGCGCCCGAACGGGCGGCGGGTGCAACGCGTTGTTAGCCAGGCGCATGAACTTCTCCGGGCTCAACAGGCTTGCTACAGAGATGTCTTCGTCGATCTGTTCCCAATGGATACCAATCCCGCCGCCAATAAACTCCCACTCTTTTCTCTGCTTCTCAGTAGCGTTCAGAAGCCGAGGAAACCACACCAAGGGAACGGATACGGTTCGACCGTCGTCTAGCACGACCGTCAGTGAATCCCGAGAACAAGACACGTCAGTCGCGACCGCTTCACTGCTGGCCACTAAAGTAGGCATTCCATCTCTCCATGAAAAGATCTCGATTCTCCTCGACGAGTTTACCAATGACCGTCAACTCGTGACTTCGAAAACCCCGGTTCGACGCCAAATTCAATGGATCAAGCCAGAACTTGGCATAACGCCCAGCCTGCGAATGTGAGGCGGCTCGCGATCCTCCAAACTGTAGAAGAAGAATTTGTATCCACGAATCCTGAGCAATACCGGCACTGCCTCAGTGTACACCCTGTGCTGACGGCGAGCTCGCTTGCGGATATGGGGCTCGAAGACTGAGGCGCGGTCTCGACCGCGGACGTCCACGGGATTCGATAGAGGACCGCGCTCGCTGACGGAGGCGCGCTCTCCGATTTCCTGCACGACCAGCACTTCAAGGAGTTCCTGCGCGAGTTCCTCCGGGATTTTCTTAGGCTCTTCTTTCTCTCGAAACTCATTCACCGTCAGCTTCTCGTTCCAGATCGCTCCGTTGGTCGGGTCGTCGGTGTTGCCGGTCCCATGCTCGGTGACGAGAGAAAAACGGCTCGCCTGGTTCGAGCTCACGGCCGGACGTCTCGAACCAGCGCTTCAGTGTCGATGGCGCGCTCCACCTGCCTTTCGCTCCAGCTTCTATTCCCGAGCTTGCTTCGGGGCATCAGCTGTTTGCCACCTCGGTTCCGTCGATGAGCCAGAAGTCGGCCGGAAGCGTATCGCGCACGATGAGGTCGGCCGCGATCCCCGTCGCTCCCGAAGCCCAGGATGCCTTCCACGTGGTGGAGGTGGGTGGAGGAGGCCGCATCCTAGCGCGCTTCGCGAAGCGGCTTGACCCTCGGGCGGGCGTCGAGTATGTTGAAACGCCCCCACGAACTCACCGGAGGAAAATTTGTAATGCGCCGATTCAACTTGAGGAAGTGCACCGGCATTCTCGTCTTGACGCTCTTTTTCGGAAGCGCCGCGATGGCGCAGCAGGAGGAGGAGGAAGCTTCCCTGCGCAAGCAGATCGAGGAGCTGAAAAAAGGCCAGGACGAAATCAAAAAGGAGCTCGCAGACATCAAGAAGTTGTTGCAGGCTTCTGCCGCGCGCGGGGCGGCGCCCGCCGCACCCGACGTGCGAAACCTCGTGCTCGATGTCGGCAGCAATCCGTTTCGGGGCGAGGCGACGGCGAAGCTCACCCTCGTCGAGTTCACCGACTATCAGTGACCGTTCTGCTCCCGGCACGTCCGTGAGACGTCCACGCAGATCGAAAAGGAATTCGTAGAGACCGGGAAACTCCGTCTGGTCAAGATGGACATGCCCCTTCCGATCCACAAGGACGCGTTCCGTGCTGCTCTCGCGACCCACTGCGCCGAAGACCAGGGGCAGTTCTGGGAGATGCACGACCGTCTCTTCGACAACCAGCGCGCGATCGAGCCTTTGAAAGGACACGCGGAAGCGCTCGGTCTCGACGTCATCACCTTCGAGTCATGCATGGGCTCGGAGAAATACGGCGAAGCGGTGCGGAAGGACATGGCGGAAGCGCAAAAGGCGGGCGTGTCGGGGACCCCGAGCTTCGTTCTGGGCCGCGCCGACCCAGCCGATCCGACCAAGGTCAATGGGATCAGCTTCATCCGCGGCGCCCAACAGTTCGCGGCCTTCAAGACGGAGATAGAGAAAGCTCTAATGGAGTCGGAGAAATAGGGGTCCGGCCTCGCCTTTGTGCGCGGTGCGCGCCTTTCGTCCTCGAAGTTGGCTCGGCTACTAGGCGTAAAACAAGCGAATCGGGGTGTGGGATAGACGAATAGCAATAAAAGTAAACGATGTCGTCGAACAGACGCTTCTCGCCTCGCTCCACCGATAGGTTCTTGCGCAGTACCACGACTCGGTACGTCTTCTTGCACGCCGTGGGGGAATACGAAAACTCCGCAACGTGCTCGGACTCCGTGCGGATATTCTGGAATCCGCGCTCTCGGACAATCGCCTCTTTCACGTTGTCCGGCCGTTGGCGCGGCTCGGTTTTCACTTCATACTTTGGCTTTCGGTGAAGCCGCTTCCAGGCCCGTTTTGAAAGGCTTTCCGCAAGCCCCTTCAGATTGGGCATCGCATCGATGCCAAAGACGAACTTCACTCCTTGCTCATCCCATCTATCCAAATGCTTCGTCTGCGTGAAGTGCGTATCTCCTCGCGCAGTGTCACCTTCTTGAATCCCGCTTGACGACACAGCTCGATGGCCTGGTCCAACCGCGCGCTGGCTCCCTCGTTCGAGAGACGATTCCCACTTCGATTCACCAGAAACAGCGGCTCTTGAGTATTCGCGAGCGACATCACCAGCGGATGAAAGACTCGAAACGCGGAGCTCGGCCTTAACCTGCCCCTCCCGGCGGGGGGGGGGCGCCCGCCGGGTGAGGTCGCTGCACCCGCAAGGAGTCCTTCGGCCAGCTCCGGGCCTTACGCGCGCGAGGGTGGGACGTCCGGGGCCTGGCGGTTGCGTCACGCCGGTGCAACCTGCGGGGGAGAGGGTTACAATGGAGAGTAGCCATGGCCACGGCGGCGAAGCTCGTTTACCCCTACATCGTCAAGGAAGAAGGGTACTGCGGCGGCAAGGCCGCCCTCGGCAATACCCGCGTCCGCGTCAACAACGTCGTCTTCCTGCACAAGCAAAACAAGACGCCGCAGGAGATCCTCGTCGATTACCCGGACCTCAGTCTGGCGCAGGTCCACTCGGCGCTGGCGTACTACTACGACCACCAGGACGAGATCGATGCTGAGCTCGCGCGGGACGAGGATGCGGACGAGCGATACGAGCGCCGCAAGGCCGAGGCCCTCGCCGAGCGCCGGAATACGCACGATAGGTGAGCGGCAGATTCCCGCTCTACACGGATGCCGACATCCGTGGTCCCCTCATCAAGCAGCTCAAGAAAGCAGGCTGGGACATCGTTCGGGCCGTAGACGAGTACCCACAGCGGACCAACGACCCGATCCATTTCGAGCGTGCGGTCGAACTTGGCCGCGTGCTGGTCACGAGCGACTAGGACCAGGAGGCGATCGCGGTCGAGCGGTACCGTGCACAGCGCTCTTTCCCCGGCCTTATCGTGTGGCGGCAGGAGCTCAACGAGCAGATGGGCTACCGGGAACTCCTGAAGGTCTTCGAGGAGCTGGCGCAGCAGGACGATCCCTTCTCACCCTACCCGATCGTCCGGATCTGGCCAAAGCGCTAGACCGACCGAGCCGCTGGGCGGGCCGCGGCGGGCGGAACGTCGCTCCATCTGGCGAGCGAGGCATTCGTGGCAGGCCTCGCCGTCAGGCGGAGTAGAATGTTTGAGGAGGGGGGCGATGCCCTCAGGCAAGCAGCTGGTTCAGCAAGTCAACTCGTGACTTCGAAACCCCGGTTCGACGCCAAATTCAATGGATCAAGCCAGAACTTGGCATAACGCCCAGCCTGCGCAACGTGAATGTGAGGCGGCTCGCTCTCCGATTTCTCGTCTTGTTCTTCGAGGAAGAACGAGATGACGGGACATGACCAGAACTTCAAGGAGTTCCTGCGGGATTTTCTGAAGCTCTTCTTTCCGGAGATCGAAGCGCGTCTCGACCTCAGCGCCCTCCGGTTTCTGGACACCACTTTTGTGGGTGAAGCATGACGTTCCGATCTTTCCCGTCGCCTTGTATCTTCGTGGAGGGTGCTCCTCCCGAGTCCATGGCCGTGGTGGATGGTGTGGAATCCGTCTCGCACCACTTCAAGGGAATGGGGCGTCGAGTGGTAACACCACCGCAGAGCTGATGGAAGCGCTCTACATCAAGACATCCCCAACTGGAGCGAGAGAGGGGTAGCGCGGTGCACACTGGCATGATAGCATGATGGCAGGAAGGAGGGGGTCATGCCCCGGGTGAGCGGCGCCGAGATCAAGGTGGTGGGGAAGAGCGGACAGATCTCCCTCGGCAAGAGTTACGCGGGCAAGACCCTGCGTCTCGAGCGGCGCGAGGACGGAAGCATCCTGATCACGGGCGTAGCGGTGGTGCCGGAGAGCCAGCTGTGGACGTTGGAGGAGCCCAACCGGTCCCGCATCGCACGGGGCCTCGCGTGGGCTGCGGGGACGGTGCCTGCGGAGACGAACATCGACGTCCTGCTGAAGCGACGGACGAAGAGCACCGGGCGCGCGCGTGGCCCCCGCAAGTAGTCGCGTCCGGCTGGATCTCAACAGCCCCGAATTCCAGGACGTCTTCTTCCGCCTCGAGCTGGGCGAGCTGAAGCAGGTTGTCGCATCACTGGGTCGCATGCGCGAGTTGGACTGGAACACCCTGTACCGACACAGTGGCTATCGTTGGGAAGCGGTTGAGCATCTCAAGGCTCCCAACGGCGCCAAGGTGCATTCACTCCGCTTGAGCCAGAAGGTTCGGGCAATTGCCTACCGAGACGGCGACTTCCTACGATTGGTCTCGCTTCACCCCGACCACGACTCCGCCTACGAGCCTTGACCGACAACATCCAGTCACTCCTTCTCTGCATTGGGTTCCACCACGATTTCCCACGGCTTCTGCTGAAATCGCGGCTCGTTTTGAGCTCCTGGAGCAATCGCGCCAAAGAAACTACGTGACCACCAGGTTTGGTCCACTTCCCGAAGAAACGGCGTCCCGAGTGCGGGCTCTGGAATCGCTCTAAGAGCTAGCTCCGGAGCGTGGTCTCGACGGCGAAGCTTTGGCCGTCGCGGATGTGCTCTTCGATGAAGGACCTCGCATTCCTGGTTGGCTCGAGCTCGGATTTCCGGGGGGATGCTCCGGTAGGAGCCGCCGTTGAGCTCGGCGGCGCGGTCATCGATGTTGAAGGGATCGACACCGAAATCACTCACGGGAAAAGCGGTGGACTTGCCGCTTCCGGCCGGCCCGCCCACGACGATCATGAGAGGCCGCCGCATGCACTCGGGCGATCGTCAAACGTCGGTCTTGGAGCGGGGCTTCATGTCGGGCGGGAGCTCTTTTTTCACGGGGTGCCCGTTCTCGTCCATAATGCCGAACTCCTGGAGCTCCTTCACAGCCGTCTTGATGCGTCCTTCGGCCCGGTCGAGGAGCTGTTCCCGGTAGCGCGCCCACTCTTCGGGGTCGCTTTCGTCGACGTTGGCCCGGGTGAGCTTTTCTTCCTTGATTTTGCCCAAGCGCTTTTCCTTTCGCTGGTCCCAGGGTACTCCCGTGGGGGCGGGAGATCAAAGAGAGAGGTGAGTACCGAGACTACCGCGGAGCGGTTTCGTTCAACGTCCTCACCTTTACACGACCCCACAGATTGGATAGTCGACTGGAATTGGAATGGGAGCTCGCTGGCGGACATGGGCCTCGGAGACTGAGGGGCTCGGTCTCGACTGCGGACGTCCAGCGAATTCGATAGAGGACCGCGCTCGTGAGGGAGGCCCGCTCTCCGATTTCTCGTCTTGTTCCTTCGAGGGAGGACGCGACGATGGGGCACGACCAGATCTTCAAGGACTTCCTGCGCGCGTTCCTGAAGGATTTTCTCGAACTCTTCTTTCCAAAGGTCGAGGCGCGGCTCGATTTCGGCGACCTCCGGTTCCTGGATACGGAGTCCTTCACGAGCTTTCCCGAGGGCAGCTCGCGAGCGGCGGATATCGTCGCCGAGGTGCGCAGGCGAAATCGAGCGCGGGAGATCCTTCTCGTCCACGTCGAGGTTCAGGCGGAGCGAAGGCGAACCTTTCGGAAGCGGATGTTCGAGTACTTCACTCTTTTGTGGATGAGGCACCGGGTCTCGATCTTCCCCGTCGCCGTGTATCTGCGGGGAGGGCCCGCCACCTTGGGCGAAGAGAGGTTCGTGATAAGGCTCTTCGGGCGAGAGCAGCTCGTTTTCCGGTTCCCGGTCGTGGCGCTGGCGCGCTTCGACGCCCGGGGGTATGTTGAGAAGGACAGCCCGGTGGCAGCCGCGCTCGCGTCGCTCATGAGCCGGCGGGGAGATCGAGCGCCCCTGAACCTGCGGGTTTCGATGATGGAGCGGGTAGAGCAAAGCGGGCTCGACGAGGCTCGGAAATTTCTTCTGCTGAATCTCATCGAGACGTACTTCGAGCTTGCGGGCGACGAGCAGCAGAAGTTCGAGAGACTGCTATCGCGAGAACGGTATCGGGAGGTGAAGAAGATGCAACTCACGTGGGCGGACAAAATGAAGGAGGAAGGCCGCAAGGAAGGCTTACAGAAGGGACGTCAGGAGGGGCGTCAGGAAGGGCAGCGAGAGGGCCAGCTCGAGGGCAAGCGTGAAGCCCTCTTGCAGTTGCTCACGAGCAAGTTTGGACCGCTCCCGGAGAAGTCCGCGTCTCGAGTGCGCGCGATTGAGTCCCTCGAACAAGTCGACCGCTACCTCGACCGCGTGCTCGTCGCGAGCTCGCTT
>Ga0326597_10001239_pt1 | contig 41757 bp, 41 predicted proteins | sample RVTome_12_FD_203789 | JGI IMG/M metagenome (GOLD analysis project Ga0326597, IMG submission 203789) | Soil microbial communities from uranium-contaminated site in the Upper Colorado River Basin, Wyoming, United States - RVT100D185 | ecosystem: Environmental > Terrestrial > Soil > Contaminated >... | reverse complement strand
TCGGAAATTTGACGCGAGCATCAAGGCTGAACCGCCATAGACTGCCAAGTCGATGACTTTGCCCTCGCCTCGTGCAAGCGCACCGAGTTCGGTGAAGGCATCATGCAGGTCCTGCACCGTTAACATCAATATATTCTAGCGCAAATCATTGGGAATGAAACTACTACTCGCCTAGCGCGCCCGCGCGAATTCGCTCGACCATACTCTGCCCTCGCAGATCGATCACCGCCACCTCATCGGTGCTCTCGCAACCGACGAAGGCCAGCTCGCCGTCGGGGCTAAAGGCAATGTGCGCCGGCGCGGCGCCGACTGAGAGCCGTGCTCGTAGTTCGTGTTCGTGGGCGTCGATCAGGCAGATGCTCGACTCGCCGGTGTTGGAAACGACGATCCACTTGCCGTCCGGGCTCAGCGCGAAAAAGTGCGGATAGATGCCGACGGGAATTTGCCCGACGACTCGGTTCGTCTTCGTGTCCCAAACCGTCAAGTCATCCGAAGCGAAGTTCGCCACATAACCGTAACGCCCGTCATCGCTAACGGCGGGAAGATGCGCTCCCACTCCGGCAGGAATCGTCGCCGCCACTTTATGATTGCGGGTTTCGATGACCGTCACATCGTCGGAAAGCGTATTGGCCACGTAAGCCCGACGGCTCTCCGGATCGAACGCGATATGCCCGGGGCCGAGACCGACTTTGAGTTCGCCGGCGACGGAATAATCCCGCGCGTCGATCACCGTGACCGTATGCGAGACCGAATTCGGCTGATACGCCCAACGGCCGTCCGGCGACACCGCGAGATCGTGCGGCGCGATGCCGACCGGAACGGTCTTGCGAAGTTCGCCCTCGGGCCCAAGCACGGTCACGGTCCGATCCGGTCCACTCGGCAGGTAAACCGATTTTCCATCCGGAGCGACGCAAGGAAGCAGCGGACGTTTTCCAGTCGGCGCCGTCGCGATCACGCGATCCGTCGCCGTATCGATAATCGTCACGTCGTTGGAGCCGGTGTTGGCAACGTACAGACGCTTCTCGTCATGGGATAACTCCAGATGCGATGCAGCATCGCCGACTGGAATATGTCGAATCACGCGCCGGGTCGCGCCGTCGATGATGGCAACCCGATTCTCCGTCGTATTGGTGTAAACCCGCCCGTCTTTGCCGGAGGCAACGGAATGAGCGCCGCGCAGGCCCAGGCGTGGCGTCGAGCCGTCGGGCCGAAGCGTGAGAAAAATCTCTTCGCCGTCCCTTTCAATGGCGACACGAAAACCGCGCTCGAGCATCGAAATATATTGGCGCACCGGCAACTCTCCGACGCGAGCGCGCACGATCGCGCCTCTGCCGCGCAGCGACAGATATTGTCGCTTCAGCTCATCGACCTGCTGGTCGGGCGGGAGATCAGTCAAATCGAGGCGAACGTTAGCCATGGCGATTGCGTTGATCGTTGCTCAGTCATGTAGGATGGGTTGAGGCCATGCCGATACCCATCGTTGTGGAGTGAAAAGCGCCCGGCTGTTTGTCTGGGATGGGAACCTCGGATTGTGAGCGGCGGTTGGGGAGGTCTGCCCTTCTCTCACTTTTTTTTGTTCCTTTTCTCCTTCTCTACCTCTACCTCAGAAAACGGGTCCGCGCCCTGGCCAAAAATAATCTTCCCCACCCCCCCCTTCACCTCTTTCCGCGGCGCAAGGTCTTTGAGCAGAACGATACCGCCCGCTCTTTTCTTCTGCTTCTCGGTCATTACTTTTGGCATGTTCGTTCTCGACAATATTCTTTAACTAGCTCTAGACGGTCTGCCGTGATTTACCGATTACCGGCGGTTGAACGCCGCTTCTTTCCCCTCGCTCATAGCGCAAATGGTGTGCTCAAGTCCAGCGCTTAAGTGATTCCATGTTTTTACATGCCCATTGAATGATCTTAATATGAGACTACGCGGTTCCATTTTAAGACCGTGGTGCCCGCCTTGATCTCTAAACCGACACTTTCGATGCTTCAAGCTCCCAGGGGAAAGTGAGACAAAAGGTTGTCCCTTTGCCTGGCTGGCTCCTGTAGGCAATTGTCCCGTCATGGATTTCGACGATGCATCGCGTTACCGCCAATCCGAGACCCATGGCCCCGGGCTTCGACGTGGCAAAGGGTTGGAAAACATCTAAGTCGGGAGGAATCCCGCCGCCGGTGTCGGCAAGTTCAAAAGACACCGAACGTTCACAGGTGCCGGCTCTAACGCACAAGACTCCGCCTTCCGGCATCGCCTCCACGGCGTTTCTGAGAACATTGACCAACGCCTGTTTGAGCAGTTTTTCATTGGCCTGGATCGGCGGCAGGTTGGCGGCGAGGGACTTACGAACGCAAATTCCGCCGGCGTCACAGCGCATCGCTTCACTTTGGAGAATATCGTCGATGAGGGAATTTAAGTTTACTGACTTGAAATAGGGGGTGCTCAGCCAGAAACATTCCACCTGGGACCCCAGCGAGCCGACTAGCGAGACCAATTGCTCAACTCCCCCTTTTAATTGCTGGAAGACCTGGTCCACGAAGGGGTCTTCACGGTTGTTGGTCTTGTGCATCTCTTGATCCATGAGGCCCGCGGCGCCATAAACCAACTGGATTGGATTATTGATCTGGTGGATCAAATGCGCGAGACCGGCCAGAGCAGGCGCCGTCGAGACGGTCCGCGAAGGCATTGCTCGCGTTTTGGTTTGTTCGCTTCTAGCGATACCTTGTGCGAGATCGCCGTTGAATTTTGTTCCTCTCAAGGTCGTTTGCATACGCATGTATCCTATCCTAAACAGCGCCGGGCCCAGACGCGTACGCAGCGTTGGCGGGTTCAACCCGGCAGCCGATGAGCTGCGAGCCATTACCGTTCGCAGTCGCGATGACTTTCGGCTCGAGTTCTAATTGTTGGAGCAGGGTGTTCAAAGCCGCTTTGGTTTCTTGGAGTATACGATCCATCCGCTGAAATTCCTGCTTATGCTCCCGGGTCAAAACATCGTGCAGATCCAACTTCAACGTGTCGCAGCAAAGCATGATAAACGTCAGCTGGTTGCGTAGCCGGTAAGCTGACTGATCGATAAGCTTCTTTTTTTCGTCGGTCATGGGCGCTGTCTCCTATCTGTCCCCTCTTCTCCCGGCTCTTGTTTCTGTCCTCGCTCTTAACGCAAGTCCCGTGCCGGAGTTCGGTCTGTTTCCAACTCGTCGATTTTCTTGGAGATGGCCGTCTCGAGGAAACCGGCGCACCATTTGAATGGTCGCATTTCAAGACCATCCCGGCCCTAATTCGAGGCCATAATATTATTGTGAAGCGGCTGTCGCTAGGATAGCTTTCGGTCCAAAGTCGAACGGGAAATGCCCAAGGCCCGGGCCGCCTTGCGCTTGTTCCCGCCCACCTGTTCAAGAACCCGTAGAACATGCTGCCGCTCGGCGGCCCGCAATGAGTGATGGTTGTCTCGCGCTACGCCGGCAGTGGGGATAACTGATACGGCTTGGGACGTAGAGTTAAGGGCAGATGGCGCAAGGGAGTCCTGTAATAGCAGCGCTTCCGCCGCGATGATTTCCGTTCGAGTCAGAGCCACCGCGGTATGGATCGCTCGGCTCAGCTCTCGCAGATTGCCGGGCCAGGAATAGGAGACGAGGCGCTCAGAGGCTCTAGCGTCCAGACCTTTGATCGTCCTTCCCTGGCGCCGGCTCGCCACGGCGATTTCAGCGGCGATCAAAAGCGGCAGGTCGCGCGGCCGTTCTCTCAGCGCGGGAACCGTCATGGTGATGCCGCTGATGCGATAGAAAAGATCCCGGCGAAACCGGTCGGCACCGATGAGCTGAGGCAGCGGCAGATGGGTAGCCGATATGAGACGCACGTCCGCTTTTTTCAGGGTTTCGGAGCCGAGCCGCTCGAATTCGCCATACTCGACCGCGCGCAGGATCTTCGACTGGGCCGAGGGACTCATGTCGGCTATCTCGTCGATAAACAGGGTGCCGCCATCCGCCAGCTCGAACTTTCCCTTGACGGCTTTGTGCGCGCCGGTAAAGGCGCCTTTTTCGTGGCCGAAAAGCTGGCTGTCCATTAGCGTATCGCTCAAGGCGGCGGCGTTGAACGCGACGAAAGCACTCTTTGCTCGATTCGAAGAGTTGTGAATCGCCCGGGCAAGCAGCGTCTTGCCGGCCCCGGATTCGCCCAGAATGAGAATCGGCAGGTCAGTCTGAGCCGCGATCCGCGCAAGCTCAAGGCAGCGGATCATCGGCGCATCGGTGCTATGAAAATCGTCCAACGTCGCGCTCGCCAAGTCGGCGGCTATGTTCGGCGCAGACACGCTTGTCATGACGGCTTTTCTCTAGCCGGTCTTTGCGGCGGCTCGGCAAAACTCTCCCTCAACTGGCGCAAGGGCTCGAAGGCATAAGAGATCAGGGATCGTTGGCCGAGTACGATTCTTGCGGTGCCGCGCATTCCGGCGCGCAGAGGCCGCGGTAGGCCATCGACCATAATCGCCTTGTCCTCTAAATCGGCAAACGCGTGAACGCTCCGGCTATTCTGCGCATCGTCAACACCGGCGAAGCTCACCCACCGCACCGTGCCATACCGGACGCCGTAGCGACCGTATGGGAAAGCATCGTAGAGTAACTTGACGCCTTGACCCGGTCGGACCCGCGCCGAACCCGATTCCGGCAGGCTAAGCTTGGCCTGGAGTTTCTCTCCGGCGCATGCAAGCTCGGACGGAAGATCGCCTTGTTCGACAAACGCTTCCGACGCTTTGACCTGTTGTCGCAGGAGCGTGCCCGAGCATGGAGTGAGGAGAAAGGGACCGGAGACCGTCTCCGGTACCTGCACGGCGACCGCGGCGACAGCCGCCAGCGCAACCACAAGGATAACTAGGTAGGCGAGGCCATTGGCCGCCCAGTGGGGCGGTTTCGGGTCTAAGAATGGTGGGTTGTCTTCCAGCATATTTGGATCATTACCTTCCTAGAAAAGCCAAATCCGAATATCGAAATTCGAAACAAATCGCTGCGAAATAAATTCAAACTCAGAAAATCCAAAACGCCGAATCTGATTCCTCCTGTTTGGAATATTGGATGCGGTTTTTCTTTCATCGTTTTGAATTTGTTTCGGATTTCGAGATTCGAATTTTCCCCTCATTCCTTTGCGGTTAAATCTCCCCCCTCCACTCACAACCCCAACTGCTGACTCACGAGATAATAATAGAGCCCCTGGAGCTTCATCAATTCATCATGGGCGCCCTGCTCGACCACTCTTCCTTTCTCCAAAACCACGATGAGGTCGGCATCGCGGATAGTGCTCAAGCGATGAGCGATGACAAAACAGGTGCGGCCTTCGAAAAATTGTTTCATGTTCTGCTGAATCGCGCCTTCCGATTCGGTGTCCAGGTTGCTCGTGGCTTCATCGAATATCAGCACCGGCGGCTGGCGGTAAAGCGCCCGGGCGATGGCGATGCGCTGGCGCTGCCCGCCGGAGATGGCGAGGCCGGTCTCGCCCACTGGCGTTTCATAGCCGAGCGGCAACCGCTCGATAAACTCGTGGGCGTTGGCCAGGCGCGCCGACCACAGAACGCGATCCATATTGGGCTCATCGTCGCCTAAAGCGATGTTACGGGCGATGCTGTCGGCAAAGAGATGGTTTTCCTGAAGGACAAAGCCGATCTGGCGGCGCAACTGCCGGTAGCTCAGGGTCTTGAGATCGATGCCGTCGAAGAAGAGGGTCCCCTCCGTCGGTTCGAGCAGGCCGGCGAGACATTTCACCAGGGTGGTTTTCCCCGAGCCGCTGCGGCCTACGATCGCCACCTTTTTCCCCGGCGGCGCTTCCAGGTTGACTTGCTCGATGATCGTTGGAGACTCCGGGCCACCGTAGCGGAATCCAACGTTGTGAAAGCGGACCTTTCCTTCCAGGCTCGGCACCGGCAGGAGACGGGAATGATCGACGCCCTGCTCGGGCTCCTGCTCAAAAATATCTTGCAAGCGATTCATTAAGACCGAGGAGTATTGCAGGTTGTCCCATAGGCCCAGCAAGAGCACGATGGGAGCGTTCGCCAGCGCTACCAAAGTGTTAAAAGCCACCAGGCCGCCGATCGTCAGCGCGCCTTTCATCACCTCGCCGGCGCCGACCCAGAGGAAAAGCACCAAGGAGAGAAAAGTAACGGATTGGATGGCCCCCTCGTAGCACATAATCGTGAAGTCGGCGGCAAATTGGCGCTTGGCCATGCCATGGAATTGGTTGAGCATCGCCGTGCGGAAGGCGCTCTCTCCGCCGGCGGCCTTGACGGTCTCGATCCCTTTTATGGCGTCGATCTGATGGGAGTGGTATTTGCCGAATCCTTCTTCCAGGTTGTCGAAGATCGGGCGGAGCCAGCGCGAGGAGAAATACATGAGCAAGGCATAGAGCGGCGTGGTGGCCAAAAAGACCAGCGCCAAGACGGGGCTATAAATGAACATGAGCGCAACGGCCGCGCCGATCTGGCAAAGCGCGGTGAGACCGCTGACGGCGTGTTGCACGACAAACTCGCGCACGCGCCGGATCCCTTCGAGGCGGCGCTGGAGGTCACCGGTCCGGCGCGTGCTGAAATAGCTCATCGGCAGCGCGAGCAGCTTGCGAACGAGGAAATCGAGGGCTCCGGTGTCAATGCGCACGGCGGCAAAGCTAAGCAGATAACGCTGCACCACCATCGAGACCACCATCACGAACAGGACCGCCACCATCGAGAGGATCAGCACCCGAAGAAGGCTCAAGTCCTGTTGGACGAGTACCGTGTCGACGACCACCTGGGTAAAGACGGGCAGAACCATTTGAAGAACGCTCAAGATGATCGAAAGAGCCAATGCCTTGATCATCGATCCCGCAAACGGCCGGAAAAACGGCCAGAGCCAGCTCAGATCGGCCTTTCCCTCCGGCGCTTTCTCGAACGCCTCGGTGTAATCGAAGAGCGCCGAATAGCCGCTCCACTTCTCCTCAAAGTCTGCGCGGCCTAGTCTGCGCAGACCGACGGCCGGATCAGCCACGCGCACCCGCTTTTCATCGACATCGTAAAGGATAAGCCAGTGGTTACCCTCCCAGTGGACGATCGCCGGTAGAGGCATTTGATCGAGCCTTTGCGAAGAGGTTTTGACCGAGCGCGCCGCCAGCCCAAGATCCTCCGCGGCGTGGCACAGCGCTCTCAGGCTCGTCCCATCGAGGCTCGTGTGGACCAACCGCCGAATCCGTGCCAGGCTCACCGACCGGCCGAAGTAGCGACACACCATCGCCAGGCAAGCAGCGCCGCAGTCCATCTCATCGATCTGGCGCACCAACGGGAAGCGGCGGATGCGTTTCGCCTTCTTGATAAAATAGCCGTCCGCAGACGCGAACGGTCCCGGCTCGGCTTCGTCCTCGACTTCCGCGCGGTCCACCTGTTCTGGGCCGACCTTCTCGTGGACCTGGACATCAGCGGGCAATGTCTCCTGGGTGAAGTCCAACGGAACACGAGCAACGTTTTTGTAATCGTACTGCTCAATCCGTTCTTCGATCTGCGCTCTAAAGGCGGGATAACTTTCGAGCAGTTTTTCAAATGTGACCGGCGCCAGCTCGAGGAGCTTGCACGGCGAGACCGCCTCGACACTGGCGTTGCGGTGCTCGCCTTTGAAGATCGACATCTCGCCAAAGAAGTCGCCCTTGCGAAGATAGGCCAGGTAATGCCTGCGCCCGTTCTCTTCGGTGAAAGTTCTGAGCCGCCCCTCCTCGACCACGTACATCGGGCCGGGCTTGTCGCCCTGGCGGATCACCCTGGCGCCCTGATCGAAAGATACCGGCTTGAGCTCTGCAAGCAGAGCCTGAAGCAGGCCGGCCGGCAACCGCGCAAAAGGGGAATAGACGCGGAAAAAGTTGTGCAGGTGGCGATGCTTGATCTGAAGTTCGAAATAATGGCGAATCTCCGGCTCGGTGTGGATCAGCGCCTCAAAAACGGCTCGGTCAAGCTTGAGTACGCTGACCTCGCCGGTGGCGCGGACGGTGGCGCTGCGGCTCGCCTCTTCCAGTAGTCCCATCTCCCCGAAGCTATCTCCGGGACGGAGCACATTGAGAGAAATCTCCTCGTCGTTATCGCCCTGCTTAACGACCCGCGCCTGACCCGAGACCAGCACATAGAACGCGTCCGCCGGCTCGCCGTCCCGAACGATGGTCTGGCCGAAAGTAAAGGAGCCGAGGACAAAGCTATCCACGATCAGTGTTCTGACCTTCTCAGGCAGGAACTGAAAAATGGGCAGGTCGTCAAGCGGGGAACGATTATCGTCCGTTGCTTTATAACTGAACATGCCATTTCACCCGGTTGGCGATTTCCCGGTCAATCGCGTTTTGTATCAGGCTTTCTTCCGCGCGCTGCCTGATCGCGGGATCTTCGAGCGCGGGCAGAATCTTATCGTCAACGACAAAAAGGGCGAATCCCTTGTCCCAATTGAGCGGGCCCACCAGGGATCCTTTGCCGGCGGACAGAAAATGATCCCGCAAAGAAGGATCGATCTCTTCCAAGTATAGGGGCGCGTTATGCAGGCCGATCTTTGCGTTTGCCGCAACCTCGTCGAGCGACATGCCGTCGTCGCGCACACACAAGGCTGCCTCGCGGACCATCTGTTCATGGGGAAACAACACATACCGGCAATCGAAGCGGATCCAATCCAGACGGTGCCAACCGACCTGATCTTTCAGCCCCTGCGAGTCCACCGCATGGTCGCGGAAGCTCCGGTAACCCGCCTCCAGCCGGTGGATTCTCTTTATCCGCTTCGCGCACGGCGCCGCTTCGCTAATCCAAACCTCTTCCGGCGCCTTCTCGAACGCCGATGCCCGAGCAGCGAGCGCCTGGGCGAAGCGCGCCAGATAACCGGAGCAGACCGCCTCCGCCCGGAGGCAACTATTGATCTCACTCTGGGTGACAGGAAAGCGAGCAACGATCTCGGCCAATTCGTCCGCCCACTTCCGTCTAAGCAGGCAGCGACGGATATAATCCATCCAGGCCTCGGCAGTGAGATTCCACTGCTTCAGCCACGCCTCGGCCTCCTCGGAGGTCACGAGATCGCGCTCATAGCGGAAATCGTTTGCCGCCGATTCCAGCTCTTCTGCGTCGATCTCTTCCTCTGCTTCATCCATCCGCTTGACACAAGCCATACCTTCGCAAAGTTCTTTTTCCAACCCGGCCCAATCGCCCCGCAGTTTGGCAGCAAGGATCACATCGTCCCAGCGGTATTCTTCACTCCCGACGCAGAAAATGAGCTGACCCAATAATGTATCCATAAGGCCGTTTACAATCCACCAAAGCCTGAATCAGTCTTGATCGTTTAACGGGCCAAATAATACGCCAGAACGAAGTCAAGGAGCAAGATAGGAACGAAAATGGTCACAAAATGGAGTCTGGAAAACGCTCAGATCACTCCAGTCTTCCGCGTCACCGGCTTGCCGACTTTTGCGGTGGTCTCAATAACAAGCTCAAAACCGCCGAGGTCATCAGCACCGCGCCGAAGATCGCGAACGAAAGGCCGTAGCCGCCGGTGGCGTCGAAGAGGAAACCGAAGAACGGCGGACCGATGGCAGCAAGTACGTGAGAAATCAGTAATCCCATACCGCGGATCCTGCCGAGCGAGCGGCGGCCGAAGTAATTCGCCCAGAGAATGTCTGGCAAGACCATGTTGCCGCCGAGTCCGATACCGTACAGAAAAAACCCGGCATAAAGACAGAGAAGATTGCCCGTCAAGATCGCCAATCCAAGTCCGATGGCCTGAATGACGAACCTCAACATCGCGGCGATGCGCGCATCGACGCGTTCGGCGAGCAGCCCCCATGCCAAAGGAGAAGCGAGCTGCATGGAAGCGATCACGCTCATGACACTGGCGGCGACCACGGGAGAGTGGCCGATGTCGGTGACGTAGGAAAACACATGGAGATTGAGCCCCGTTACCCCGATGCTCGAGATGCCGAAAGTGATGACGAGCAGCCAAAAGGCGCGAGTGCGCAGCGCCTCGGAGCGCGTCCAGGCGACGTCTGCGGAATGCGTGCTCGAAGCGGGGCCGCTATTCTTTCTTTGGGGCGTCGTGTCGGCACCGGCCGGCTTGGCGTCGCCGTCGGGATTGAGCCCCATCTCTTCGGGCCGCCGCCTGACGAAGAGCAGCGCCGGCAGAATCAACAAGCCAGCCGTGATCACGCCGAACACCACCCAGGTCTGCCGCCAGCCCAGCATGAGCAGCAGCCAAGCTGCAAGGATCGGCATGCAGACCTTGGCGAAGCCGACACCCATGCTGGTCAACGCGAAGGCGCGCCCGCGCTGGCGCACGAACCATTGGGCCACCACGACGTTAACCACCATGTAGCCCATTAAAACGTCGCCGCAGCTCACCAGAGTGAGGCGCACCGCGGCGAACTGCGCGAAGCTGGCAACCTGGCCGAGGATCAAGTAGCCCACGGCGACGATCGCCGCGCCCGCCACCATCAACCCGCGCCCGCCGTAGCGGTCTACCAGCGCGCCGACCAGCGGCGCAAGACAAGCCGCGACGATTCCCTCGCCGGAGCGGAGCAAAGAAAACACGCCGCGGGAAATACCCAAATCGGCGGTCAGAGGTTTAAGAAAGATACTGAGCGTGCTGGCAAGCGCGAAAGAAGTCGCGACGTTGGCGATGAATCCGACGGCGACGATGTACCAGCCGTAGAAAAACCGTGGCTTTACCCCGTTGTTTGTCGCTGCGATCGTCGATGGCACCCTTCAGCATTAGCAGGGACGGAACGTTTTGCGCAACGGGATCGTCCAATGATCAGATTGGCTGTGGAAAGGACCTTGCGTCCCGGTAGCAGGAGGCAGGGTTTTACTGTAGCCTAGGCGTCGAATCCTTCGCAGAAAGGATCCCTCCATGAAAACATTGCTGATCGTCGCCACGCTTTTCCTAACTCCTCTTTTGATTCACGCTCAACAGAGCGATGGAAAACCGATGATCCCTTCGGTCACGGCCAACGCCGAAGCCGTGATCACCGTTGAACCTGATCAGGCGGAGATCGACATCGGCGTTGTCACCCAGGCGAAAAACGCCCCGGACGCGGCCAGGGAAAACGCCGACAAGCTCTCGCGGGTCATGACCGAAGTGAAGAAACTTCTCGGCAAAGGCGACGAAGTCAAAACGGCGAGCTACTCGCTCAATCCGAATTATCGTTACCCGCAGGGCGGCAAACCTGAGATCGTCGGCTACACCGCGACCAATATCCTGCGCATCAAGACGGGAAACCTCGCCAACGTTGGCAAGTTGATCGACACTTCCATGCAATCAGGCGCCAACACGATTCACCGTTTGGTATTCAATCTCAAGGACGAGCACGCCGCGCAGTTGCAAGCGCTGCGCCTGGCCTCGACCAAAGCCAAAGCGAAAGCAGAAGAAATCGCCGCCGCTCTCGGCCTGAAGATCGTCAGAGTTCTTTCCGTCATGGAAGGCGATCGCGGCGTTCGCCCGATCGTGATGGACCGAGCGCGCGGCGCGCAGATGGAAGCGATGGCCGCCGCGCCGACCCCCGTCGAGGCGGGCACCATCGAAGTCCGCTCGTCGGTGACGCTTACGGGCGAGCTCGGGACAAAGTGAATGAGCCGTGAATCGACATCGGCCGCGACGATAAGGCGCTGTCCCCGCTGGGCGTCACCACATTCGGTTCAAACTGTCGAATTATTGAAGCGACGAAGAAAACAATTCGCTCAACCTGGCTCTCCGCGGTCGCGATTAGCAGTCCGCTGAAGTGCACGTTGGGCCTGCATCCATCGTCCATCGGCGAGTACAACCGACGTTTCGACTTGTCTCGCCGGGATTGACCAGTATCTCCGGAGCAGGGAGTCCTTGTCCGTGTTTGGGACGACGGTGTAACCGTTCCGTCGATAAAATTCGATGGCCCACGACGCATCCGCCCAGGTACCAATCAGGACGGGCTTGCCCGTAAGGTTCTCCACATGGCGCAGTAGCTTTGTTCCCACGCCCTTCCTCTGCATGGTTGACTTGACGTAGGCGTGGCGCACCAGAGCGACTTCTCCCTTGTCCTGTATCCCCATCACCCCTAACAGACGCCCGTCTTCCTCCGCCACCCAGAAAACGACGCCATCCGCTATCTCGTTTGCCAGTTCATCCAACGGCATATAGGGTTCCCGCCACCGGTCGGCCGGTATCACTCCTCGATAAGCCTGAGCCGCGTCGTTGACAATTGCCAACATCGTTCCTAAATCCGCTTGCTGAGATTTTCGAATTACGACCATCCGTTCAGACGAGCCGAGAGTCCACATACTACCCAGGCAATTATTTCGTAAAACGAGTTTAAGAAATATATCGCGCCAAGCACGCTAAGCTCGCAAAGAAAGACCTTTTGTCATTTCGACCGAAGGGAGAAATTTTTCTTAGATCCCTCGCATTCGCTCGGGATGATGGCCCTTGGCCCGTCACCTTGGCGTCCTTTGCGCTCTTTGCGCGAGACACAGTCTTATCCAATCTTCCTTCATAGCAAAATTTCAAAAATGCTTGGCTAGCCTTTTATCCCCAAACCGCGGGAGTAATCAAGCGTAAGGATAATCCCGGCAGGATCGACGCCTCAGGCAAATCTCGCAGGAGTGAGTCATAGGAGAATTCAATTTAATTTCAAGATTCACGCGATGCCGCTGAGCCGTCACTAAGAAAATTCCTGTAAAATAGCATAGTCGAGTATCGGCTCCAGCGGCGGGTTAGCTCTTGTCTTGGCAAAACGTGCTGAAGTTCTCAGCCACCGGCAATACCTCACATGTCTCATGATCCCATTGAAAAACCCGTTCATCCAGAGCTGTCGGATCGTGAGCTGCAGGAAGAAACACCAGTCGGTCACCCGTGCCGTTTATACCGATCGCAATTGCGCCACTCGGAAATCCTGGCCAGTCGCGTGCGACCGTTGTTTCACGAACGACGTGATTGGCTGACCGGGCGACACGCTTTCGGTCTGCGGCATCGAGAACGGGATGGATCTCCCACGTGTCATCTTCGATCTCCACCTCACCGCCGTTCGAAGCTATAAGATACGCCCGGAACTGGGCAGGCAACTTCACCCCTAATGCTGTTTCTGCGGTATCGATATACTGAGCTTCGGTGGGAAACGGCATGGGCTTCCTGAGAGTTAACCATTGAGTACACTGATCAGCGCTATTGAATTCATCGAAATCTCCACAATGAAAATTACTCTTTCAGTCGACAAGTTGTCAATGATTCTTTTTCGCAGGTATAACCAATATCGCTGGTCAGTATAGCGTCAATATACCTGCACAGGGCACTCATACGCCGCAGGGCTGAACTGATTGACGCACCAAATGAATCACGGAGAGTTCTGGTGGGGGGACTGTTCGGTTCGATCCCGATCGACCCTTACACTCCAACACTCCATCATTCCATCCTCGATCCTCGACTTCCTATCCCTCAAACTTCCCCGGGTCCTTGTAATAGCGATTGTAGTACCACTCCGCGATTTCCCATCCGGTCGTGCGCCAGACGCCGTCGTGGGAGCAGATGTACTCCAGCGCTTTTTCCAAATACTTGATGCGAAACGGCATGCCGATGACGAAGGGATGGAGGGGTAGGCAGAGCACGCGCCCGCCCGAAGCGCTGTCCTTATATAGCGTGTCGAAATGGTCACACACCATTCGGTAGTATTGCTCCGGCGTGTGGTTCTCGCGAATGAAGACGCGGATGTCGTTGACGCCCAACTCGTAAGGGACGACGATCATGCGGCCGCTCTTGACGCGCATCGGTGTCGGCTGCTCGTCGTTGCCCCAGTCGCAGACGTACTCGAACCCCTCGCCAGCCAGATGATCCGGCGTGTTGTAAGTCTCGCCCAAGCCCGGACCAAGCCAGCCCTTGGGCGCTTTGCCGGTGGCCTTAGTGATGATCTCTTTGACGTTGTGGATGATGTCGCGCTCCACTTCGGGAGAATAATCCAACATCGAAACGCTGTTGGTCATGCCGTGGCCGAGCCATTCCCACTTGCGCTTGTTGCCTTCTTCGATGATCGCGGGATGATGTTCGCACACTTCCGCGTTGAGCAGGACACTGGCGCGGATGCCGAACTTGTCGAGCACCTCCATGATGCGATAAACGCCGACGCGAGAGCCGTAGTCACGCAGCGTGTAGCCCGGCACATCGGGCGCGTGGCTGCTGCCTGATCCCCGAATCGGCTTGTCGAAGTGAAAGTATTCGATATTCGGCGCCACCCAGAGCGCGACGCGCCCGTGATTCGGCCACTCGATTTTCGGTCGTCGAATGATCGGTGAGTAATCGTAACGGCGGTTATCCATAAGTCCCATTCCCTCCCAGCACAGTTAAACAGCACGACAAGGTCTTACGGTAGTCCAGGTGATTACCGGGCGTCAAGCGGACCGTGGCGTCTGCCTTGAGGTAGCTCGGCATAAATTGTATGCTTTGCCTCGTTGTTTTCTAGCCGGTGAGTTGTAGTGTAGCGCCCGCCTTTTGCGGGCGTTCGTTATTTGAATTGCCGGGGCGCGGCCTGCCATAACCGCGTGCAAGAACTTTTTTCAGGAGGAAGTGAGTCATGGCTGAGTGCCCGGTATGCGGCGGCACGGTGAATCTCGGTGACGACACCGTGGAGGGAGAATTGATTCCTTGCGCGGAGTGCGGCTCCGAGCTGGAAGTGACAGGGGTCAACCCCTTGGTTCTCGCCGAAGCGCCTAAAGAAGAGGAAGATTGGGGCGAATGACCATGAAAGTAGGGTTTCTCCATTCGTTGATCCGCCCCGAAGAAAAGCTGCTCATCAAAGAGTTCGAAAGCCGTCCCGGCGTCGAGCTGGCGATGATCGACGACCGCAAGCTGTCGTTCAACCTCGGCAAAGATCGTTTCGCCTACGACGTCGTCGTCGAGAGATCGATCAATCATTCGCGAGCCTTGCATGCCTTGCGGCTCTTTGAGTCCGCCGGCGTCAAGTGTGTCAATACTTCGAAAGTAGCGACCATCTGCGGCGATAAGATCTTGACCTCCATCGCTCTCGAAGAGCACAAGGTGCCGCAGCCCGAAGTGCGCATCGCCTTTACCGAAGATTCGACGATCCAAGCCATCGAACAGATGGGTTACCCCGTGGTGCTAAAACCGGCGGTCGGCTCTTGGGGAAGGTTGCTCTCGAAGGTCAATGACCGCGACGCGGCGGAAACGATTCTCGAGCACAAAGTAACCCTCGGCAGCTACCATCATTCGATCTTTTACGCGCAAAAATATATCGACAAGAAAGGCCGCGACATCCGCAGCTTTGTGGTGGGCAACGAATGCGTCGCGGCGATCTACCGCAGCTCCGAGCACTGGATCACGAACACCGCTCAGGGCGGCAAGGCGACCCATTGCCCGCTGACAAACGAATTGAAGGATCTCTCCCTGCGCGCGGCGCGCGCGGTCGGCGGCGGCGTCGTCGCCATCGACGTTTTCGAAACCGAGCAGGGGCTGCAAGTCAACGAGGTCAACTACACCATGGAGTTTCGCAATAGCATCGCCACCACGGGCGTGAACATCCCAAGTTTGATCGTCGACTACGTGCTCAAGGCCGTTAAAGAGTAAGCTCGTGGAAAAGGTCAAATGCGCCATCGTCGGCGGCTCCGGCTACACCGGTGGAGAGCTGCTGCGCCTTTTGCTCGGCCATCCCCGCGCTGAAGTCACGCAAGTCACGTCGGAACGCTCCGCCGGCAAGCTCGTTTTCAAGGCGCATCCCAATCTGCGCAAGCGCACCCAGCTGCAATTTTCGAAAATGGCCGAGCTGCGGCCCTGCGATCTGTTATTTCTTTGTTTGCCCCACGGCGAGTCGATGGGAAAGATCGAATTATTTCAATCCCTCGCGCCCAAGCTGATCGACCTCAGCGCCGATTTCCGCCTGCAAAGCGCAAACGCTTACCAGGAATGGTACCACCAGCCACATGCGCGGCCTGACTTACTCGACAAGTTCGTCTACGGCATCCCCGAGCTGCACCGCGACGAGATGACACGAGCGAGCCTGATCTCAAGCGCCGGATGCAACGCGACGGTGACAATTTTGGCCCTCCACCCCTTTTACCAACTCGGCCTCGTCGAACCTGACCGCACCGTCGTCGAAGTCAAAGTCGGTTCCAGCGAAGGCGGCAATACGCCGAGCGCTTCGTCGCATCACCCGGAGCGCAGCGGCGCCGTGCGCTCGTTCATGCCTACCCGCCACCGCCACACCGGCGAAGTGCTCCAGGAACTCAGCCTCGGCAAGCCGATCCAGGTGCATATGTCGGTGACGTCCATCGAACTGGTGCGCGGCGCCCTCGCCACGGCGCATGTGTTCTTGAAGGACAAGCTCGAAGACAAAGACATCTGGAAAATCTTTCGCCAGGCTTACGGCAATGAACCCTTTATCCGCATCGTCAAGGAAGCCGAAGGCACGCACCGCTATCCCGAACCGAAGTGGCTCGCCGGCACCAACTACTGCGACATCGGATTTCAACGCGACGAAACATCGAACCGGCTGGTGATCATCAGCGCCATCGATAATTTAATGAAAGGCGCCGCCGGCCAGGCGGTCCAAGCGTTCAACCTCATGCATGGCTTCGAGGAAACTTTGGCGCTGGAATTTGCCGGGCTCCATCCTCTGTAAGAGGACTCATTCAAGGCACGGAGAAGAAAATCCGAATATCGAAATCCGAAATCCCAAACAAATTCAAATGACTAAAATGCGAAGCACCAAATCCGAAACTCGAAATCCGAAACAATTTCGAATGTTCAAAACAACACAAAATTCAAAACAACTTCAGATTGGATTATGTGTTTTGGATTTTCCTAGTTTGAGATTTATTGGGCTGCCGTTTGTTTCGAATTTCGATATTAGAATTTCGGATTTGCCATTGTGGAGTTTGTTTCGGTCCGCGGGGCTTCTTTCGAGATTCGGATTTGGGGTTTGTTTCAGTGGCGCGATAAACTTTGTTGCAGTGGATGGAGTACTCACCCGTCGATCGCGCTTGTGCGCGCATAAGCAAAGTTAGTTATGTGCCGCCTGCTGCTAGTCAAGTCGGATACGGAATTTGCCATTGCCGATCAACTCGCCCGCTTCGCGCACATCGCCAAAAACAACAAGGAGTTTCAAGGCCACGGCTGGGGCTGTGCCTATCGGGGAAACGGCTCCTGGCGCCATTACAAAAGCATCGTGCCGATTTGGGACGACGACTTCAGTCGATTCGGCGCATCGAAGCTGCTCCTCGCCCATGCACGCAGCGCTTTCAAGGACGAAGGCATCGTGGTGGAAAACAACATGCCCTTTTACGACAGCCGGCATGTATTTATCTTTAACGGCGAACTCCGCGGCGTGAAGATCGCCGAGCAGGGGCGCATCGGCGCCGAGAAGATCTTCAACTTCATCAAGCGCTTCGATCATGGCAGCATGATCGAAGCGCTCCATCGCGGCACGGATCTCATTCGCAAACGCACCAAGTATGTGCGCGCGATGAACATTATCATGGCCGACGATCAACGGGCGTACCTCGCTTCGATCTTCAACGAAGATCCGGATTACTTCACCCTGCATTATAGCCAGGACGGAGGCCGTTTGATCGTCGCCTCCGATCCATTGCCCGGCGAGGAACGTTGGGGCGAGATCGCCAACGGAACGGTGCGCGAGCTGCCATGATCATCATCAAAATCGGCGGCGGCAGAGACGTCAATCTCAAGGGTATCGTCCAGGATTTAGCGACGCTGACGGAGCGGTTTATCATCGTCCACGGCGCCAACGCCGTGCGCGACGAAATCGCCGCAAAAATGGGGTTTCCGACCCAAACGGTGACCTCGGTTTCCGGCTATGCCAGCGTGCTCTCCGACGAAAAAGCGATCGACGCCATCATGATGGGCTACGCGGGCATCCAGAACAAACGGCTGGTCGAACTCTGCCAGCAACGGGGCATCAACGCTGTCGGCCTCTCGGGCATAGACGGCAAACTGGTCCAAGGCGCGCGCAACAAAGGAATCCGGGTGCGGCGGAATGAAAAGACCATTATGATGCGCGACTTCTCGGGCAAGCCGAAACAGATCAACCAAGAGCTGATCGCGCTGTTGCTCGATCACGGCTACGTGCCGGTGATTTGCATTCCGATTATTGACGAAAACAACATCGCGATCAACTCGGAGAATGACGACATCGTCGCGGTTCTACAGGAAAGCCTCCACGCCGACACGGTCATTCAGCTGATCGAGGCGCCCGGTTTCATGGATGACATCAAAGATGACAACTCTTTGGTGCCCAATATTTCCAAGGCCGACCTTGACGCCCGCGAAGCTCAGGTCGAGGGCCGGATGAAGCGGAAAATGCTCGCTCTCAAAAAACTCATGGAGAACGGCGCGGCGCGGGTCATCATCAGCGATGGCCGCGTCGAGCATCCCGTTCAAGACGCGCTCAGCGGGAAAGGGACGATCATCCAATGACTAATTTTATAGAGCTGGAGAAAGCCTACGAGTTCGATGTCTATCCCAAGCGCGACCTTGTCCTCGTCCGCGGGTTAGGTGCCAAGGTCTGGGATGTCGATGGCAAAGAGTATATCGACTGCGTCGGCGGCCACGGCGTGGCGAATATCGGCCACTGCAACGAACGGGTCGTTGAAGCCATTGGCAAACAGTCCAGGCAATTGATCAGTTGCTCCATGACGTTCTACAACGACACCCGCGCCCGCTTTCTCGAAAAGCTCCTGTCGATCACGCCGAAAAATCTCACACGCGCTTTTCTCTGCAACTCCGGCACCGAAGCCGTCGAAGCCGCCATCAAGTTCGCCCGCTTCACCACGAAAAAGAAGGAATTCATCACCGCCATGCGCGGTTTCCATGGCCGCACCATGGGCTCGATGAGCGCGACGTTCAATCCGGAGTACCGCAAGGATTTTGAGCCCATCGTGCCTGGCTTCAAGTACGTGCCGTTCAACAATTTCGAGAAGCTCAAAGATGGCGTCACCGACGACACCGCCGCCATCCTTCTGGAAGTGGTTCAGGGCGAAGGCGGCATACACGTCGGCAGCGCCGACTACTTCAGGCAGGTGCGGCAGCTCTGCGATGAGAGAAATATCTTGTTGATCCTCGACGAAGTTCAAAGCGGCTTCTGCCGGACCGGCCGGATGTTCGCTTGCAACCATTTCGATCTCGAGCCCGATATTCTCTGTCTCGCGAAAGCGGTCGCCGGCGGCGTGCCGATGGGCGCGGTAGTCTGTTCGGAAAAACTCCAGCCGCCGATGGGCAAGCATGGCAGCACCTTCGGCGGCAACCCGCTCGCCTGCGCCGCGGGCATCGCCGCCATCGATTTCATGATCGAAAGCAAACTCGACGAGCAGGCGCGCGACAAAGGCGAGTTCTTCGTCGGCAAGCTGAAGCAGCATCCCTTCGCCAATGTGCGCGAGATCCGCCATCTTGGGTTGATGATCGGCATCGAATTAAAGGAAAAAAGCCAGCCTTATCTGGTCAAACTGATGGAGCAAGGCGTGCTCGCCATGCCCGCCGGCGCGACGGTGTTACGCTTCCTGCCACCGCTGGTCATCACCAGGGAAGAACTTGATTTCGTGGCGCGCAAGGTCATCGCGGTTTTGCCCTCGGCGGGCTGATCTCTCGCGTACGTTAACAGAGAAGGTTCTTCAGGCTTTTGCGTGAAGCAGGGATCGGAGTTTGCACCGCCGAGGCGCCCTTCGACGCCGCTCAGGACAGACTCTGAGCCATGTCGAAGGATCCAAAACCTGTTCCTTCGTCAAGCTCAGGACGGGCTCTGAGCCTTGCCGAAGGATCAAAAAGCGGCCCCGCGGACCAAAATGGATTCGGATTGTCGCCATCGTTGTAATATTCGCCTTCGGCGGGGTTGCGGTCGAGGCGCAGCAGCCAACGAGAATCCCCCGGATAGGATGCCTAAGCGCCACCTCCCCTTCTGCTAACGCGGCCCGCATCGAGGCGTTCCGCCAAGGCCTGCGCGCGCTTGGCTACGTGGAGGGGAAAAACATTATCATTAAGTGGCGATCTGCCGAGGGAAAATTCGATTGGCTCCCAGCGCTCGCGGCCGAGCTAGTGCGCCTCAAGGTAGACGTCATCGTCACTGCCGGTCCGATACCAACCCGTGCCGCCAAGGAAGCAACCTCCACGATTCCTAATGTCATGACGCAGGATCCCTATCCTGTTGGAAACGGGTTCGTCGCCAGCCTAGCGCGGCCTGGTGGAAACATCACTGGATTGTCCACGCTTGCCCCGGAGCTTAGCGGAAAACGACTTGAGCTTTTGAAGGAGGTCATCCCTAAGCTCACCCGCGTGGCCGTGTTCGGGACTTCGACCCGAGCAGGCAACGCCGCGCAAGCGTTAAAAGAGAGCGAACTCGCCGCCGGGGCGTTCAAGGTGAAGCTCCAATACCTAGACGTCCTAGATCCCAAGGACATTGAGACCGCATTCCAAGCCGCAACCAAGGGACGTGCTGAAGCTGTCCTCGTGCTGCAGAGCGCCGTCTTCTTTCCTCAGCGAACACAGATCACAGACCTCGCGGTAAAGAGCCGGCTCCCGGTGATGTACGCCGGGCCCCAATTTGTGGAAGCCGGAGGGCTTATGAGCTATGCGACAAGCTATACCGACTTGTTCCGGCGTGCCGCTACATACGTGGACAAGATTTTGAAAGGCAGAACGCCGGCTGACTTGCCGGTGGAGCAGCCGATGAAGTTTGAGTTCGTCATCAATCTGAAAGCCGCCAAGCAGATCGGCCTGACAGTTCCGCCAAATGTATTAGTGCGGGCGGATAGGGTCATTCGGTGAGGCGTGAAGGGTGTGAACGTTCGGGATGACAAATCGCGTAAACGTCATTCCGAGCGGAGCGAGGAATCTTTCTTGATGCCAAAGGCCGTCTGCGATTTCAAATGAGTCACTACCCAACGTTCGCATACGTTGACATTGGATAAGATTTCTAATAATTTTTAAAAATCATTCGGTTACAGGTGCTCAACTTTTATGGAAGAAGCAAGCGGTTGGCATAATATTTTGGAGATTGCTACCAAGCCCGATAACATCCCGATCGTCGGTATGCTCCTCCTCGTCATTTTCTTTACCTGGCTGGGCCTAAGAGAAGCTTTCAAGCACGACAAGCTGATCGAGGAAGGTAAAGAAGACGAGATTCCCAATGAAATGTGGAAGTAGATGTTGAGAGGATGGCTAGCGGTCGTAGCCGTCCTTCTGGGGATACATTTATCTTTTGCCGCGGACATTGGCTCGCCGTTACAGAAAGACCGGCGGTGGGAAGAGGCGCGTAAATATCTCGCCGAAGGAAAGGCTGCCGAAGCGAAGGCTACTCTCGAGGAATTGCTTAGGCAGTACCCTAAGGAGGCTGACGTTCATTTGTTCCTAGGCATTACACAACTACGGTTGCGTAATCCCGAGGGCGCGGTCGCGGCGATCAAACGGGCGCTCGACGAAAACCCGAGTCACGCCGACGCAAGAACGCTTTTGGGGTGGATCGAGCTGGAAGTCCGCGGCGATATTGACGCCGCGATTAAAGAGTATCAGAAGGTCATCGAGCTGCGCCCGGAGCTGGCGGAGACCTACAGTAACCTCGCCGCGGCTCAAAGAAAAAAGGGCGAACTTGGCCGGGCGATCGAGAACCTCAACGAGGCGCTCAAGCGCAAGCCGGATTTTGCCGCGGCGCTGACGACCCGCGGCGGGATTTTCGCCGAGCAGGACAAGTGGGCGGAAGCGCGCCGCGACTTCGAGCAGGCGCTCAAGATCAATCCGGCCGACGACGGCGCCCTTTACGGTTTGGCGCAAGCCCTGCGCGAAGCGCGGGATTACGCCGGCGCGCAGAAGGCCCTCGGGGAATTGATCTCGCGCTCACCTAATTTTGTTTATTGGCTGGAATGGGGACGCATCGGACTCATTCGCTATTGGTGGGTATGGTTATCCGTTGCCATCGGGTTTTTTCTTAAAGGACGTTTCATGCAGAAAGCGAGGTCAGCGGCGCATGGCTGAAGCGACGAAGAAGCGCAAAGGAACGGCTCTGCTAGCCGTGATGGATGAGAACTGCTCGAGCTGCGCCGGCTCGCCCTTGTGCGAGGCCCATTGTCCGGTGGAGAACTGTATCAATCTGCTTTACGAAGAAGTGCCGGGCGCGGGCCTCAAGCCCTACCGAGTGTTCGTCGATAACGACAAGTGCATCGGCTGCCAGATGTGTTACAGCGACGATCTCACCAAGATTCATCAACACAAAGAAACCGGTGCGATTTTCTACGAGTATGCCAACCGATTCTACGACAGCGCAAAAAAACCCGTCGAGCCGGACGCGATGCCCAAGAAGATCCTACTCCAGTTGATCGGCACGGAATCGGAAGACCGTCTGGATAGGAAAATCTGTCCCTGGGACGCCATCAAAATGTACGAATTCGAGGATGGTCTACAGATGTCGGAGCAGTTCTACGACATCACCAAGATCAAGAAAATCAACGGATTCTACGTCGTTGACGATGAAGAGAAGGCGCGGCTGGAGGAGAAGCAAAAGGACCTTTACTTTTAGGCCCGATAGCGGAAAGAGAAAACTGTATGGCGGGAAAAATTGAGCTGATGGAAACGGTGCTTCGCGACGCGCACCAATGCCTTCTGGCAACGCGGATGCGTACCGAGGACATGTTGCCGATTGCCGAGAAACTCGATCAGGTGGGTTACTGGTCGCTAGAAACCTGGGGCGGGGCGACCTTCGATGCCTGCTTGCGTTATATAAAAGAGTGCCCCTGGGAGCGGCTGCGCAAGCTGCGCGCGGCGATGCCCAAGACCCGCTTTCAAATGCTCGTGCGCGGGCAAAACGTTGTCGGCTACCGCAACTACCCGGACGATATCGTGCAAGCTTTCATCGAGCGCGCCGCAGCCAACGGCATCGATGTGTTTCGGGTTTTCGATGCCATGAACGACATCCGCAACATGAAAACCGCCATCGATGCCGGACTCAAGGCGGGCAAGATCGTCGAAGGCGGGGTTTGCTATACGGTCAGCCCGGTGCATTCGCCGGATTACTTTCTCCGCGTCGCGGAGAAATTGGCGGAAACCGGCGTGCAGATCATCTGTCTCAAGGACATGGGTGGCTTGCTCGCGCCCTACGCGGCCTACGAGATCGTCAAAAAAATTAAATCGCGGATTCCTTTGCCGCTGCATCTTCATTCCCACTGCACCGCCGGCCTCTCGCCGATGAATTATCTGATGGCCATCGAGGCGGGCGCGGATATATTGGATACGGCGATCGCGCCACTGTCCCAGGGAAGCTCGCAGCCGGCCACCGAGCAGATGGTGGCCGCGCTGATGGGCACTCCGCACGATACCGGGTTGGATCTCGATAAGCTCGCCGAAATCGCGGAATATTTTTACCAGGTGCGGCGCAAGTACGCGGAGTTTGAAAGCCCCGTCAACAATCAGATCAAAGCCGACGTCTTGGTGTCGCAAGTTCCCGGCGGCATGCTATCAAACCTAGTCGCCCAACTGCGCCAACAAAACGCCGAAGACAAACTCGAAGCGGTGCTGGCGGAAATGCCGAGCGTAAGAAAAGATCTCGGCTACCCGCCCTTGGTCACGCCGGCGAGCCAGATTTGCGGTTCGCAAGCGGCGCTTAATGTGATGACGGGCAAGCGGTATTCAGTCATCGCGCAGGAAACGCGCAATTTCGTCATGGGGTTATACGGTGAACCACCGAATCCGATCAGCGACGAGATGAAGAAGAAAGTCCTCGGGAAAAAGGAACCGATTACCTGCCGTCCGGCGGACTTGCTGCAGCCGGGCCTAGAGGCGGCGCGCAAAGAGATCGGCGACATGGCGGCGAGTGAAGAGGATGTGATTTCTTACGCGCTGTTTCCGGAGATCGCGAAGGAATATTTCCTGTCGCGGGACGGACGGCAAAATAGGCAGTAGTAAGGCAGGGGGAGGGGTCTCTTGCCTCATGCCTATTGCCTCTTAAATGATTTTGTTCAGCGGATACTCGATAGTCCCCACCGCACCGTTCTGAATCAACTTCGGAATCAAGTCGCGCACGATATTTTTCGCAATCACGCTTTCGACGGAGAACCACTTCACGCCCTTGAGCGCGGCGGATTGGTACAGCGTCGCGACGGTCGGCGCCGTGATGCTCGGAATGAGCTTGATGACTTTGTCTAGATCGGACTCGGGGACGTTCAGCTTGATGCCGACTTTGGCTTCCGCCGAAAGCGCGCCCTGAAGCAGAAGCTTGATCTGCTCGATGTTAGAAAGTCACGACGAGACCAGCACGAGTACATATCTGCTCCTTTCTTACCAACGGCATCCAGGCGACAAAATTTTCCTGCTTAGGCGAGAATCTTAAAGTCTCCGCCCAAATAACTTCTGCAAAGGTTGACGTAGGTCGAGGAACCCATCTTGATCCAGTTCAGGGCTTCGCCGGCGAGTTCCTTTTTGACTTTCGCGGGACTGCCGGCGGCGAGAACCCGCGGCGGAATCTTGGTGTGGGGCACGACGACGCTGCCGGCGGCGATTAGCGCCTCTTCGCCAATCTCGACGTTTTCCAAGAGTGTCACGTTCATGCCGATGATCGCGCCGCGCTTGATCAGCGCCCCTTCCATGATCGCGCCGTGGCCGATAGTGCAGTCCTCTTCGATGATCGTCGGCGCCTCCCCGGAGTGCAGCACGCAGTTGTCTTGCACGCTAGTGCGGGCGCCGACGAGGATCGGGTTGGCGTTCTGATCCGAGCGAATAACCGCGCCCCACCACACGCTCGCCTCGTCGCCGATGACGACGTCGCCGATGATGACGGCGGTGGGGGCGATGAACGCGGTCGGAGAAATCTTTGGCCGCTTACCTTTGTACTCGATGATCATTCGTATTTTACCTCCTGAGCGTGGAGTCACGATATGGGACGAGGTAGGAGAAATCAAGGTTGGCGGCGCGGCGGTAGTGGATCAGTTTGATTGTAACGCCGCGTCGATGTAGGGGGCCGGAGCCGGTCCTGAGTCAGTCGAAGGATGCCTGCCCTCCGAACGGGCAACCACATAGGGTTGCCCCTACAAATTTTGGCCAAACTGAACCACTACCAGCGTGGCGCTTCAGCTTTTCAAGTCGAAGTTTTTCCCCGCCATCTCGGCGATGCTTTGGCCGATGGCCAAGGAGGCGGTGGCGCCGGGCGAAGGGGCGTTGAGCACGTGAATCGAATGGCGGCTTTGCTGGATGACGAAATCGTCCACTAACGCGCCGCTTGCCGACACGGCCTGGGCACGCACGCCGGAGCCGCCGGCAATGAGATCGCTCTCTCTGATTTCCGGCAAGAGTCTTTGCAGCGCCATCACGAAGGCCGCTTTGCTGAGCGAGCGGTGCAACTCACCGAATCCCGTCCGCCAATATTTTCCCGCCATCGCCCAGAAGCCCTTGAAGGAGACCGTCTGCCAGAGATCGCCCAGATTGACGTTGGTGTGGCGGTAGCCCTCGCGGGCGTAGGCGAGGACCGCGTTGGGTCCGGCCTCGACTCCGCCGTTGGCCATGCGCGTGAAGTGAACTCCCAGGAATGGGAAGGCCGGGTCTGGGACGGGGTAGATCAAGTTTCGCACCAGATGATGCCTCTGCGGCGCCAGCTTGTAGTATTCGCCGCGGAAGGGGATGATGCGATGCTCGTCGCCGCCGGGCGCGCCGTCCCCACGCATCATTTTCGCCACCAGGTCAGACTGAAGACCGCAGCAGTTGATCAGATGCTTGGTGCGATAATCGCCCATCGAGGTCTGTGCCACCAGTTCGCCGTCGCGATCGAGCACGCCTACGACTCGGTGTGACGTGCGGATGTCGCCGCCGTTGGCGCGGATCTTCTCGGCGTAGGCGGCGGCAACAGTTTTGTAGTCGATGATTCCCGTTTGCGGCACGTAGAGCGCCTTTGTGCCGGCGGCGTGGGGCTCGATCTCGCGCAGCCGTTCCGGCCCGATGATCTCCAGCCCCTGAAGGCCGTTGGCGAGACCGCGCCGGTGGAGATCTTCGAGGCGCGGCAGTTCTTCGGCGGAAGTGGCGACGACGACCTTGCCGCAGATCTCATAGGGCACGCCGTTGTGGCCGCAGAATTCCATCAGTGCCTTGCGCCCGGCCACGCAGCTGCGCGCTTTGACCGATCCGGGGCGGTAGTAAAGCCCGGAATGGATGACGCCGCTGTTGTGGCCGGTCTGGTGGCGGGCCAGGTCGGCTTCCTTTTCGAGGATAAGCAGCTTTACGCGCGGATGAGCCTCGCCGATTTTAAGCGCGGTGGCGAGGCCGACGATGCCGCCGCCGATGATTGTTAGATCGTAGAATGAAGCCATGTGCGGCGTCCCTATATACTAGGCGTAAAAGTTTTTTTCGTCTGCGCGAATTTTGCGACGAGCGGTCAGCCTCCGACGAAACCTTGCCTCACCACGAAGGTCACGAAGGCCACGAAGTTTTCGGACCTTGATATTTCTAAACTTCTTAACTTCGTGCTCTTCGTGACCTTCGTGGTGAAAAGTGTATTTTTCTTTCGGTCGCGGCGCCAGCTTGCGTACGTTGGATATCGCGCAATCGATCCACGTCGCCATCTCGGAGATCCTTTTGGCGAACCCTTTCCTTCCCCGAATACTCTGCAATGGTTTACGGCCCCAGGGGAAAACTTTGCGGATTCACGATAGCCGGGGAGGGCGCTTCGACGCCAGTTCAAGGTTCTCGATTTTAATGCTTCTGCGTGGCGAAATCAGCCTTGTCTCTGAGGCGGCGCACTAACTCTTCGTAAGAAGCGTTGCTGATGACCCGATTGAACTGGGAGCGGTAATTATTCACCATGCTGATGTTTTCCACCACGACGTCGTAAACCCGCCACTCGCCGCCGACGAAATGGGCCTTGTAGTTGAGCGAAAACTCCTCGCCCTTGTTGGTAAGAATCTTGCTGTTGACGTCGGCGTAGCCGCCGTCGAGTCTTTCCCCGACGTAAACGATTCTCTCGTCGGTGTACGATTCGATAGTATCGGCGTAGGCGCGCTCCAGAAGATCGCTAAAAAGGCGCACGAACTCATCCTGTTCCTTGGGAGTGCGCCGGCGCCAGTTGGCCCCCAGGGCGCGTTTCGCCATCTCGTTGAAATCAAATCGCACAAACAGAACCTGTTTGAGTTGCTCCCGGCGCTCCTTGGTTTTTGACGCCGGCCTGAGGCGCGGATCCTTGAGCACGACCAGCGCCTTATCCACGGTCGATTTGATCTGATCCGTAGGAAGACCTGCGGCCGCATGGCCCGGACTCAACGCGATCGCCAGCAGAAATAAGCAGGTTGCGATCAAGTACCGGTTACTTTTGGCTCTCATCTTTTTTGTCGCTCTTTGAAGTAAAATCGCCGCCGATAAACTTGCCGATCAAATCCTGAAGATCCGGTGGCGAATCGGTCTCCCTGATTTTGCCGCCGGGCGGAATGATTTTGTCCGATGCACCGGGACTGAGCAGCACGAATTTGTCGCCGATCAAGCCCCGGGCGCGCACCGACGCAATAACATCATCTTGCAGTTGCATGCCATCCTGGATGCGCAATTCGAGACGGGCGCGATCCTCGGCCAGCCGAATCGTTTCCACCCGGCCGATCTTAACGCCGGCGATTTCCACCGGATCGCCGATCTTGAGCCCGGCAACGGATGGGAAGTCCGCCAAAACGGTATAACCTCCACTGCCCATGACTTCAAGCTTGCCGAGCTTGATGGCGAGATAGCCGAGGCAGGCGATGCCGATCAAGACAAAAAAACCGACGACAATTTCAGTGCGCGTTGTTTGGTTCACGGGTTGATCTCCTATAAAACCGCCAGCGGGCCTTCCGTTTCACCCTGCAAGAACTGCCGCACGATCGGATTCTTCGACTCGACGAAGTCCAGGGTCGGGGCGGCCTCCGTGATGACGCCATTGGCGAGCATCGCGACCCGATCGGAGATATGGAACACTTCCGGGATGTCGTGGCTGACGATCACGCCGGTAAAACCGAAGGCCGCGTGAACCCTGCGAATCAATTCGTGGATACTCTTTCCGAGCAGCGGATCCAGTCCCGTGGTCGGTTCGTCGAACAAAACGATTTCGGGCTCCATCACCAGCGCCCGGGCGAGCCCCGCCCTCTTTTTCATGCCGCCGCTCACCTCGGCCGGATATTTATAGCCCATGCCGGCAAGCCCCACCTGGTCCAAACGCTCTTCCGCCCGCTGCTGAATTTCGCTCTCCGACAACTTGGTTTTCTCGCGCAGGGGAAACGCCACATTGTCGAAAATGGTCATGGAGTCAAGCAAGGCGGCACCTTGGAAGAGCACGCCGAATTTTTGTCTGACGTCGTTCAATGCCCCGGCACCGATTCGGGTGATGTCCATACCGTCCACTAGCACGCTGCCGCGGTCCGGCAGCAGCAGAGCATTCAGATGCTTCAACAGCACGGTCTTGCCGGAGCCGCTGCCGCCGATGATCGTGGTAATCTTGCCGGTTTCGAGCTCGAGATTGATCCCCTTCAAGACCTGTTGACCGCCGAAACTTTTATGCAGATCGACGACTCGAATCATTTTTAGAGCATCACGGAAGTCATGAAATAGTCCCAGACCAAGATCAGCACAAAGCAGAGCACCACCGACTGGGTGGTGGCTTCGCCGACTCCGGTGGCGCTGGGGGAAGCATGAAAACCATTGTAGCAACAGACCCAGGTGATGATCAGGCCGAAGCTCACGGATTTGAGCAAGCCGCTCCAAACGTCTTGAAACACCACGCTGCTTTCCATGCCGGCAAAATAGCTGCCGGAGCTGACACCGAGCAAGCCGACGCCGATCAAGTACGCGCCGAAGATGCCGACCACGTCGAAAATTGCCGTCAAAAGCGGCATTGAGAATAAACCGGCGATAATGCGCGGCGACACCAGGTATTGGACCGGATTGATCGCCATGGAGTAGAGCGCGTCAATCTGCTCCGTGACTCTCATGCTGCCGATCTCCGCCGCCATGGCGGAACCGGTTCGTCCGGTTACCATGAAGGCGGAGAGGACCGGACCTAACTCGCGTAGCAATCCGAGGGCGACGGCGGAGCCGAGAAAACTTTCGGCGTTGAATTTTCGCAAGCTGTAATAGCCTTGCAGCCCCATCACCATGCCGGTGAACACCCCGGCCAGAATCACCACGGATAAGGAATCAACGCCGATGGTACGAATGTGATATAGGATGAGGCGAAGCCGCTGGGGTGGTCGGAACACCCAGGCGAATGCGGCCAGCAGGAACAGAAACATCCGCCCCATGCCCGTCAGTTGCCCAATGGTTGTGCGGCCGATTTGCGCGATGAGAGAAATCATATTTCGCGCCGCGATGACGCGTGATACTAGATTCAGGTTATTATAGAAATCGTCATCCGATTTCAAGCAAATGGAAGAGTCCGTGAAGAAATATCCGGGCTCATGATCCGCCGTCAAGCAGGCGGCGCCGCGAAAGTTCGCAACGGAGGTGATGCAGTGGGCAGTCTTGATGAAACTTTGGACACGTTGTTCCAAGGCGGGCTCAAGCTCCGTCAAAGCCGGCGCGGTTATCGCTTCTCGCTCGATGCGCTATTGCTCGCGTGCTTCGCGGCCGTTCGACCCGGTGAAGCCGTCGCGGATTTAGGGAGCGGCAACGGGGTGATTGCGCTGATGCTTGCCTATCTTCATCCCGGGTTGTCCATCACGGCGGTCGAACTCCAGCGGGAAATGACGGAGCGAGCACGCGAAAACGCGCGCTTGAACGGGTTTGAAAAACGCATAAGAATTCTCTGCGGCGACGTGCGCCGAATCGCTCAGATTGCCGCGCCGGAGAGCCATGCGCTGGTAGTTTGCAACCCGCCCTACCGCAAGCCGGCCAGCGGCCGAGTCAGTCGTGATCCGGAAAAACGGATCGCGCGCCACGAAATCGCTGGCGGTCTTATCGATTTTGTTCAAGCCGGCGCCTACCTGCTTGGCGTGAATGGAAGAATGGCGGCAATCTACCCGGCGGTTCGCACTGTCGATTTGCTGGCAACCATGCGCGCCGCCGGCCTCGAGCCCAAACGTCTGCGCATGGTTCACTCCTTTGCCGGCGCCGAGGCTTCGCTGGTTTTGGTCGAGGGGGCGAAGGGCGGGAGAAGCGGGATGAAGATACTTGCGCCCTTGGTCATCTATGAGAAAGGAAAACAGTATAGCGCGGAAATCGCGTCGATCCTGGCGGGAGCGCCGCAAAGCGTTTCGAGTCTAAGATCTGGAGTCTCGCGTTAGCCGTGAGCGGTAATCTCCTTGGAGAAACTGCGTGAGATCGATCGACCCTTCGACTCGAGCCCCAGCCTTGGCCGGGGGACTCTCGCTCAGGATTGCGCCCGACGGGCGTAGTGGAAGGTGCTACGGGCTTGCCCGTGGGGTTCCACTCGGTCAGACTTTAGCTCGCGGGTTTTCGGCGGGTGTAGCTCCTCAGGAGTCTCTTGAACGCTTGGCGGATTTCCGGGTCGGTCACCGAGTTGAGGAATTCTTCGTCGATTTCCGGCTCGCGCGGCTCAGGTGAGGACTGCGCCGCAGGCAGATCTTCGGCCTCGGCGGCGTCTGTCTCGACTCTCCCCACGAGGAAAAACATATTCTTGACCACCGGCGTCCCCAACCGCTGATTGAGTTTCTCGGCGATCAATTCCTTCATGAACTGGAGCTGTTGCATCCAGACCGAGCTGGTAACCTTAACGAAAAGGGTGCCGTTGCGGATCTTTTCGGGCTGGGCGTTGCGCGCGATGGGGTTGCCGACGACGTCATTCCAAACGGGCCAGACGCCATACTCGTCAAGCCGCGGCGCCAGTTCGAGGCGCTTGAGCGACTTGTTGAGAACCTCGCCAAGCCGCTCGACCTGTGGGTCTTTTCTCGCCATGGTGTTCGCTTGAGCGAAACCTATCAGAAGTCGAGCGCCGACACCACTACGGGACTTGCTCGGGCTCACAATTGGATTCAAATTGCCGAAAGGCAGCCAAAAGTCGTGGAAAATCAAGGGCAAAAGAAAATTATTGACAAACATCCAAATTACTTCTAATAGTACAAAATGTAGTAGGTTCCTAGTTTATTCACACTATATATTGAAAACCCTAAGGGGTAAGGGAGCGAGGATCAAATGGCAAGTACGGCGTCTTACGCGAGCGAATTGAGGATTAGCCAGGAACAGGCAAAGACCAATGTTGGCCTCAAAGTAGAGCGGTATTTCACCCGCGCCGGGGTGGATCCCTACGATGAAATCGAGTGGGAGCAGCGCTCGGCTTCCATCACCAATGAGAAGGGGCGAGTGGTTTTCGAGCAGGCCAATGTCGAGGTTCCCAAGGCCTGGTCTATGATGGCGACCAACGTGGTGGTGTCGAAATATTTCCGCGGTCCTTTGGGTAGCCCGCAGCGCGAACATAGCGTGCGCCAGATGATCGGTCGGGTGGTCCATGCCATAACTGGCTGGGGTAAGAAGGATGGCTATTTCGCCACCGAACAGGATGCCGAGGCTTTCGCTGATGAGCTGACCCATATTCTGTTGCATCAGAAGGCCTGTTTTAACAGCCCGGTGTGGTTCAATTGCGGGATTGAAGAAAAACCGCAGTGTTCGGCCTGTTTCATCCTGTCCGTCGAGGATACCATGGATTCGATCCTCGATTGGTACCGCAAGGAAGGGGTGATCTTTAAAGGTGGCTCGGGTTCCGGAGTGAATCTATCCAGGATCCGCTCTGCCAAGGAACAGTTGGCGGGTGGTGGGACGGCGTCGGGTCCGGTCTCGTTCATGAAAGCGGCGGATGCCTCGGCCGGCGTCATCAAGTCGGGAGGCAAAACCCGGCGGGCCGCCAAAATGGTGATCTTGAACGTCGATCACCCAGACATCGAAGAGTTCATCAAGTGCAAGGTCGAAGAAGAGAAGAAAGCCTGGACATTGATTGAAGCCGGATACGACGCCAGCCTCGATGGGCCGGCCTACGGCAGCGTCTTTTTCCAAAACGCTAATAACTCGGTGCGGGTCTCCGATGAGTTTATGCAAGCGGTTCAAGAGGACCGCGAGTGGAAGACCCGCTACGTCAAGAGCGGCGAGGTTTGCGAGACTCTCAAGGCGCGGGACATGCTGCGCATGATCTCCGAGAGCACTTACTTTTGCGGCGATCCGGGCATGCAATTCGACACGACAATCAACGACTGGCACACTTGTTCCAGCACCGGGCGGATCAACGCTTCGAACCCCTGCTCTGAGTATATGCATCTCGACAATTCGGCGTGCAACCTGGCTTCGTTGAACCTGCTCAAGTACCTAAGCAGCGACGGCGTTTTCGATACCGAGGCCTTCCGCCGGGCGGTGGACATCATCATCCTGGCGCAGGATATCCTGGTCGATAATTCCTCCTACCCCACCGCCGAGATCACGGCCAACGCCCATGCATTCCGCGAGCTGGGATTGGGCTACGCCAACCTCGGGGCGTTGTTGATGTCGCTTGGGTTGCCTTACGACTCCGACGCGGGCCGGAGCTATGCGGCGGCGGTCACTGCACTCATGTCGGGGGAAGGTTATTTACAGTCCGCGCGCAACGCCGCGGCTACCGGGGCGTTTGCCGGATATGAAGTGAACCGCCTGCCGATGCTCCGGGTGTTGAACAAACACCGCTCGCACGCCTACAAAATTTCGCCGTCCCAGGTGCCGTTGGATCTGCTCACGGCGGCGCGCGAGGCGTGGGACCAGACATGCACGGAAGCCGAGAAGAGCGGTGTTAAAAATTCCCAGATATCGGTTTTGGCGCCCACCGGCACTATCGCCTTTATGATGGACTGCGACACCACCGGCGTCGAGCCCGATATCGCGCTGGTGAAGTACAAAAAGCTGGTTGGCGGCGGATTGTTGGAGATGGTCAATCACACCGTCCCTCGCGCGCTCAAGCGGCTCGGCTACGACCTCAAACAGATTCAAGAAATCGTCGAGTACATCGACGAGCATAAAACCATCGAAGGGGCGCCGCATCTCAAGGACGATGACCTGCCGGTTTTCGATTGCGCTTTCAAACCTGCCAACGGCAGTCGCACGATTCACTATATGGGGCATGTCCGGATGATGGGCGCGGTGCAGCCCTTTATATCGGGCGCGATCTCCAAAACCATCAACATGCCGAACGAGGCGAGCGTCGAGAATATCACGCAGGCATATATGGAATCCTGGAAGCTCGGCCTCAAGGCCGTGGCAATCTACCGGGACGGTTCCAAGCGCACCCAGCCGCTCAACACTTCCAAAGACAAAAAAGAGGAGAAGAAAGCCGCTGCGGTGGAAGTACAGGAGAGCCGGCCGCTGCGGCGCAAACTGCCCGACGAGCGGCGCTCGATCACGCACAAGTTCGATATTGCCGGCCACGAAGGCTACATCATCGCCGGCATGTACGAAGACGGCCAGCCGGGCGAGATCTTCATCACCATGTCCAAAGAAGGCTCGACGATCTCAGGCCTGATGGATTCTTTCGCTACCGCGATCTCCATAGCGCTACAGTACGGTGTGCCGCTAAGGAGTTTGGTCGACAAGTTCAGCCATATGCGCTTTGAGCCTTCGGGTTTTACCAAAAACCCCGACATCCCCATGGCGAAGTCGATCATGGATTATATCTTCCGCTGGCTCGCCAGCAAGTTTCTCGACGGCGATGCGCAGCAGGAAGTGGGCGTCGTCAGGCATGACACCGAAGAAAAAGAGAACCTCCCGGTCAGTAAAAAAGTAATTCCGATCGGTTCCCAGGCGCCGCGCGGGGGCGCGCCGGTGGCGAGCATTAGCAGCATCACCAGCCTATACCAGCAGGATGCGCCGCCCTGTCCCGATTGCGGCGCGATCATGATCCGCAGCGGCGCTTGCTACAAGTGCCTCAACTGCGGCGCGGTGAGCGGCTGCTCGTAAGATCAGGGTTGTCTAATCAGCTAAATCGCTGACGCAGTCGCGTTAGCGAGGCTAAGTTTGGGTGCCGCGCTACTTCTTTTCCAGATGCAGCACGCCCTTCTGGGTGTCGATATCCATGCGGAAGTTGCTCAAAAAATTGAGGCCGAGAAGTCCGGCCAATTGAGAATTTGGCACCACGTCGTGAATCACCGCGGTGAGGTTTTTCATTTCCATGCCGCCGACGTTGATCGACTCCAGACTCGTCAGCGGCGCTTGGATCGTGCCATTAGCCGTTTGAATCGACAGCCGGCGTTCGTTGCCGCTGCGGTCGATATCGAGTTCCTTCGCCGTGGCGGCTGAGATCATCGTATAAGTCGCGCCGGTGTCAACCACCAGTTTCGCTGGCGTTTTCCCATTGAGCATCGCTTCGATGACGACGACCTGCCCCTGTTTTTCAAAAGGGATCGAGACCTTCGTTGCTGCGCCTCGGTTCGCCGGTTCGGCGGCTCTTGGGCTTTCTTTAGCCTGGATGCGGTTGGCGGTGGTGCGCTGTTTTTCCGGTACATTGTGCATGTTGTCGGTGAAATGGACGACGCCGTTCTGATCCACCCAACGGTAGTATTCCGCCGCCGATAGCAGGCCGCCGCAGAGGCAAACGAGGCCGAGGCACAAAAAGGTGGAAAGGCGCGCGAGCATCATTAACCATTATTCTAACATAGCCCGCTTCACGGCAAAACCGCCAGGGTCCCGGCTATCTCATCCGGGTTATCGCAGACAGAAAGCACTGGCTCTTTCCATTGCTTTACAAGGGGCATCTAGTATGGTAGAAAACATTCAACTAAAAAAAGGAAAGAGAGAAAAAAGCGGAGAACATGGGAATTGCTCCACAACAGAAACAAGAAGTCATTGAGCAGTTCAGGGTTCATCAGGCGGATACCGGCTCTGCGGAAGTGCAGGTCGCGTTACTTAGCCAGCGCATCGACCATCTTACCGGGCACTTCAAGAATCACGTCAAGGATCACCATTCCCGTCGCGGCCTCCTAAAGATGGTAGGACAGAGGAGGAGGCTCCTGGATTATCTCAAAGACTGCGATTTTGAGAGATATCAGAGTCTAATCCATCGGCTAGGAATACGCCGGTAGCGATTACTGATCCGTTACCCGCCGTTTTAGCTCAACAGCTCCGCTCAGAGGACCCTCCTATGGTCAAGAAAGTAGAATTGGAATTTCACGGTCGACCCTTATCCATCGAGATCGGGCGGGTGGCCAAACAGGCCGACGGCGCAGCGCTGGTGCGTTACGGCGAGACCGTCGTGCTGGTGACCGCCGTGGCCGCCAGGGACCTAAAATTAGACATGGACTTTTTTCCCCTGACCGTCGATTACCAAGAAAGAACCTTCGCCGCGGGCAAGATCCCCGGCGGTTTCTTCAAGCGCGAGGGCCGGCCGTCGGAAAAGGAAATTCTCACCTGCCGCCTGATCGACCGCTCCATCCGGCCGCTGTTTTCGGAAGGGCTGCGTTGCGAGACCCAAATCATCGCCAAGGTGCTGTCCGCCGACCGGGAAAACGACCCGGACGTGATAGCGATGTTGGGGACATCGGCCGCCCTGCATGTGTCGGATATTCCATTCAACGGCCCTCTGGCAGGCGTGCGCATCGGCCGCATCGATGGGCGCTGGATCGTCAACCCGACGCAAACTCAGCTACAGGAAAGCGACACGGATATTTTTCTCTCCGGCAGCCGCGACGCCATCGTGATGGTGGAGGGCGGCGCCCAGATGGTTCAGGAAGATGAGATATTAGAGGCGCTGTTCACCGGTCACGAAGCGATCCAGCCCCTGCTCGCCATCCAAGAAGCGCTGCGGCGCGAGGTCGGCAAAGTGAAACGCGAGGTGCCGCTCGCGGAGCTGGATACCAGCGTGGTGCGGCGGGTCGAGGAACTCGCTCTCACCAAGCTCAAGCAGGCTCTCGAGGTCCCGGAAAAATTGGAACGTTACAAACGCATAGCCGAAGTCAAGAGCGAAGTGGTAGCCCAGGCCGGCGCGGAGTTTCCGGACAAGAGCAAACATATCAAGGGCGCCTTCGAGGAACTCAAGCGCAACTGCTTCCGCGGCCTCGTGATACAACAAGAGCGGCGCATCGATGGGCGGGGCCTAAAAGACATCCGCCCCATCGCCTGCGAGGTCGGGCTGTTGCCGCGCACCCATGGCTCGGCGCTGTTCACCCGCGGCGAAACCCAGGCGCTGGTGGTGACCACTCTCGGCACCGCTTCCGACGAACAAAGGGTCGACGCGCTGCTCGGCGAGCACTACAAGAAATTCATGCTGCATTACAATTTTCCCCCATTCAGCGTCGGCGAGGTCAAGTTCCTGCGCGGGCCGGGCCGGCGCGAAATTGGCCACGGCAACCTCGCCGAGCGGGCGCTCCTGCCGGTGCTGCCGGCGGAAGAAAGCTTTCCCTACACCATACGCATCGTATCGGAAGTACTGGAATCCAACGGCTCGTCTTCGATGGCGACGGTTTGCGGCGGGTCGCTCGCGCTGATGGATGCCGGCGTGCCGGTGTCGGCGCCGGTGGCGGGGATCGCCATGGGGTTGATCAAAGAAGGGGAGCATGTGCGAGTTCTCTCCGACATCCTCGGCGACGAGGATCACCTGGGCGACATGGATTTCAAGGTCGCCGGTACTCCTAGCGGCGTCACCTCGCTGCAAATGGACATCAAGGTCAGCGGCGTCACCCGCGATGTCATGCGTCAGGCGCTGTACCAGGCGCGGGAAGGCCGGATACACATCCTCGGCATCATGGACCAGACCATCGCGTCGCACCGCGAAAATGTCTCGGGCCACGCGCCGCGCATTATCACGATCAAAGTCAAGCCGGACAAAATCCGCGAGATCATCGGACCCGGCGGCAAAGTCATTCGCGGTATCATCGAGGCCACCGGCGTCAAGATGGACGTGGAAGACGACGGCACGGTCATCATCGCTTCCAGCGACGAGGCCGCCGCGCAGAAAGCCGTCGAGATGGTGCAGCGCATCGCCGCCGAAGCGGAGATCGGAAAAATATACAAAGGCACGGTGCGCAAGATCGTCGAGTTCGGTGCCTTCGTCGAGATCCTGCCTGGCACCGACGGCCTCGTTCATATCTCACAGCTCGCCCCCGAACGGGTGCGCCGGGTCAGCGACGTGCTCAAGGAGGGCGACGAGGTGATGGTTAAGGTTCTGGAGATCGACCGGCAAGGGAAAATCCGCCTGAGCCGGAAAGAAGCGCTCCTGGAAATCGGCGGGGACTCGGAAAACTTTTCCTAATAACGACTCTCAACACTCCCGATTATTCGATGTTCGCCAAGACCGTCCTGGACAACGGCATCCGCATCGTTTCCCACGAGATGCCGGACCACCGCTCGGCGAGTATCGGCATCTGGGTGGAAAACGGCTCGCGGCACGAGTCCCGCCCGCAGAACGGCATATCCCACTTCATCGAGCACTTGCTCTTCAAGGGCACCGAGCGGCGTAGCGCCGCCCAGATCGCCGAAGAGATGGACGCCGTGGGCGGCGTTTTGAACGCGTTTACATCGAAAGAGCACACTTGCTATTACGCCAAAGTGCTCGATGAGAACCTGCCGCTCGCCATTGACCTCCTGTCCGACATCTTTCTGCATTCAACTTTCGACGCGGCGGAGATCGAACGCGAACGCTCGGTGATCTTGCAAGAGATTTCCCAGGCCGAAGACACACCGGACGACTACGTCCACGATCTGTTCAATCTCGATTTTTTCAAAGACCACCCGATCGGCCGGCCGATCTGCGGCCGGGCGGATACGGTCTCGGCGTTTCAGCGCGATGATTTTCTCGGTTTCTTCAAATCGCGCTACCGGCCCGGCCGTGTCGTGGTTGCGGGCGCCGGCAATTTACGTCACCAAGAGTTGGTCCAAGAGATGGCCGCGCACTTGGGTTCGGTAAGCCACGACTCCATCGATGGTTCGGCGGCGGCGCTGGAAGGCGAAGGCGCGCCGCAAATGTGCGCGGGGGTTTTCCCCCACGTAAAATCATTGGAACAGGTCCATCTTTGTCTGGGCATGGCCGGCATTCACCAATCCCACCCGAAGCGTTACGCGTCCTATGTGCTCAACACGATGCTTGGCGGCGGCATGAGCTCGCGCCTGTTCCAAGAAATTCGCGAGAAGCGCGGTAAGGCATACTCGGTCTATTCGTTTTCGTCGATGTACAAGGACGCGGGCTATTTCGGCGTCTATGCGGGTACCGGCGACGATTCGCTGAAGGAGGTCTTGGATCTGATTCTCAAGGAGCTTAAGAAGCTCGCGGCAGGGGAGGTTAAAGACGAGGAGCTGCGGCGCACCCAGGGACAGTTGGTCGGGAGCATGATACTCGGCTTGGAATCGACGGATTCGTGGATGAGCCATATCGCGCGCAACGAGATTTATTTCGGCAAGACGATCACGACGGAAGAAATCTGCCAGAACATTCGCTCGGTCACGCGGGACGACGTCGTCGACCTGGCGCGCGCGCTGTTTCGCTCCGAAGCGATGGCGCTCACGTTGCTGGGCGATCTGAAGAACGGCGCCGCGATCAAGAATTTCGACCTGAGCCTCTAAGGCTTTCACCGATCGGGTCGCCGTGGAAGAAATTAGAATTCAGATCAAGCGGGTGCGGCCCGGCACCGGTCCCCTGCCCCTGCCAAATTATATGACGGAAGGTTCGGCGGGGATGGACCTGTGCGCGGACATCGAAGGCGAGGTTCGCCTACCCCCGCTGGCGCGCGCGCTCATTCCCACGGGTATCGCGGTGGCGCTGCCGATGGGTTTCGAAGCGCAAATCCGGCCGCGCAGCGGCCTGGCGCTGAAACAGGGATTGACGATGGTCAACAGCCCCGGCACCATCGATGCCGATTACCGCGGTGAAATCCAGCTCATTGCAATCAACCTCGGGCAGGAGCCCGTGGTCATTGAGCGTGGCCAGCGCATTGCGCAAATGGTGGTACAGCGGGTCGTGCGCGCTCAGTGGCAAGAAGTAGGCGAACTGCCGTCCTCGGAACGGCAGGAAGGTGGGTTTGGACATACGGATGGAACGAAGAAGTAAGGGGTAAGGAGTTAGGGGGCCCCTCACCCCTTACTCCTTACCGTTCGGTATTTATGATTCAACGTTACACCCGTCCCGAGATGGGCCGTATCTGGTCCGAGGAGAACGGCTTTCAGAAGTGGCTCGATGTGGAGATCCTCGCCGCGGAAGGCATGGCGCGGTTGGGCAAAGTTCCTAAAGCCGCTGTCGCCCGGATTAGAATAAAGGCACGCTTCAACGTCAAGCGCATCCGCGCCATCGAACGGGAGGTCAAGCACGAGATCATCGCCTTTCTAAGTTCCGTGGCGGAATCCATCGGCGACGATGCCCGTTATCTGCACGTCGGCATGACCTCCTCCGACGTGATGGACACCGCCCTGGCGCTCCAGTTTAAAGAGGCGTCGGTGCTCCTCGTTCAAGACATCAAAGATTTAATGAAAGTTCTCAGGCGGCAGGCCGCCAGGTACAAGTGGACGGTAATGATCGGGCGCACACATGGGGTTCATGCGGAGCCGATTACCTTTGGACTCAAACTCGCGCTCTGGTATCAGGAGATGGCGCGCAATCTGGCGCGACTGGAAAAAGCGGTGGACGACATTTGCGTCGGCCAGATCTCAGGAGCCGTCGGCACCTTCGCGCAGATCTCGCCGAAAGTAGAAGCCTATGTGTGCCGGAAGGCCGGCCTCAAGCCGGCGCTGGTGTCGAACCAGATTATCCAGCGCGACCGCCATGCCTATTACTTTGCGACGCTGGCGATCATCGCCAGCTCGCTGGAAAAATTCGCCGTGGAGATTCGCCACCTCCAGCGCACCGAGGTACAGGAAGCCGAGGAGCCGTTCACCGCGGGCCAGAAGGGATCATCCGCGATGCCGCACAAGCGCAACCCGATCCTGTCGGAAAACGTTTCCGGTTTGGCGCGGCTGATGCGCTCCTACGCGCTCGCCGCCATGGAGAACGTCCCGCTCTGGCACGAGCGCGACATCAGCCATTCTTCGGTGGAGCGGGTGATCGCGCCGGACGCCACCATCGCGCTTGATTTCATGCTGCGCCGGATGATTTATATTTTGGGCAATCTTTGCGTCTACCCGGAAAACATGAAAAGAAATTTGGAAAAGAGCGGCGGCGCGGTTTTCTCCGAGCGCGTCCTGCTCGCGCTGGTCGACAAAGGCATCCCCCGCGACGCGGCCTATCGCCTGGTTCAGCGCCACGCGCTCAAAGTCGGCAAAGAGGGCGGCGATCTCAAGCGGGAGCTTTTGCAGGACGTGAAAATTCGCGGTCGCCTTACCGCGCATGAGATCGAGGCGATCTGGGGCGTCAAGCATCACCTAGCCAACGTCGACTTCATTTTTCGCCGGGCGTTTCGTTAGACTTGAACGCTGAGAGCGAATTTTTATGCGCGTTAAGATTTTTGTCTCTTTGAAAAAGGGCGTGCTCGACCCGCAAGGAAAAGCCATCGAGCGCTCGCTGCACACGCTCGGTTACGGCGAAGTGCGCGATGTGCGCATGGGAAAATATCTGGAGCTCGAAGTCGACGCCGCCTCGCGGGAAGCCGCCGAGGCCCGCATCCGGGAGATGTGCGACAAGCTGCTCGCCAACCCGGTCATCGAGGACTATCGGTTCGAGATTAGTAATGAGTAACGAGGACTGAAGCTTTAGTCCTGAGTAACGAATGCTGAGTGAGATAGAGAACTCGGAACTCGGAACTCGGAACTCGGAACTCGGTACTCGGTACTCAGGACTCATTACTCAGCACTCAGCACTACTTATGCGTTGGGGTGTGATAATTTTTCCCGGCTCCTGTGACGATCAGGACGTCTTCGATGCACTCAAGCGCGAGCTGGGGCAGAAGGTCAAGTTTCTCTGGCACAAGGACGAGATTACGGGCCATTTCGACTGCCTCGTCTTGCCGGGAGGATTCTCCTACGGCGATTATCTCCGCTGCGGCGCCATGGCGCGCTTCTCGCCGGTCATGCGCGGCGTGGTGAAATTCGCCCGCCGCGGCGGATTGGTGCTGGGTATCTGCAACGGCTTTCAAATTCTCTGCGAATCGGGACTCCTGCCGGGCGCCCTGGTGCGCAACGCCGGCCTCCAGTTTGTCTGCCAAGAAGTCTGCCTGCGTGTCGAGGAAACCGATACTCCCTTCACCTGTGAGGCTAAGAAAGGTCAACTGCTCAATCTTCCGATCAAGCATGGCGAAGGATGCTACTTCGCCGATCCAGACACGCTGGAAAGGCTGCGCAACAATCGCCAGATACTCCTGCGCTATGTCGACGCCAAGGGGAAACCCTCCCTATTGGCCAATCCCAACGGCTCCTTGGACAATATCGCCGGTATCTGCAACGAAGCCCGCAACGTCTTCGGCCTCATGCCCCACCCGGAAGATGCCTGCAGCAAGCTCCTCGGCAGCGCAGACGGCCGCAAAATATTTTCCTCCATCGCGGCCGCCTGCGTCGGCAAGGTGGCGCGGCGTGGGTGAGGCGAAAGTCAACCCGTTGGCCCAGCCGCCGGTGACCCCGGAACTCATCGCCAGCCATGGTTTGACAGCGGAAGAGTATCGGAAGATCGTCGCGCTCCTCGGCCGGGAGCCGAACTATACCGAGCTCGGGGTCTTCTCGGTCATGTGGTCGGAGCACTGTAGCTACAAGAGCTCGCGCCATTACTTGAAACAGCTTCCCACCGAGGGCCCGCATGTTCTCCAGGGCCCCGGCGAGAACGCTGGCGTCGTCGATATCGGCGACGGCGTCGCCGTCGCCTTCAAAATGGAAAGCCACAACCACCCCTCCTTCATCGAGCCTTACCAGGGCGCGGCCACCGGAGTGGGCGGCATCCTGCGCGATATCTTTACCATGGGAGCGCGCCCCATCG
>Ga0326597_10001238_pt1 | contig 41768 bp, 40 predicted proteins | sample RVTome_12_FD_203789 | JGI IMG/M metagenome (GOLD analysis project Ga0326597, IMG submission 203789) | Soil microbial communities from uranium-contaminated site in the Upper Colorado River Basin, Wyoming, United States - RVT100D185 | ecosystem: Environmental > Terrestrial > Soil > Contaminated >... | reverse complement strand
GGCGGGTGGTGAAATGGCCGTAGCCCCTGTCGTATTTTTCCGCGATGTCGGCGAGCCGCCGCATCTGCCGCGAAGACAGCGTTCCATAGGGAATGGCGACCCGCAGCATGTAGGCGTGGAGCTGGAGATAAAGGCCGTTCATCAGCCTCAGCGGCTTGAACTCGTCCTCGGTCAACCGTCCGGCGAGCCGCCGTTCGACCTGCGCGCGAAACTGCAAAACGCGTTCGCCAACGATGGTCCTGTCGAACTCGTCATACCGGTACATGCATCATCCTTCCTGGCGGCCCGGCCACGGGCCCAATCATCGCGTCCGGCACATGCCTGCTCAGGCGGCCGAAGCGTGGATTTCCTCCAGCTCCGCCTGCTTGCCGAGATCGGGCCTGACCGTCGGCCCTAGGGTGCGGATCTTCTCGCGAAACCGCACCGGCCGGGTCGCGCCGCCATGGCGGGTCACGTCGATCAGATAGGGCTCGACGATGATCTGTGCGCCGACCGCCCGCGCGCCGGCCTGTTCGAGCCAGCGTTCCTCTTCGTCATTTTCGGCGATCAGCGCCTCGCTGATCCGCGGCGTCCACAACTCGCCCTCGGCGAGAAACACAACCTCGCCGGAAAGCAGATGATTAGCCGTCAGAACCTTGTCACTCATGCCGCACCTCGTGACGTGAGACCTGGCGCCCCGAGCGCCATGGCGCCCTGGTGTGCCGGAGAAAGCCCGATCAGAAGCACCGCAGGCCCGGTGATTCCGTTTTCGCCGATGAGCGCCGGCAGTTGCGCCAGCGTTCCCCAAACAATCCGCTCGTCCGGGCGGCTCGCGTTCTCGACCACCGTGACCGGCGTCTCGGATCGCGCGCCATGGAGTAACAGCCGGCCCTGCAGGAACCGCGCCTGGCCGACGCCCATATAGACCGCGAAGGCCGATCCGTCGGCCGCGAGCGCCCGCCAGTCATGCTCGGCAGGCCCGTCCGACCCCCGCGCGGTGATGAGCGCGACGGCCTGGTTGCGCGCCCTGCGGGTGAGCGAAATCTTCGCCGCCGCCGCCGCCGCGCTCGCCGCGGTGATTCCGGGAACGATCTCGACCTCGATGCCGGCCGCGTGAAGCGCCGCCATCTCCTCGTCGGCGCGCCCGAAGATCAGGGGATCGCCGCCCTTGAGGCGGACCACGCGGTGCCCCGCCGAGGCTTCCGCCACCAGAATGTCGTTGATCTCGCCCTGGCTGATCGAGCTGACGCCCGGCGTCTTGCCGACGGGGATGAACCGCGCCTCGCGCCGCGCGAGCTCGAGAACCGGCTGATCGACCAGCCGGTCGTGGACCACCACGTCGGCGCCGTCCAGAATCCGCCGCGCCTTGAGTGTCATCAGCTCGGGATCGCCGGGCCCGGCGCCGACGAGCCACACCTTTCCGGCCGGCTCGAGCGGATCGTCCGCCAGCAGATTTTCAGCCAGCGCCGCGACGCTGGCCGGCTTCTCGCCCCATCCGGCCTCGAACAGAAGCCGCCAGAACCTGCGCCGCGGCGCGCCGTCGCGAAGCTGGCGGGCGACCCGGTCGCGCAGCCCCGCCGCAACGGCGGCCACCCGTCCAAGCCCGCTCGGCAGCGTCGCCTCGATGCGTGCCTTGATCATGCGCGCCAGCACCGGGGCCGCTCCCTCGGTTCCGATCGCGACCGTCACCGGATCGCGGTCGACGATGGCCGGCGTGATGAAGTCGCTCTGCTCGGGCCCGTCGATGACATTGACCGCGACGCCGCGCGCCCGCGCCGCCGCCGACACCGCCCGATCAAGGGCCGGATCGCCGTGGGCGCCATAGGCAAGCACCGCCCCGTCGAGATCATCGGGCCGGAATGGCCGGTCGATCAGATCGATCCTGTTCCGGCCGGCCAGCCCGACCAGCTCGCGATGCGGGCCTTCGCCGACGACGCGCACCCGCGCTTCGCTTTTCAGCACCAAGCGCACCTTCTGCAGCGCCGCCTCGCCCGCGCCCGCAACGACGACGAGCCGTCCCGCCAAATCGATCAGGATCGGAAAGTATCGCATCGTCCGCCTGCCGGGGCCTTTCCGGGGTTTGAGGCCAGCGACGGCGTGGCTCCCGCCGCCGCCAGTCACGCAAGATGGTTCTAATGTGGGCGATTGTATCCCCGGTTCCATGGACGGGGATTGCGAAGTTCAGCCGCTTGTTGAAATGAGATGCTGGATATGGCCCTGATATTGGTCTGAGCCTTTTGCCGCCCGCGGCCCCGCGATTCCTGTAGAATTCGCGCGCCCGGAACCGGGTCCGCAAAACGTCCAGCCAACGGAGCTCAAGTCCTTGTCGCACCGCGATCAGATCGGGCGAGAATTCCTTCACACGCCGGGCCCGACCCAGCTGCCCGAGCGGGTGCTCGCGGCCATGCACCACCAGCCCTACGACCTGGCCGACCCGCGCTTCCTTGAGCTTGCCGCCTCCTGCCACGACGACTTGAAGCCCGTCTTCGGCACCACGGCGGACGTGATCGCCTATGCCGCCAACGGGCATGGCGGCTGGGAGGCGGCGCTGGCCAATCTGTGCGCGCCGGGCGAGCTTGTTCTGGTGCCCGAATGCGGCCACTTCTCCCGCCACTGGGCCGAGCAGGCTCGCATGCTGGGGCTCGAGGTGACGGGCCCGGTGGCGGCGAACTGGCGGCGGGCCGTCGACCCGGCCATGGTCGAGGCCGCGCTCAGGGCCGACAGTGACCGCCGCATCAAGGCGGTCCTCATCGTCCACACCGACACCGCGACCGGGTGCACGTCGGACCTCGAGGCCATCCGCGCCGCGATCGACCGGGCCGGCCACCCCGCGCTCTATGTGGTCGACGCCATCGCCTCGCTGGGCGCCGTTCCCTTCGAGATGGACCAATGGGGCATCGATGTCGCCATCGCCGCCTCGCAGAAGGCGTTGATGGGCCCGCCCGGACTCGCGTTCAACGCCGTGGCCCCGCGCGCGCTCGCCGCCGCCGATGCCAATCCGCGCCGGCGCTATTACTGGGACTGGCGGCGGCGAATGGCGCAGGAGATGTATCTGCGGTTTTGCGGCACGACGCCGGAGCACCTCGTTTTCGGCCTGCGCGAGGCCCTCGACATCATCGCCGAGACGGGTCTCGACGCGATCTTCGGGCGCCACCGCCGCGTCGCCGGCGCCGTCGAGGCGGCCGCCAAGACCTGGGCCGAGGCCGGCGCGATCGAGATCAACGCCACAGAGCCCGCCGAGCGCGCGGTCACCGTCACCACGATCCTGCACGAGCCGGGATCGCCCGCCGCCGCCATGCGCGACTTCGCCCGCGCCCGGCTCGGCGTGGCGCTGGGCGGCGGGTTCGGCGACCTCGCCGGCAAGGTGTTCCGCATCGGCCATATGGGCTGGGTGAACGAGCCGATGATCCTCGGCTGCCTCGGCGCGGTCGAGGCCGGCTTCATCGAGCTCGGCGTTCCTCACGGGCCCGGCGGCGTGCGCCGGGCGGCCGAATATCTGGCGGCCACCGCGCCGCCGCAACCCCACTCACGCGACATGAGACTTGAGACCGTCCGGCGCTAGCGCAGCGAATTTGACCTTTGGGTCCCGGTTACGGCCAGGTTGGCGCTCAAAAGTCAAAGTCAAAATCAAAATATCCGCCAGAATCAAGAACTTGCGGGCGGCCCTTGTGATTCCGACATGTGCTCGGGCGAGGGCTGCCAGGCAAGGCAAATGTCGCGAACGAAGAATCAGCCCGCCTCGACATCGATCAGATGCACAAACGATCCGGCGACCCGCCCGGCGGCGAGCCCGGAATGGCCGAGATCGTTTCCTTCCACATCGCTGACGGCGAACAATGGCCGGCCATGTTCGCTGAGGACCGTCGCATAGTGGAATTCGTGGCCCCTGAACACCGTGCCGGGCGCGGCAAATGCCTGGTCCGCAAGAGCGATCGCGCGGCGGTAGCCAAGGCTGAGCGCGCGCGCGGCAAAGCTCGTCTCGAGCCCGAGCAGTCCCGCCATCCGGTGGCGCGCGCCCTCGCCGTCGACCAGCCCCTCGCCGAGGACCATGTAGCCGCCGCACTCGCCATGGATGGTGGCCCCCCGGCGTGCCGCGCCGGCAAGCCCGTCGAGGAACACGCGTGCGGCGGCGAGCCGCCCGGCATGCAGCTCGGGATAGCCACCGGGCAGGACCACCGCCGTCGCCGCCGGATCGGGCGCCTCGTCGGCGAGCGGCGAGAACGGGTGGATCTCGGCGCCCTCTCTTCGCCAGCCCGCAAGGACGTGCTCGTAGACGAAGCCGAATGCCTGATCGCTTGCGAGGGCGATCCGCTGCCCGGGCGGCGCGACCCCGCCGCCGCTCTCCACACTCCCCCTTGCCGGCACAAGCGCGAGCGCGGCCAGCCGGTCGAGGTCGACATGGGCCGCGACAAGGCGCGCGGCCTCTTCGATGGTGCGGCCGAGGGCTTCGGACTCTCCGGCCTGGACAAGCCCCAGATGCCGGCTCGGCAGCGCGATGGCCCGATCGCGCGGGACCGCGCCCAGCACCGCGATGCCCGCCGCTTCGAGCGCCGCGCGCAGCAGCCGCTCATGGCGCCCGCCGGCGACCCGGTTGAGGATGACGCCGGCGACGTCGATGCCCGCATCGAACGACCGGAAACCGTGCGCCAGCGCCGCCACCGATTGCCCCTGGCGGCCGGCATCCACCACCAGCACCACCGGGGCGCCGAGCGCCCGCGCCAGCTCAGCGGTCGAGCCGGCACCGCCGGCCGCACCATCGAACAGGCCCATCACCCCCTCGATGGCAAGAAGGTCGGCGTCGTCCGCGCAAGCCTGGACGAGGCTGTGCAGCAGGCCCCGCCGCATCGCCCATGGATCGAGATTGACCGCCGGCGCGCCCGCGGCGGCGGAGAGAAAGGCGGTATCGATATAGTCAGGCCCCGCCTTCGCTGCCGCGACGCGCATGCCCCTGCGGCGCCAGGCGGCGATCGCACCCATGGTGATCACGGTCTTGCCGCTGCCCGAGGCCGGCGCGGAGAAGATGATGGCGCCCGCGCCGCTCACCGACCGCCCCCGCCGCCGAGGATCGCGGCGCGCAGGCCGACATTGGCGCCGATGGCGATGATCACCGGCGGCTCGATGCCCGCCGCCGCGGCGTCGCTCACCGCCCGCGCCAGCGTCGTCTCCACCACCTGCTGATCGGGCAGGGTCGCCCGGGCGATGAGCGCCACCCTGTCTTCCGGCGGCCGTCCGGCCGCGATCAGTTGCCGCGATATTTCGGGCAAATGCCTGAGCGCCATGTAGAACACGATCGCCGGCAGGCATGCCAGCGCGCGCCAGTTGATCGCGCCGGGCGTGGCGCCGGTCGCGTCGTGGCCCGTCACCAGAACCAGCGCGCCATTGGTCTCGCGGTGGGTCGCCGGGATCCCGGCCGCGGCGAGTCCGGCTATGCCGGCGGTGATGCCGGGGACGATGCGGAATGGCACGCCAGCCCGCCTGAGCGCCATCGCCTCCTCGCCGCCGCGCCCGAACACGAACGGATCGCCGCCCTTGAGCCGCAGCACCCGTTTTCCCCGACGCGCCTCGGCGATGATGGTCCCGGTGATGTCGGGCTGGCGCGCCGACGGCCTGCCGCCGCGCTTGCCGGCATGGACAATCCCGGCGCCTTCGCGCGCGAGCCTCAGTATGCCGGGCCCCACCAGCGCGTCGTGCACCACGACATCGGCCTTGGCCAGAGCATGGGCGGCAAGGAGCGTCAGCAGCGCCGGGTCGCCCGGCCCGGCGCCCACGAGCCAGACCTCGCCGGGCGCGAACCGAGGCAGGTCGGGGCCGCCGCTCAACCTCATTGCCGCCATCGAGAGCCCCGCCCTATAACGCGCGCATGGCACTTAGCCCCAAGCCGGCGCTGCGCCGCGGCTGGACGACGGGCGCCTGCGCCACCGCGGCGGCCGGCGCCGCCTACGCTGCGCTCGTCACCGGTGAGTTTCCCGACCCGGTCACCATCCGCCTTCCCCGCGGCGGGGAAGCGTCGTTCGCGCTCGCCTTCGAGGGTCTCGGCGCCCGCGAGGCCCGCGCCGGCATCATCAAGGACGCCGGCGATGATCCCGACGTCACCCATGGCGCGCTCATCATCGCCCGCGTCAGCCCGGGGGCGCCCGGGACCGGCGTCACCTTCCTCGCCGGCGACGGCGTCGGCACGGTGACCAAGCCGGGGCTTCCGCTCGCGCCCGGCGAGCCGGCGATCAACCCGGTTCCGCGGCGCATGATCGCCGCGGCCATTGCCGGGATCGCGGCCGCGCACCACCAGCCGGGCGATGTCGTCGTCGAAATCTCGATTCCCGGCGGCGCCGATCTCGCCGCCAGAACCTGGAACCCGCGGCTCGGCATCATCGGTGGCCTGTCGATCCTCGGCACCACCGGCATCGTCACGCCCTATTCCTGCGCCGCCTGGATCAGCTCGATCCGCAGCGGCGTCGATGTTGCCCGCGCCGCCGGAGCCGGCCTGATCGGGGCCGCGACCGGCACCACCTCCGAGGCGGCGCTCGAGCGCGCGTTCGCGCTCGACCCGACGAGCCTCATTGACATGGGCGATTTTGCCGGCGGGCTCCTCAAATATCTGCGCCGCCATCCGGTACCCCATCTCGTGATCGCAGGCGGCTTCGCCAAGATGGCCAAGCTCGGCCAGGGCTTCCTCGACCTCCATTCCGGTCGCAGCGCGGTCGACTTTGTCTGGCTCGCCGACAAGCTGGCGGTGCTCGGTGGCGACCCCGTGACCTGCGCCCGGGCCCGGACCGCCAACACCGCAAATGAGGTGCTGAAGCTCGGCACCGAATCCGGCCTCGACATCGCGGGCGCCGTTGCCGCCGCGGCACGGGCGAGCGCACGCGCGACCCTTCGGGCGGCGCCGGTTCGCGTCACCACGCTTGTCGTCGACCGCGCGGGAGCGATCGTCGGCCGCGCCGATGGCTAGGGTTCTGATCCTCGGTGGCACCGCCGAGGCGAGCGCCCTCGCCGAAACCCTCGCCGAGGCTGGTCGCCGCGAGGTGATTGTCTCTCTCGCCGGCCGCACCGCCGCGCCGCGATCCGGCCCGGCACCCATCCGCCGGGGCGGCTTCGGCGGGCCCGAGGGCCTTCGCGCATATCTCGAGGCGGAGCGGATTTCCGCGGTCATCGACGCGACCCACCCCTTCGCCGGGCGAATATCCGAGTACGCCGCGCGCGCCTGCGCGGCCGCCGGCGTTGCCCGCGTGGCGCTCTCGCGCCCGCCCTGGCGGGCCGGAACGGGTGATGACTGGCAAGGCGCCGCCGGCGAGGCCGGCGCCGCCGCCCTCCTGCCACCCGGCGCCCGCGCTTTCCTCGCCCTCGGGCGGCAGCATCTGGAACCGTTCGCCGCCCGCGCCGACGTCTGGTTTCTCATTCGGGTGGTCGACCCCCCAACGGCGCCGCTGCTGCCGGGTCCGCACCTCGCGATCACCGGCCGCGGACCCTTCGCTGTCGAGGATGAGCGCGCGCTGATCACCGCCCACGACATTACCCACCTCGTCGCCCGCAACAGCGGCGGCGCCGGCGCCCGCGCCAAGCTCGTCGCCGCGCGCGAGCTCACGGTTCCAGTGATCATGATCGCCCGTCCGCCGCCGCCGCCCGAACCGGTGGTGGAGACCATCGCCTCAGCCCTCGCTTGGCTCGACGCCACCCTCGGGTAGGGTGGCATTGGGCCGCAGTACATGGGCATGGCCCGGACTGTAGAGCGCGCTGTCGCCAAACGCCGCCTCGCCCAGAACCGGCCCGACCAGGATCAGCGCCGTGCGGGTGATCTTGGCCGCTCTCACCTTGCCGGCGATGTCACCGAGCGTTCCGCAGATGAGGCGCTGGTCCGGCCAGCCGACCCGGTAAGCGACGACGGCCGGACAGTCGGCGCCACAGTGAGGCATGAGCTCGCGCTCGATATGGGCGAGGTTGCGCACCGACAGGTGAATGACCAGCGTCGCCCCCGAGCGCGCGAGCGCTCCCAGCTCCTCGCCCGGCGGCATCGCCGACGCCTTCATCGCCGTTCGGGTCAGGATCACGGTCTGGGCGATGCCGGGAAGCGTCAGCTCGCGGCCGAGCGCCGCGGCGGCGGCCGCGAAGGCGGGAACCCCGGGGGTTACGTCATGGGAAATGGCGAGCGCATCGAGCCGCCGCATCTGTTCGGCCATCGCCCCGTAGAGTGACGGGTCACCGGAATGGACCCGCGCGACGTCGAGGCCCTCGGCATGAGCTCGTTTCATTTCCGAAATGATTTCGTCGAGCACCATCGGCGCGGTGTCGACGACCCGCGCGCCGGCAGGTGCCTGGTCGATCAGCGCCCTCGGCACCAGCGAGCCGGCATAGAGGCAGACCGGTGACGAACGGATGAGATCGCGCCCGCGAACGGTGATGAGGTCGGGCGCGCCGGGCCCCGCGCCGATGAAATGGACCGTCACGATCTCACGGCGCCCTTGCCGCCGTCGGACACCGTCAGCCCGTAGCCGCGCGGGGTATAGACGAGCCGGCTCCCGTCGCCGCCGGTGAAGCTGCGCGTCGTCGAGGCTCCGACCAGCACCACCGTCAGCATGTCGACGGCGCCCGGGTCCACCTCGTCGAGGCGCAGGATCTGGACGTGCTCACCCGGCCTGCCGAGGTCGCGGGCAATGACCACCGGCGTTGCCGGCGGGCGGTGGGCGGCCAGAATGCCGAGCGCCCGCGAGAGCAGCGCCCGGCGCCGCGCCGAGGCCGGATTGTAGAGCGCGACCACGAAGTCGGCCTCGGCCGCCGCCCGCAAACGCCGTTCGATGACGGCGGTCGGCGTCATCAGGTCCGACAGCGAAATCGCGCAGAAATCATGGCCGATCGGCGCCCCGGCCCGCGCCGCGGCGGCCTGCAGCGCGGAAATCCCGGGGGCGATGGTGACATGGATCCGCCGCCAGGCGGCGGGCCCTGATTCGATCACCTCGAAGGCGAGCGCCGCCATGCCGTAGATGCCGGCATCGCCCGACGAGACGAGCGCGACCCGGCGCCCTTCGCCCGCAAGCTCCAGCGCATGCCTCACCCGTGCTTCCTCCTCGCCGAGCCGGAAGGCATGCCGCCGCTGGCCGGGCGCGGGCGCCCCGGCAAGGTCGAGATAGAGCTTGTAGCCGACGAGATCGCTCGCCCGGGCGATCAGGGCGTCAGCCTCGCGGCTGCGCCAGTCTGCGCCTCCGGGTCCCAGCCCGACGATGGCAAGCTCCGCCCGGGCCCGGCCGATGCTGGCCGCGTCGATCGGCGCCGGCGCGCGCGCGATTGCGCAGGTGACGCCCCGTGCGGCCTGCTTCTCCACGATCAGCTCTCCGTCGGGGCCGGCGGCGGCGAGCGCGGCCGCCTCCGCCACCCCATAACATCCGACCGCGCGGTAGACCGCCGGCGATGGATTGGCGAGCCGGGGGGTTTCGAGGGCGAGCTGATCGGCGGAAAAGAACCGGGTCGGGCAGGAAAAAGTTTCGGAGACGGAATAAATTGCCGGCTCATCTTCCTTGAGATCGAGCGAGGCCACCACCGCCACCGATCGGGGCGCGAGACCGGCCTTGCCCAGCACCGCCGTGGCGAGCGCCACCGATGCGCCCGGGTCGGCGCCACGCTCGGCCCCGATCCCGACCGCGAGGGTCGTCGGGTGATAGATGAGCCGAGCGGGCGAGCCGCGTTGCCCGCACTCGCTGACCACGATCTCGAGCCTCGCTTCGGCCGCGGCCGGGACGAAACCCTCGAGCCAGGGCGCCGCGCCGCTGATGCGCACGGCCTCGCCGGCGAGGAGCCGCCGCGTGAAGTCCTTGCAGTGCCCGATATTGGCAAGGCGGTAGCCGGGCGGCGGATCGTCGAGCGCGACACCCAGCACCCGGTCACTCGCGGTCGTGATCGCTGCAACGGCACCGAGTTCGGCCGCGATCCGGCGCGCCAGCGCGTTGCCGCCATGGTGGCCGCCGAGGAGCGGCACCACCACCGAACCATCCTCGGCGACGGCGACCACGGCCGGCTCGGACGTCTTGTCGCTGGCGAGCGGCCCGAGAGCCCGCACCAGGATTCCGGCGGCACAGACGCCGATGATCGGCCGGCCTGCGGCGTAGAGGGCGCCGAGATGCCGGATGGTGTCGGAAAAGGTCCGGTCCGCGCCCTCGCCCCTCCCCGCGAGCCCATGCACCTCGCCGCCGCCGGTCGCGTCGGCGATCCGGCGCGCGAGCGCGACCCCGCCCGGGGTGAGCGCGACGATTGCCGGCCATGTCACCGCGCCTCCTCCCGCTCGCCCTCGATGACGATCATCGAGAAATAGGGCGCAGTTTCCTGGTTGAACGCAGCCAGCGGCATCATCCGCTCGCCCGCGAGCGTCGCGCGCTCGATATAGTGGGACCGCTCCAGAAGCCGGTTGCGCGCGATCAGCGCCCTGAGCCGTCCCACATGCCGTCCGACCTTGACGATCACCACGCTGTCGCCGGCGGCAAGGCGTCGCTCGATCGCGGCATCGTCGAGGGTTCCCGGTATGACCCCGAGACAGGCATCGCCCCTGAGGAGCGGCCGGCAAAGCCGCGCCGGGCCGGCAATGATCGATGAGATTCCAGGGATGATTTCGTAAGCGAAACGAGTGTGCAGCCGCTCCCAGATGGCGATGAACGAGCCATAGACCAGCGGGTCGCCCTCGCACAGGATCGCGACATCCTGGCCGCCGCCCAGCGCCGCTGCAATCTCGCCGGCCGCCGTGTCATAGCCGGCCCCGGTCGCCCGGCCCGCCCGCATCGGAACCCGCATGACGATCTCGCGCTGATCGCGGTTGAGGTGCATCGCCGCGATGGCACGCGCCATGCTCGGCGTCTCGTCAAGCTGCGGATAGGCGATGACCGGCGCCGCGCGAACGACCCTGACGGCCTTGAGCGTCATCAGCTCCGGGTCACCGGGTCCGACGCCGACGCCGATGAATCGCGCCGGCTCACCGCTCATGGCGCCGCCCCCCGCCGGCCCCAGGCCTTTTGCCAGGCCCACTGGGTGACCGGCATCAGCGCCCGCCAGCCAAGATGGGCGCCAACCGGCCCGGCGTGCGCGACCGCGATCCGGGCAAGCTCGCCGCCATGGCGCGCCTGGAGCGCGACGAGCGCCGCCTCGCCCGCGAGCGTAACCGCATTGGCGACGAGCCGCCCGCCCGGCGCGAGGGTGTCAAGCGCGTGGCGCACGGTCTGTTCGCCGCCGGCGCTGCCGATCCCGCCGCCGATGAACACGGCATCGGGAGCCGCCAGCGCGTGGAGCGCACCGGGCGCCACGCCCTCGACAATGCGGAGATCGGGCACGCCCAGGGCCTCGGCGTTGCGGGCGATGGTGGCCGCACGCTCGGCGCGCTGCTCGATGGCAATCGCCCTTGCCCACGGCGCCGCGCGCATCCATTCGATCGCGATCGAACCCGAGCCCGCGCCGATGTCCCACAGCAGCGCGCCCGGAAGCGGCACCAGCCGGGCGAGCGTCACCGCCCGCACCTCCCGCTTGGTCAATTGCCCGTCATGGCAGAACGCGTCATCGGCGAGCCCTGGAACCGGCGCCCGGATCACCGGATCGGCGCCGGCGCGGCAGTCGATCGCCACCGTGTTGAGCGCCGCCACGTCAGCGAGATCAAAGGCCTCGGCCGCAACCGTGCGCACCCGCTCGCGCGGGCCGCCCAGATGCTCGAGCACCGTCATCCGGCTCGGCCCCATGCCGCGCGCCGTGAGCCGCGCCGCCAGCACGCCCGGCGTGCGCCCGTCCTCGCTCAGCACCATGAGCCGCGCGCCCGGATGGATGAAGCGCTCGATCGCGGCGCCGGGCCGGCCATGAAGCGAGACCGGCGTGACTTCGTCCAGAGGCCAGCCGAGCCTCGCCGCCGCCAGCGACCATGCCGACGGCGCCGGGAGCACCCGCATCTCACCCGCCGGCACATGGCGCGCGAGCGCCCCGCCGATGCCGAACCACATCGGATCGCCGGTTGCCAGAACGCAGACCGGCCGCGGCCGGGCGGCGCAGATCTCCTCGATGGTGCCGGCGATTGGCGATGCCCATGCGATGCGTCGGGCACCATTGTCCTCGACCAGCGCGAGATGGCGCTCGCCGCCGACCAGGGTGCGTGCCGAGGCCAGCGCCTCGCGCGCGGCCCGCGAGAGCCCGTCCGGCCCATCCTCGCCGATTCCGACAATGGTCAGCCACGGCTTCATGGACCGGCCTCGTTCGCCAGCGCCCCGATGGCGAGCGCCCCGTTCGCGAGCGCCCCGATCGCGAGCGCATTGACCGTCGCCGCGGCAAGCGCGCTGCCGCCGCGCCGTCCCGTGACCCAAATATGGTCGATGCCGGCACACGCCTCGGCGAATGCCGTCTTGGCCTCGGCCGCGCCGACGAATCCGACCGGCATGGCGATGACCAGCGCCGGTGCCGGCGCTCCCGCCTCGAGGCGCTCGATCAGCCGGAACAGCGCCGTCGGCGCGTTTCCGATCGCGACCACCGCGCCGGCGAGCCGCAGGTCCCACAGGTCGACGGCGGCGGCCGATCGCGTCGAGGCCCGCTCCCTCGCGATTGCGCCGACCCGCGGGTCGCTCAGCGAGCACACCACCTCGTTCGCCCGCGGCAATCCTGTTCGCGAAATACCGGCCGCGACCATTTCGCAGTCGGTGAAGATCGCGGCTCCGGCGCCAAGCGCCGCGGTGCCGGCGCGGACCGCGCCGGGTGTTGCCCGGACATGCGCGGCGATCTGCGGATCGCCCGCCGCATGCACCAGCCGCAGAACGATCGGGCGGAGCGCCGCGTCGACGCCGCCGAGATCGGTCTCGGCCGCCGCGATCGCGAACGATCTCGCGGAGATTTCTTCGGGGTCACGCAGATACTCGCGCATGGCCGCCATCAGTCCCCGCCGCCGGTCTTCAGCGTCACCGGCCCCAGCGGATGGCCGGCATGGGGGTAGGGGTGGTGATGGCCGCCGCCATGGTGGTGATCATCGCCATGGTGGGGGCCGTGCGCGTGCGCGGTGCCGGTGCCGGTGCCGATACCTTCCACGTGATGGTGGTGGCCCCGTTGCGCGAGGCCGACCTCGTCCTCGAACCCCAGCACCTGCTCGCGGTACTTGCACATCTGGCAGTTCATCAGCCCACCGCCATCGATGATCTCGGCCGCCCGGGCGATGACCGTGTCGACCACGAGGTCGTGGCCGCCGAGATAGGGCGCCTTGACGAACTGGATCCCGGGGAACGCCGCCGCGGCCGCGTCGGTCGCATCGTAGATGCGGCTCACCAGAATGCCGGTGAACAGGAAATAGGGAAAGACGACGATTCGGCGGAAGCCGAGTCGCGCCGCGCGCTCGAGCGCCGGGCGCACCAGCGGGAAGGTGACGCCCGAAAAGGCCGTCTCGCCCCAGCCGAAGCCGAGCCCTTCCCACAGCAGACGCATGACCTTGGCGACATTGGAATTGGCGTCCGGGTCGGACGCGCCGCGGCCCACCACCATCAGAAGCGTGTCGTGGCGGTGAACGGGCCCGAGTGGTGCCAGCGCCTCCTCGATCCGCGCCGCCGCAACGCGCAGCATCCTCGGATCGATCCCGAGCTCGCGGCCATAGCGGATCCGCGTACCCTTCTTCGAGGCCGCATAGGTGTTCAGCACCGAAGGGATGTCGTTCTTGGCGTGCCCGGCGGCGAACAGCATCCCCGGCACCGCGAGTATGTCGCTGACGTCCGTCCGGGCAAGGCGGTCGAGGCCGTCGCGAATCACCGGGTTCGCGAATTCGAGATAGCCGTAGGCGACCGGAATGCCGGCGAGCCTCGCCGCAACCCTTTGCGCGAGTCCGGCGAATTCGGCGACCGCCGCCGCATCGCGGCTGCCGTGGCCGCAGATCATGACGCCGGTGCGCCCATCGGCGGCGACCGGCAGGCCAGGAGGCGATGTTGAAGCGGTGAAATCTGACATGGACCTCGGGACCGTCGCGATCAATCCGGGTGACGGCCCGAGCCCCAGGGGGCGGGTGGCTGTTCACGGCCCCGGATCTGACCCCCGATTTGGGTCGGTCGCACCGGGTTCCATCTCATCCCTCGAGGGAACCGTCGCCCCACGAGGTTTAGGCGAGGCGAGGCGTGCGGTCAATCGGCGCCCGGCGACATTCCCGCATGGGCGGCGAGAGCGGCCTCGGCGATCTCGCGCGCCTCGCGGCCGAAGCAGCACAGCACCACCTCGCGCGGCAGCGACTCGACTGCCAGGTGGCCGGAGATTTCCCGCACCGCGATCGCGGCCGCCCGGTCGGCCGGAAATCCGTAGATGCCGGTCGAGATCGCCGGGAACGCGACCGAGCCGAGCCCCATGCCAAGCGCGATTTCCAGAACACTGCGGTAGCACGAGGCGAGGAGTTCGTCCTCGCCCAAGTCGCCGCCGCGCCACACCGGACCCACGGTATGGATCACATGCAGCGCCTTCAGCCGGTAGCCTGCGGTGAGCCGCGCCTCGCCGGTCGGGCAACCGCCGATGGCGCGGCACTCCTCGAGCAGCTCCGGCCCTGCCGCGCGGTGGATCGCGCCGTCAACCCCGCCGCCGCCCAGGAGCCGCTTATTGGCGGCGTTGACGATCGCATCGACATCGAGGGTGGTGATGTCGGCGTCGATCACGCTGATGGCTGCCATGTCCCTCTCCGCGAACGATGTCCGAAACGGTCACGCTGCCGAATCAACCAACCTGTGGCATGGCCTTCCCGTGCGCCCGCTTGCGTCTCGACGCCGGCCGGACATGGGCTTATGTAGGTCGCATCGCGCAGATCGCCTTCATCCGTCCCGACGAGGCAGGACATGGCCGATCAGACTTTCACCCCCGAGCGACACCGCACCGTTCCGGTCCGCGTCGGCGCCATCGATATCGGCGGCGATGCGCCGATCGCGGTCCAGTCCATGACCAACACCGACACCGCCGATGTCGCGGCGACGGCGGACCAGGTAATCGCGCTCGCCCGCGCCGGTTCCGAGCTCGTGCGCGTGACGGTGGACCGTGACGAGGCCGCCGCCGCGGTACCCCATATCCGCGACCGGATCGAGAAGGCCGGCGTCTTCGTGCCGATCGTCGGCGATTTCCACTATATCGGCCACAGGCTCCTCGCGGACCACCCGGCCTGCGCCGAGGCGCTCGCGAAATACCGGATCAATCCCGGCAATGTCGGCTTCCGCGAAAAGCGCGACCGCCAGTTCGGCCAGATGATCGAGATCGCCTGCCGCCACCGCCGCCCGGTGCGCATCGGCGTCAACTGGGGCAGCCTCGACCAGGAGCTGCTGACCCGCCTCATGGACGAGAACGCGGATCGCGCATCGCCGCAGCCTGCCCGTGCGGTCATGCACGAGGCGATCGTCCGGTCGGCCCATCTCTCGGCGCTGAGAGCCGAGGACATCGGGCTCGGGCGCTCGCAGATCATCTTGTCGGCCAAGGTCAGCCAGGTTCAGGATCTGGTCGCGGTCTACCGCGCTCTGGCCGCCAGGTCGGACCATGCGCTGCATCTCGGCCTCACCGAGGCGGGCATGGGATCGAAGGGCATCGTTGCCTCGACAGCGGGCCTCGCGGTGCTCATGCAGGAGGGGATCGGCGACACCATCCGGGTCTCGCTGACGCCCGAGCCCGGCGGCGACCGCACGCTCGAGGTCATCGTCGCCCAGGAGATCCTCCAGTCCATCGGCCTGCGCCATTTCACCCCCCAGGTCGCCGCGTGTCCGGGCTGCGGGCGCACCACCTCGACGGTGTTTCAGGAGCTCGCCCAGGAGATCCAGGGCTATGTCCGCGCCCGGATGCCCGAATGGCGGCGCGAGCGCGAGGGCGTCGAGACCCTCGCTCTCGCGGTCATGGGCTGCATCGTCAACGGGCCCGGCGAGTCCAAGCACGCCGATATCGGCATCTCGCTTCCCGGAACCGGCGAGGAGCCAGCGGCTCCGGTCTTCATCGACGGCAGGAAGACCGTGACCCTGCGCGGGGCCACCCTCGCCCAGGATTTCAAGGAGATCGTCGAGGACTATGTCGCCCGCCGCTACAGGCTGCGCGACAGCGCCGACGCCGCGGCTGACACTCGCAAGGCTGGCGCCACGGCCTGAGATCCCCGGCCGCGGCGCTGCCACACCGGCCTGTCACACGATCCCGTTTGCTGTCAGCTCCGCGATTTCCCGATCCGTGAGGCCGAACTCGCGCAGCACCTCCTCGTTGTGCTCGCCCGCATCGGGGGCCGGATAGCGAAATTCGGCCGGCTGCTCAACATCGGAGAAGTTCACCGGCTGGCGCACGACGGCGAGTTCGCCCAGCCGCTCGTGCCGCACATGGCGCACCATGGCCAGATGCTCGACCTGCGGATCGGCGAACACCTGGTCGATCCGGTTTACCGGCCCGCATGGAACGCCCGCTTCGTTGAGGAGCGCGATCCAGTGCGCCGCCGGCCTGGTGGCGATGATGGCGCCGATGGCCTCGTTGAGCGCCCCGCGGTTCTTCGAGCGCAGCTCCTCGCTCGCGTAGTCGGGATGCTCGGCCAGCTCCGGCACTCCGATCGCATGGCACAGCCGCTGATAGAGTGTGTTCGCTGCCGCGACATTGATGAACTGGTCCAACGCCCGGTAGCACGACTGCGGCATCAGCGTCGGGTGGTCATTGCCGGCGGCGCCCGCGACCTCGCCCTTCTGCAGCCAGCGGGCGGCCTGGAAGTCGAGCATGAACACCATCGCCTCGGTCAGCGAGGTGTGCACCCAGCGCCCTTTGCCCGTCTTCTCGCGCTCGAGCAGCGCGATGACCATTCCCTGAGCGAGAAACATGCCGGCGCACAGATCCGTGATCGGGATGCCGACCCGCACCGGCCCGTGCTCGGCAAACCCGGTGATCGACATGAGCCCGGCCAGCCCCTGCGCGATCTGGTCGACGCCGGGCCGGTCACGATAGGGCCCGGTCTGGCCGAAGCCCGAGATCGAGCCGTAGACGATTCTCGGGTTGACCTTCGAGATCGCCTCGTAGTCGATGCCGAGGCGATGCTTGACCTCGGCGCGGAAATTCTCGACCACGATGTCGGCCTTCTCCGCGAGCCGCATGAACAGCGCGTGCCCTTCCTTCGTTGCCAGGTCAATCGTCAGGCTGCGCTTGTTGCGGTGCAGGTTCTGGAAATCGAAGCCGTCGCGGCTGCCGGCGAGCGGACCGCCCTTCTGGCCCGGCCGGTCCGGCGGCTCCACATGAATGACATCGGCGCCCCAGTCGGCCAGGACCCGCGCCGCCGTCGGTCCCGCGCGCGCCCGGGTCAGGTCGAGAACGACATATCCCTCGAGCGGCAATCGGTTTGCTGTCACGGCGTGTCTCCGGTGCTGAATTGAGTGGAGGGGTCGGCGGCCGGTGCGGCGGCGCGGCGGAGCGGCGGCGCGGCGGAGCCGGTTCCCGGGATGCCTTACGACCTGCGCGTCATGAGATAGCGGCAGACCGCACGCAGATTGTCGGCGCGCGGCCCATAGGGCGCAAGGGCCCCGCAAGCCGCCCCGACCAGGCGTTCGGCCTCGGCCCGCGCGCCATCCACCCCCATGCCGGCCACGAACGTTGCCTTGCCGCGCCGGGCGTCCTTGCCGGTCAGCTTGCCGGCCTCGTCCGAGCTCACTTCTTCATCGAGAAGATCATCGGTGATCTGGAACGCCGCGCCGAACCTGGCCGCGAATGTCGCGAGCCGCCGATGATCCTCGCTCGCGGCCCGCGCCATCGTCGCCCCCGAAGTGCAGGCGAACTCGAACAGGGCGCCGGTCTTCATCGCCTGCATGGCGGCGATCTCGTCCGTGCCCGGCTTTTCGGCCTCGAACGCGAGATCGAGCATCTGGCCGCCGACCATGCCGCCCGCCCCCGACGCGGCGGCGAGATCGGCGGCGAGGCGGGCGCGAATGTCCGGCTCCAGCGCCAGCGCCCGACCGGCGATGATCTCGAACGCCAGCGCCTGCAGCGCATCGCCGGCGAGGATCGCCGTCGCCTCGTCGAACGCGACGTGGACCGTCGGCTGGCCGCGGCGGAGAACATCGTCGTCCATCGCCGGAAGATCGTCATGGATCAGCGAGTAGGTGTGCAGGCACTCGATCGCCACCGCCACCGGCATGGCCGATGCGGGCGCGACGCCGAACAGGGCGGCGCTCTCCATGACCAGGAACGGCCGCAGCCGCTTGCCGCCGGCGAGCACCGCATGGCGCATCGCGGCGACCAGACGCTCCGGCGCGACCAGCCCGCCAAGCACATCGTCGAGCTCGCGGTCGACCTCGGCGGCGATCCGGGCTAGGTCATCTGAAAACGGCATTGGCGCTCATATCCATACGCGTGCGGGGGGAAGGGGCTGGAGCCGTCTCGACACGGAATGCTTTATCAGGATGGGGTTCGCCGGTCGAATGCGACGTCTGTTCAAAGCGGTCGTGGTCACGATCGGCGCGCTGGGCGTTGCGGTGTTTTCCCTGATCGCCGTCTATTCCCGGATCGACCCGCCGTTCACCGCCCTCATGGCGTGGCGCATTCCCGCCGGCCACGGCATCCACCATCGGCCGGTGCCGCTGGATGAAATCTCGCCCGCACTGGTCCACGCCGTCCTCACCTCCGAGGACAACAGGTTCTGCCGCCACCGCGGCATCGACTGGCGCGAGGTCGAGATCGTGATCGACGCGGCCGAACAGATCGGCCGGCCGCCGCGCGGCGCCAGCACGATCACCATGCAGACCGCGAGGAACCTGTTCCTGTGGCCGCGGCGCTCTTATGTGCGCAAGGCACTGGAAGTTCCGATCGCGCTCCTGATCGAGCTGGTGTGGACCAAGCGCCGGATTGTCGAGGTCTATCTCAACATTGTTGAATGGGGCCCCGGGATCTACGGCGCCGAGATGGCGGCACGCCACCATTTCGGCCGCCCGCCGGCGCGGCTCGCCACCCGCGAAGCCGCCCTTCTCGCCGCCGCGCTGCCGGCGCCGCTCGAGCGAGCCGCGGGCCGGCCGGGCCCGGTGACCCGCCGCGCCGCCGCCCTGATCGAGCAGCGCATGGCGCGAACGAAGGGCCTGTTCGACTGCGTCGGCTGACGGCCGGGACCGTTCGCCGGAACCCTCCGCGGAGCCAATTCACGGGCCGGCCGCATGGTCTATAGTCCAGCGCCGAATCACCAACAGAGTGGGGAGCTGCGGACATGACCGCCATGACCAGGAAGATCGCCGTTCTCGGCACCGGCGCCAATGGAAGCTGCATTTCCGCCGACCTCATCCGCGCCGGATACGACGTGACGATGATCGATCCCTACCCCGCCCACATCGAGGCCATGCGCGCGGGCGGGCTCACGATCCTGCTGCCCGATGACGAAATCCACGTCGAGGTCGAGAACGCGCACCACATCTGCGAGGTCTGCACCTTCGGCCATGTGTTCGACGTGGTTCTGATCTGCTTCAAGGCCTATGACACCCGCTGGGCATGCGAGCTGATCAAGCCTTACCTCGCGCCTGACGCTCTGGTCGTCGGCGTCCAGAACGGCATGACCGCCGACGACATCGCCGAGATTATCGGCACCCATCGGACCCTCGGCTGCGTGGTCGAGCTCGCCTCCGAGCTCATCGCGCCCGGCCGGGTCAAGCGGGTGACGCGCCATGACGGAACCTGGTTCGGCGTCGGCGCGCTCGACCCGTCCATGCAGTCCCGAATTCCCGAAATCGCCCAGCTCCTCGGCCACACCGGAAAAGTCTCGGTCAACGGGGACGTCCGCTCGGGCAAATGGATGAAGCTCATCGTCAACGCGATGTCCATGTGCCCCAACGCCATGATCGGCCGCAACGGCCATGTCTCGGTCAGGATTCCCGAGATGCGGGCGCTGATGCTCCGCTGCGGCGAGGAAGCGCTGATGGCGGGCCAGAAGGCGGGGTTCAAGGTCGAGCCGGTGTTCGGGCTGACGAAGCAGGACGTCGACGGCTCGAACCGCCTGCTCGAAGTGCTGCTGGAGAAGATCCTGAAGGATGTGGGACCGACCCACCGCAACACGGTGACCCAGGACCACGACAAGGGACGGCGCAGCGAATGCGACCTGATGAACGGCTGGGTGGTCGAGCAGGCGGAACGTCAGGGATGGTCGGCGCCCGCCAACGCCGCCATCGTCGAGGTCACCCGCCGGATCGCCGCCGGCGAGCTCACGCCTGACCCGGCGAACATCGCGGTGGCGCTCGCGGCCGAAGCGCGCTGACCGGCGCGGGCGCCGGTCGGTTCCGCCCCGCTTCCGTCTCGTGGCTGGTCAACCGGCCGCCAAGCCGCTATAAGCCCGCCGCGATAGTCGCGCGCGGCGCGCCGGGCAGGATTGAGACGATGGCCGTTCCGAGAAAGAAGGTGACGCGGGCAAAGCGCGGCAATCGCCGCTCCGCCGACGCGTTGAAGCCCCCGACCTATGTCGAGGACAAGGAGACGGGCGAGCTCCATCGCCCGCACCACATCGACCTCAAGACCGGCATCTACCGCGGCCGTCAGGTGCTGGAGCCGAAGGACGATCTCTAGTGGAGCGAATTTGACATTTGAGTCCCGGTTGCAGCCAAGCTCGTGCTCAAATGTCAAATTCAAAAGCTCCACTAGATTCAATAACATGCTAGTGGTCCTGATGATTCCGACATTTGCCACGGCGGGTGCGGCGAAGGGAGGCAAATGTCGCAATCGGACCACTAGAGTTCGGGCCGGCCTGGCGTAGAGCGGCGTGGTTGAATTCGCCTTTTTCGTTCCAACATTTCCGCTCTCATGATCTTCTGGCTTTCGGGCCGGTGCGGCCGATTGGGGCCACACCGCATCACGAGCCCGGGAGATGCCCCATGCTGCTCGCCTTTCCGCTGCTCGCCATCCCGCTCATTGCCTACAATGTCCTGGCGCTCAGTCGGGCCGATCCGTGGTCGGAGCCCGTCTTCGAGATCGCCATGGTCCGCGGCGATGTGTTCGTCCTCACCGCCGGGGGCCTGGTTTTGTCCGTCGCCCTGCTGCTGCTCTTTGCCGAAATCATCAAGGCGACCAGGACCGGAACCGGATCGATCGTCGATCACCTGGTCTCGACGCTGGTGTTCATTGCCGCTCTGGTCGAGTTCCTGCTGGTCGGCTTCGCCGCGACCGAGGTCTTCTTCATCCTCACCACCATGGCCCTGATCGACCTGCTCGCCGGCTTCTCGATCACCATCCGCGCCGCGCGCCGTGACGTCGCGATCGATCCGACCGTGATGTAACGCGCATTGGCGGAACCGGGCCGGAGCCGCCTTGCGCGGCGCGGCCTCGACGGTTGGGTGGGAAACGGGCGTGCCCGGATGCGGGTCCGGGTTCAGCCCGCCTTTGCCTCCAGCGCCTGCAGCCCGCTCGCCCACGGCGCCCGCATCGACGCTTCGCCGTAGAAGAATCCCTGCAGATAGTCGACACCCCAGCTTTGCAGAAGCCGCGCGTCCTGCTCGCTGGTGACCCACTCGGCCACCGTCGGCAGGTCGAAATTGTGGGCAAGCTCGACCAGCGCCTTGACGAACACCTGGTCACCGGGGTTCTGGTTGAGATCGCGGATGAACGAGCCGTCGATCTTCACCAGGTCGACATCGAGCAGCTTCAGGTTGCGGAACGAGGTGTAGCCGGCGCCGAAATCATCGATCGCGACCCGGCAGCCAAGATTCTTGAGCGCGGTGACGAAGCGGGTCGAGGCCTCGATATCCTTGATCGCCACGGTTTCGGTGAATTCGACGATCAGCCGTTCGGCAAGTTCGCGGTTCGGCCGTAGCGCGCGCTCCAGACAGTCCAGCCACTCCGGCGACAGCGTGGTCAGCGCCGAGATGTTCAAGGTCAGGGTCTCGCCGCTGCCCCGGCGCAGCGCCTCGAGCACGAGTTCGAGCACCCTGAGATCGAGAAGCCGGGCAAGTCCCAGCTCTTCGGCGGTTTCGATGAACATGCCGGCCGACACGATTTCCCGGTTTGGCCGGATCAGCCGCAGAAGGCACTCATACATCGCCGGCCGGCCGCCGAGGACCGGCACGATCGGCTGGTAGGCGATCGCGAAGCGGCGCTCGTTCAGGGCCGAGACAATCTCATCGGCGATCTTGATGTTGCGCTTCCGGGCCGGATCGCGCTGCTCGGAGAGATCGAACAGGCTGAACCCGCCGACCGGCCGCGCGCGCGCCTGGCCGAGCGCCTCCTCGGCCCGCATCATGGCCTCGCGCGCCGAGCGGGCATGGCGCGGGATCACGACCCCGCCCATTGAAATGCTGACCGGAACGCTGCCCGCTTCGGTGCGCACGGCGGAGCCCTGGACCGATTCCATGATTCGCTCGGCCGCGCCCATGACCGACCTCTCATCGGTGTTGATCAGGATCATGCCGATCTTGTTGCCGGCATAGCGCCCGATCGTGTCGCCCGCGCGCAGCGCCGACTGCAGCCGGCGGCCAACCTGGGCGATCAGGTTATCGGCGACATCGAACCCGTAGGATTCGTTGATCATCGCCAGCCGGTCGATCCCCGCCAGCAGGAAAGCGCAGCTGTGGTCGCGGCCGTTGCTCGAGGCCACCGCCTGCTCGAGGGCCTCGGTGAGGCCCGAGCGGTTGAGGTGGCCGGTCAGCGCGTCGAATCTGGCAAGAAAATTGAGGCGTTCCTCTTCCCGGTACCGGTGATCGATGCGGCGAACGAGACCGAGCGCGGCGACAGGCTTGCCGTCTGCGCCCGCGTACCAGCGCCCTGTATCCTCGATCCAGGCGGTTTCGTCGCGCCCGCGCCCCCTGGGTCTGATCCGGTAGGTGATCGCATAGGCGACCCCGTCGCCGTGATCGGACTCGCGCGACATGACGATCGTGTCGTAGCGGTTGGCAACATTGTCGGCATCGAGCAGCGAGGCATAGCCTTTCCCCGTGGTGAGCACGGAGGGGTCGGCGACATCGAGCACCGATGAGACATTCTCGCTCCACTCGAGGATGTCCGAGCCGATGGACCAGCGATAGAGCGCGGCGCCCGCGGCCAGCGGCGCGCTGACGAGCTCATGGGTGGTCGATTCGGTGTCCGGCGGAACGGCTCCGGACCGCGGCGCCTGGCGGCGCTCACCCATGCCCGATTGCCCCCGATACATGGCCTCTGCGTCGCTGTCCGGAACCGGCGCGCCTCCCCGTTCGAGCGCCATTGGCAGACCGGCCCGGCGATTTCGCTGCGAAGTCATCAAGTCAATCCCTGCGGTGCTCCGCATATGCGGAAAATTTTCTCCAGAGTGACGCTAAGCGCACAGCGTTAATGAAAACTGGGCGCAAACGCGATCGGCGGCTTTCGCCCGCAAATAAGCGGGCTATGGTTAACGGCTTGGATGCCCGGTGGCGCCTTTCTTGCCTCATTGGCCATGCATTCAAGTGTTGAAGGCCGGTTCAGCCCAGATGTCTGCTCGCGACCCGACGACAGCCGATGAGACGCGCCGCGGCCGCGCCGTCGTGTCGATGGCGGATATCCTTGCCGGCCCGCGCGATCGTCCGTGCCGGGACAGGCCGCCCGGGTCGCACCCGGTGCCGGCATTCATCGCCCAGCTCTGCGGCGCCCGGGTGCGCCGCCGGCGCCTCGCGCTTGCGCGCGAGGACGCACCGTCGATCCACCGTGCCTATCGCCGCGGCTCGGCGGACATGCACGCCGCGCGATCGGTCGACATTTCGGTCTGACCCGCCGCGCCGGGCCTTCCGCGAACGGCCCCGCCGGGCGCCGGTCTTGCGTGCCGGTTGCCACGGTGTATGGTTCGGCTGCCGGGGGCGGCGCAAGCGATGATTCGGGAACCGGACCCATTCGACGGCTGGTAGTGACGGCGCTGTTCCTCATGGTCCTCTCCGGGCTTTGGCTCGGCGCGCTTGTTGATCTCGGCGGCAGCACCGCGCGCATGGTCCTGGCGCAGATTACCGGCGTTCCGCCGAGCGATGCCCGCGCCCTTGCCGGCCGGCTGGCCGCGCCGGACGGTTTCGAGGTCACGTTGTTTGCCGAGGACCTCGGCGGCCCGCGGCTGATGGCCATGACCGAGGCCGGCGACATCCTGGTGTCGGTCCCGCATGCGAACGTCATTGTCAGGCTGACGCCCGACCGCGATGGCGACGGGCTCGCGGACCAGATCACGCCGCTGATCGGCGATCTTGACCGGCCGCATGGGCTCGCGCTCGAGGACGGCTGGCTGTTCATCGCCGAGGAAGCGGCGGTGAGGCGGGTCCGCTACGACGCCGCTGCCGGGCTGATCACTGGAGAACCGGAGGTGATCGTTGCGGACCTGCCGCATGGCGCCGGCCACTGGACCCGCACCATCGCCATCGGACCCGATGGCGGGCTCTATCTCGCCATCGGCTCGAGCTGCAATGTCTGTATCGAGCGCCATCCCTGGCGGGCAGCGATGCTGCGCATCGAGCCCGACGGATCGGCCCCGAAGGTGCTGGCCACCGGGCTTCGCAACACCGTGGGCTTCGATTGGCAGCCGGGCACCGGGAGTCTTCACGGTGTCGACAACGGCCGCGACTTGCTGGGCGACGATTTCCCGCCCGACGAGCTCAATGTCATTGTCGACGGCGGATTCTACGGCTGGCCCCATTACAATGGCGCCAATGTCGCCGATCCCGATTTCGGCGATGCCGCCGCGGACCGGGCGGGCGAGCAGATCGCGCCTGTCCACGCGTTCGCCGCCCACGTGGCCCCGCTGTCGATCCGGTTCCTCTCCCGCCAGCGCGACGAGGCATGGAACGGCGCGGCGCTGGTTGCCCTGCACGGCTCGTGGAACCGGTCCCGGAAGGTCGGTTATGAGGTCATCGCGCTGCGCTGGCAGAGCGACGGCACGATTACCGAGCAGCCCTTCCTCAGCGGTTTTCGCGCCGGCGAGGACGTTTTCGGCCGGCCGGTCGGCATCGTCGAGGCGCCGGACGGCGCGATATACGTTTCCGATGATTTCGCCGGCGCGATCTACCGCGTCGCGCCCACGTCCGCCAACGGGTTCTGAAAGCTGCCGGAGCAGCTTTACACCCGCCGCTCGACCATCATCTTCTTGAGTTCGGCGATCGCCTTCGCCGGGTTCAGGCTCTTCGGGCACGCCTTGGCGCAGTTCAGGATCGTATGGCACCGATACAGCCGGAACGGGTCCTCGAGATTGTCGAGCCGCTCGCCGGCCGCCTCGTCCCGGCTGTCGATCACCCAGCGATAGGCCTGGAGCAGGATCGCGGGGCCCAGATAGCGTTCGGAGTTCCACCAGTAGCTCGGGCACGAGGTCGAGCAGCACGCACACAGAATGCACTCATAGAGCCCGTCGAGCTTCTCCCGGTCCTCGCGCGCCTGCAGCCATTCCTTCTGCGGCGTCGGCGTGTCGGTCTTGAGCCACGGCTCGATCGAGCGGTGCTGGGCGAAGAATTCGCCGAGGTCGGGCACAAGATCCTTGACCACCTTGCAGTGCGGCAGCGGGTAGACCGTGACCGGACCCTTCACGTCCTCGATCGCCAGGGTGCAGGCGAGCGTGTTGGTCCCCCCGATGTTCATCGCGCACGAGCCGCACACGCCCTCGCGGCAGGAGCGCCGGAAGGTCAGCGTCGGGTCGGTCTCGTCCTTGATCTTGATCAGAGCGTGCAGGACCATCGGCCCGCAATCGTCGAGATCGACGGTGTAGGAGTCGAGCCGCGGGGTCGCGCCGTCATCCCGATTCCACCGATAGATGCGGAACTCGCGGGTGTTGGAGCCCGCGCCGGCCGGTTTCGGCCACGTCTTGCCCCTGCCGACCTTGGAGTTTCGCGGAAGCGTCAGCTGAACCATGTCTCGATTGTCCTAGTAAACCCGAGCCTTGGGCTCGATATAGGCGATGTCGTTGGTGAGGGTGTAGGTGTGCACCGGCCGGTAGTCGAGCCTGACGGCATGGGTCGCGTCATCGGCCCAGGCCAGCGTGTGCTTCATCCAGTTGTCGTCGTCGCGCGCGGGGAAGTCCTCGCGCGCGTGGCTGCCGCGGCTTTCCTCGCGCGCCCCCGCGCCCTCCATGGTCACCACCGCCTGGAGGATCAGGTTTTCCCATTCGAGCGTCTCGACGAGGTCGGTATTCCAGATCAGCGACCGGTCGGTGATGGCGATGTCGCTGCCGCCCGACCACACCTCGTGGATCAGCTTCCGGCCTTCCTCCAGGACCTCGCCGGTGCGGAACACCGAGCAGTTGTTCTGCATGGTCCGCTGCATCCGCAGCCTCAGCTCCGCCGTCGGCGTGGTGCCGGATGCATGACGCAGCCGGTCGAGCCGGGCCAGCGCATTCTCGCCCGCCCGCGCCGGAAGCTCGGGCTTCGACCCGCCGGCCTCCACCGTCTCCGCCGCCTTCAGCGCCGCCGCCCGGCCGAACACGACGAGGTCGATCAGCGAGTTCGATCCGAGCCGGTTGGCGCCGTGGACGGAGACGCAGGCCGCCTCGCCGATCGCCATCAGCCCCGGAACGACCGCATCCGGGTCACCACCCTTCTTGGTCAGCACCTCGCCGTGATAGTTGGTGGCGATTCCGCCCATGTTGTAATGGACCGTCGGCAGCACCGGAATCGGCTCGCGGGTGACATCGACGCCGGCGAAGATGCGCGCGGTCTCGGAAATCCCCGGCAGCCTCTCATGCAGGATCGCCGGGTCGAGGTGCTCGAGATGCAGATGGATATGGTCCTTGTCCCGGCCGACGCCGCGCCCCTCGCGGATCTCGACCGTCATCGAGCGCGACACCACGTCGCGGCTCGCCAGATCCTTGGCCGTCGGCGCGTAGCGCTCCATGAACCGCTCGCCTTGCGAGTTGGTGACATAGCCGCCCTCGCCGCGCGCGCCCTCGGTGATCAGCATCCCGGCGCCATAGACGCCGGTCGGGTGGAACTGAACGAACTCCATGTCCTGGAGCGGCAGGCCCGCGCGCAGCACCATGGCATTGCCGTCTCCGGTGCAGGTATGCGCACCGGTGCACGAGAAATAGGTCCGCCCGTAGCCGCCGGTCGCGAGGACCGTCTTGGCCGCGCGGAACCGGTGGATGGTTCCGTCATCGAGACTGAGCGCGACGACGCCGCGGCACGCGCCTTCCTCGTCCATGATCAGATCGATCGCGAAATACTCGATGAAGAACTCGGCCGAATGGCTGAGCGATTGCCCGTAGAGCGTGTGCAGCATGGCATGGCCGGTACGGTCGGCCGCCGCGCAGGTCCGCTGGGCGATCCCCTCGCCGAAATTCGTGGTCATGCCGCCGAACGGGCGCTGATAGATATGGCCGGACTCGGTGCGGCTGAACGGCAGGCCGAAATGTTCGAGCTCGTAGACCGCCTCCGGCGCTTCCCGGCACAGATACTCGATCGCGTCCTGGTCGCCGAGCCAGTCGGCGCCCTTGACCGTGTCGTACATGTGCCAGCGCCAGTCGTCCTCGCCCATATTACCGAGTGCCGCGGCAATGCCGCCCTGGGCGGCGACGGTGTGGCTGCGGGTGGGGAAGACCTTGGTCACGCAGGCGGTCCTGAGGCCGGCCTGCGAGCAGCCGAGCGTCGCCCTGAGACCCGAACCGCCGGCCCCGACCACCACCACGTCGAATGTGTGGTCAACGATTTCGTATGCCCGCCCGTTGACCGCAGGTGAGGCGCTTGCACTGCCGTTGGCGGCCATGATCGGGTCAACCTCCCAGACTGATCTTGAGGATCGCGAAGCCGCAGCCGACCGCAACCGCGACTGAAAACAGCACATTCAGCGCCAGCGCCAGTACCTTGGCGGGCTCGCCGTGAACATAGTCCTCGATGATCACCTGCATGCCGAGCCGCATGTGGTAGGCCGCCGACAGCACCAGAAGGGTCAGGATGATGGCGACGAGCGGCTCGGCCACCAGCGACCGCGCCGACTGGTAGTCGGCCCCCGTCATGGCGAGCGCAACGACGATGAGCGCCACCGTCAGCGGAATGTTGGCGAGCGCCGTCAGCCGCTGCCACCAGAAAAGGCGGGTACCGTCCCGCGCCGTGCCGAGGCCGCGAACCCGGCCGAGTGGAGTGCGCATCGACATCGTTCTACCTCACCGAATATGCAATCACCCAGATCGCCAGTGTCGCCACCACCGAGCCGATGATGGTCGCCCAGGACATGCGATCGACCGTGGCAAGCTCGAACCCGCGGCCCGTGTCCCAGACGAAGTGGCGAATTCCGCCCAGCATGTGGTGCACCAGCGCCCAGGTGAAGCCGAACAGCAGCAGCCGCCCGATCAGCGAGGCGATGAAACCCTGGAACGCCGCATAGGCTTCCGGCCCGCTCGCCAGCGCGATCAGCCACCAGCCCATCATGATCGTTCCGAAATAGAGCGCGGCGCCGGTCATCCGGTGGATGATCGACATCACCATGTTGACCAGCGGGCGATAGATTTGAAGGTGCGGCGACAGGGGTTGGTCGGCTTTGCTCACAGCCATTTGGGATTGGACTCCGGATGGATTGCCGGAACGGCGAAACGAGTATTAGCCCCTCGCGGGCGGTAACGCAATTTCGCCGCAAATCAGCGTGGAATCCTGTTTCGGCGAGTGATGCGACGGCCGCTGGGCGGGCGGTCGGCCGGGTCCGGGCCCGCCCCTCGGGCCTCACGCATCGGCGAGCTTCATGTCCGGCGAATAGCTGCCGTCGACTTCCTTGAACACCGCCTGGCCGCAGACGACCTTGCCGTCAGGGCCGATGGCCAGCGACGGCGAGCCATGCAGAAGCCAGCCCCGGTTGAGCGCTTCGCTCACCCGGTGGCAGAAGCTCGAATCATCCGGGCCGGTCAGGAGCCTGTAGAGTTTCATTTGTCCCCGCTATTCCCGATTCTCACAAGGTTACGTCCGCCGGCGCCGGCAAAATACCGGATTTCCGCCGCTTTTCTTTGACGTGGCCGCCCGGGCGGCCACTATGGGCACCAGATGTTACCTGGTCATCTCAAAAAAACAGGGCGCCGGGCCGGAGCGATCCGGCAAGGCGGTCGCGGACCCGAAGGGCCGGAACCGCGAGGCTCACCGATCCGCAAGGATCGAGGGTCAGTCGGGTTTGCGAGCGGAAGCGTCTCGGTGTGCACGCCGGGGCGCTTTTGCCTGCCCGCATTGTCCATGCCGTGCCTCCCGCCGGTCGCTGTCACGGCTCCGTCCCGCCCTCCGCCTCGGCACCCGGACCGGCGATCGCGTCCGCGATCGCGACCGTGCGCGCCGCCATCTCCGCATGCAGCCGCTCGACCATCTCGCCATCGAGACTGATGACCGCGCGCCCACGGTTCTCGTGCCTCGCGAAAGCCGCAATGATTCGCCGCGCCCGGGCGACCTCGTCCGGCGAGGGCGCGAACGCTTCGTTCGCCGGCGCGATCTGGGCCGGGTGAATGAGCGTCTTTCCGTCCATCCCCATCTGCGCTGCCTGGCGGCATTCGGCGATGAAGCCCTCGCTGTCGTCGAAGGCATTGTAGACGCCGTCGAGAATATCGAGGCCATGCGCCCGCGCCGCCAGCACCGCCATCGACATCCAGGCCAGCATCGGCCCGCGCCCCGGAACCCGTGCGACCCGCGTTTGCTTGGCGATATCGTTGGTGCCGAGCACGAAGGCGGCGAGCGGCACGCCGTCTTCGTCCGCTGCCGCGGCAATCTGCGCCGCGCCGAGCAGCGCCCACGGGGTCTCGATCATCACCCAGATCGCGACCCGGTCGCTGGCATCGGACGCGGCCAGCGCGGCGGCGACGAGACGCACCTCCTCCGGCCCCTCGATCTTGGGCACCAGGACCGCGTCCGCGCGGCACGCGATCGCCGCCATGACATCCTCGGTGCCCCACGGGCTCGAGAGCGGGTTGATCCTGACGACGATTTCGCGCCGGCCGTAGCCGCCTTCGGCAATGGCGGCGCGGACGCTCTCGCGCGCCCCGTCCTTCTCGTCGGGCGTTGCCGAGTCCTCGAGATCGAAAATGATCGCGTCGGCGGCGAGTCCGCGTGCCTTTTCGATGGCGCGTGGCCGCGCACCCGGCACATAAAGCGCGCTGCGCCGTGGTCTGAAGGTGCTGGTCATGGTCCCGGGCTTGATCTCGACCCGGGTTCAAACTAGCGCTTTTTGCCGACGCGCGGAATCGGCGCCGGCGCGTCGCGTTTGCTGATCCGGCACGTGTTCCGCCGGATGCGAGGTATGTGTCATGGCCACCATCCTGTCGATTTCGTCCCAGGTCGTGCGCGGAGCGGTGGGCAATTCGGCCGCCGTCCTCGCGCTGCAGCGTCTCGGCCACGAAATCTGGCCGCTCCCCACCATCACGCTCGCCCATCACCGGGGCCACGACCGGTCGGTGCCGGCGCTGGCGACACCGGCCCGGTTCATCGGCGACACGGTGCGTCACCTCGACCGTAAAGGGTGGCTCGGCCAGATCGATGCGGTGCTGGTCGGATATCTGGCGGGCGCCGGCCAGGCCAGGGCCGTTGCCGCGGCCATCGCCCGGGTGAGGGCCGCTCGGCCAGGCGCCATCGTCATGTTGGACCCGGTCCTCGGCGATGACGGCGCGCTCTATGTCGAGGAGGCGGTCGCCGAAGCGGTCCGCGATCTCTTGCTGCCGCTCGCGGACATTCTGACCCCGAACGCATTCGAGCTTGGCTGGCTGAGCGGCGGGCCGATGGCGGGCGCTGGCGATGTGGTCCGCCGGGCGCGCGGTCTCGGCGTGCCGGAATGCGTGGTCACTTCCGCGCCGGGAGCGCCGGCCGCAATGGTCAGGACCCTCGTCGTCGCCGGCGATGCCGCCTTCGCCTGCGATATTGCGAAGGTCCGCCATCCGGTGCGCGGCACCGGCGACCTCCTGTCCGCGCTTTATCTCGGCCACCGGCTCTCGGGCGCCACGCCGCAGGCCGCGCTGGCGAGGGCGACCGGCGCGCTCGAGGCGGTTCTGCTGGAGACAGCGCGTCTTGGTGCGGACGAACTGGCGCTGGTCATGGCCCAGGACCTGCTCGTCGCCGCCGGACCCGCGGCGATCACACGGCTTTAGCGCGCTGCATGCGCAATCGGCGCCAGCGGCAAAGCTTCAGTGGAGGCTGTTGAACACCCTGACGCCGGCCATATCGATCACAACGAGAATGCCGAACAGGAAGATCACGACACCGGAAACCCTGTTGATCCAGCGCATCCCGGTTTCGGTAAAGCCGCGCCTCAGCTTGGTCACGACCCAGGCGACGATGACCCACCACAGGAAGCTGCCGCCGACCACCGCACCGACCAGGACCGATGCCTGGGTATAGTCGTCCGGGCTGGCGATAATCCCCTTCACCCCGCTGAAGGCGGCGATATAGCCGAGCAGCGTTGCCGGATTGGTGATGGTGAGCAGGAACGTGGTTCCGATCAGCCCGCCATGGTGCAGCCACGGCAGATCGACGCCGGGGGCATGGTCGCTCGGCGGCTGAAAGAAGGTACGCGCGCCCATGATCAGCACGATCACGCCGCCCACGCCCTGAATCCACAGGCGGTTGCCTTCGATCAGGGTGGTGAGCCAGGTGATTCCGAACGCACCGATGACGGCGAACAAGCCGTCCCCCGCGGCCGCGCCGATTCCGGTCGCGACGCCCGACCAGAAGCCGTGCTGCACCGTGCGCTGGATGCACATGAGGTTGATCGGGCCGACCGGAACCGCGAGCGCGAGACCGATCGCTCCGCCGGCAATGACGAGATGCCAGTCCATCACCCGCCGCGCGCGCCCGCGCCGCTAGCGCGTTTCACGACGGGACGGAACCCGTTCCGCGTCAGCGGGAATTGATCCAGAGCGCATGCCGATCACGCCCCGATATCGACCACGACGCGGCCGCGCACCTCGCCCCTGAGAACCCGCTCACCGACCTCGAGCGCCCGGTCGAGGCTCGCGTGCGAGGTCAGGGAGCGCAGCTTTTCGAGGTCGAGGTCCCGGCCCAGTCGCCGCCAGGCCTCGCCCCTTTTTTCGCGTGGGCACATCACCGAATCGATTCCGAGAAGGCTGACCCCGCGCAGAATGAACGGCGCGACGGATGTCGGAAGGTCCATGCCCCGGGCGAGCCCGCAGGCCGCCACCACTCCACCGTAGGTCATCTGCGACAGCAGATTGGCCAGCGTCTGCGATCCCGCGACGTCGATGCCGCCGGCCCACCTGGTTCTGGCAAGCGGCCGCACATCGCCGCAGAACACGTCGCGGCCGATGACCTGGCTGGCGCCGAGCGCCCTGAGAAACCCTTCCTCGCCGGTCCGCCCGGTCGAAGCCACGACCGTGAAGCCGAGCTTCGCCAGCAGCGTGACCGCGATGCTGCCGACGCCGCCCGCCGCTCCGGTGACCACCACCTCGCCCCGGTCCGGCCGCAGCCCGGCACCTTCCAGCGCCATCACCGCGAGCATGGCGGTAAAACCGGCGGTGCCGATTGCCATCGCCTCGACGGTCGAGAGCGAGCCCGGCACCGGGACCAGCCAGTCGCCGCTGACCCGCGCGCGCTCGGCAAGCCCGCCATGATGGGTCTCGCCGAGCCCCTGGCCCGTCGCCACCACCCGGTCGCCGACGGCAATGGACGGATGAACCGAGCGCGTCACCTCACCGGAAAAGTCGATGCCCGGTATCAGAGGGAACCGGCGCACGATCGGCGCCCCGCCGGTCAGCGCCAGGCCGTCCTTGTAGTTGACGGTGGAAGCGTGGACGCGAACGTCGACGTCGCCGTCCATCAGGTCATCATCGTCGAGCCGGGTCAGGCGCGCGGTCTGCGCTTGTGCGGCCCCCTCGACGAGCCACGCCTGGAATGTCCCGCTCATTCCGCATCACCAGAATATTGCCGCCCCTGGCGCCTTCCGCCGCGCCGCCCGCTATAGACCAGTCCCCGGCACCTGTCCAATGGCGCGCCGGTCGCGCCGTCAGGTCCCCGACCGGACCGTTGCCGGTTGCGATACCGGCGCCGGCTGCGTACATCTGAACACCAGGCACGCCAAGCACCCGCGCTCCGCCCGACCCCGGCGTGACCTGCATGGAGAGCCAACATGGCCGCGATGTCGCTCGCCGACCGCGCCGCAATCCGCATCCTCGCGGACGACGGCGAGGCATTTCTGCAAGGTCTGCTGACGGCCGACGTGAAGGCCCTGACACCGGGCGGCTTGGCGTCGGCCGCGCTGCTGACGCCCCAGGGCAAGGTTCTGTTCGACATGGTGCTGTCGCGGTGCGAACAGGGCTTCTGGATCGACTGTCGCGCGGGCGACGCCGCGGACCTCGCCGGGCGCCTGTCGTTCTACAGGCTGCGCGCCAGCGTCGACATCGAGCCCGCGCCCGAAATCCACATCGTCTGGTCGCCGCCAGACGCGCCGGAACCGGACGGGCTGACGCCCGATCCGCGCGACGCCGCGCTCGGCCTGCGGGGACTTTCGCTGAAACCTCCCGCCAGCGACGGTACCGCGGCCTATCACGCCCTCCGCATCGCCGCCGGCATCGCCGAGGCCGGGATCGACTATGATCGCGACACCGTGTTCCCCCATGAAGCCAATCTCGACCTTCTGGGCGGGATCTCGTTCACCAAGGGCTGCTTCATCGGTCAGGAGGTGGTCTCGCGCATGCACCATCGCGGCACCGCGAGAAAGCGCTTCCTTCCCTGCGCGGTCGAGGGCGACCTGCCCGCGAAGGGCACGCCGGTCACCGCCGGCGAGCGCACCATCGGCGCGGTCGGCTCGTCCGCCGCGGCGAGCGCACTTGCGCTGCTGCGGCTCGACCGCCTGGAAGCCGCCCATCGCGCGCGAATCCCGTTGATGGCGGCGGACGCGCGACTCCGGCCGCGCATTCCCGGCTGGGCGGCGGGCGCGGCCGGCGATCTCGCGCGCGAGCTCGCATGAGCGCCGCGCCGGCCCCCGCCCACCGCGCCCGCTGCGCCTGGCCGGGCGACGACCCGCTCTATCTTGCCTATCACGACGAGGAATGGGGCGTTCCCGAGTTCGACGACCGGGCGCTGTTCGAAAAGCTCGTTCTCGACGGCTTCCAGGCCGGCCTTGCCTGGATCACCATCCTGCGCAAGCGCGATGCCTTCCGCGCCGCGTTCGCCGGTTTCGATCCCGGGCGGATCGCCCGCTTCACCGGGGCCGACATCGAGCGCCTGATGGGTAACGCCGGCATCGTTCGCAACCGCGCCAAGATCGAGGCCACCATCGGCAATGCCCGCGCCTGGGGCGAGATTCAATCGTCGGGGCCGGGCTTTGCCCGGTATCTGTGGGGCTTCGTTGACGGCGCCCCGGTCGAGAACCGGTTCCGCGCCATGGCCGAGATACCGGCGGAATCGGAGATTTCGCGGGCGGTGTCGAAGGACCTCAAGGCGCGCGGATTCCGGTTTTGCGGTCCCACAATCATCTACGCCTTCATGCAGGCGATCGGCATGGTCAACGACCACGTCGTGGACTGCTTTCGCCATGGCGAGTGCGCCGCGCTGGCGAAGACCGCGCGGCCGGTCTGAGCGGTGGCGAGACCGTCCGTTCCTCCGCGCGCCTGGCAACGCATGCTGAGCGGCCGGCGGCTCGACCTCATCAACCCCTCGCCACTCGACATCGAGATCGAGGACATCGCCCACGGCCTTGCCCGGGTGTCGCGCTGGAACGGCCAGACCATCGGTGACCACCCCTATTCGGTCGCCCAGCACTCGCTTCTGGTTGCCGAGATCGCCCGCTCCATCGGACCGGACTGGCCCGCGCGCTGGCGCCTCGCGGCCCTGCTGCACGATGCGCCCGAATATGTCGTCGGCGACCTCATCTCGCCGTTCAAGGCGGCCCTGTCGCTCGACTACAAGGCGTTCGAGAACGCTCTTCTGAGCGCGATTCATCTGCGCTTCGATCTCCCGGCCGAGCTGCCGGCGACGGTGACGGGCGTTATCAAGCGGGCCGACCGCGCCGCGGCCTATCTCGAAGCGACCCGTCTTGCCGGATTTGACGAACGCGAGGCGGCGCGCATCTTCAACCGGCCGCGCGGACTGAACCCCGACCGGTTCGTCAGCACCGGGCTGATCGAGCCCTGGCCCGCGCCGCGCGCGGAAGAGCGCTATCTCGGCCTGTTCGCGGAACTGACCCGCCCGCCATCCGGCCATCGCCCGTAACCCGGATTTCTCACCCCTCGCGAAGCGTCATCGCGCTCGGGCAGCGCCGGTCCGGCGGGAGAAATCCGGGTTGACCGGGCCGGAGCCGATTCCGTGCGCGCGCCAAACACTCTATCTTGCGACCATGGAAGTTGTCGTCTGTCCCCTGCGTTCGCTTGAGAGCGTGATCGCGGCTCATCGCGCCAGCCATCTGGTTTCGCTGTTGTCGGAGCCGGAGATGATCGCGACGCCGGACCCGATCCGGGCGGACCACCACCTCAAGCTCGCGGTCAACGACATTGTCGAGCCCGCCGAAAACCTGATCGCCCCGAATATCGGGCATGCCCGGCGGTTGATCGACTTCGCCGCCGGGTGGGACCGTGCCGCACCCATGGTCGTGCACTGCTACGCCGGGATCAGCCGCTCGACGGCCGCCGCCCTCATCATTCTCGCCGCCATGGCGCGCCACGGCGAGGAAAGAGCGATTGCCGAGGCCATGCGCGCCGCCTCGCCGCACGCCTCCCCCAACCGGCTTCTGGTCGCCCATGGCGACCGCGCACTCGGCCGTTCAGGCCGCCTGGTGCGGGCCGTCGACGCCATGGTCACGCCCGCCCTCGCCGCCGAGGCAAGCGCGTTCTCTTTGTCGCTTCCAGCGGTCAGGCTCGCGCCGTGAGCCGGACCCCGACGATCGAGATCGGACTGAATGCCGCCATCGTCTCGGTGCGCGACGACCAGCCGCTGATCCTTGTCGTCTCGGGCCAGGCCGGAGAGCCCGAACTCCTGCCCTTCGGCCCGTTCGATCCTCTGGCCCACCGCACCATGGAGAGCGGCCTGCGCAGCTGGGTCGCCGGCCAGACCGGGCTCGCTCTCGGTTATGTCGAGCAGCTCTACACGTTCGCAGACCGCGGCCGCCATGCACGACCCGGAGATATCGGCCCGCACATGGTCTCCATCGGCTACCTCGCGCTGACCCGGGCCAATGCGCGCGGCGCGAGGGACGGCCTCGCAACCCGCTGGCAGGGCTGGTACCGGTACTTTCCCTGGGAGGACTGGCGCGGCGGCAAACCGGAGATCCTGGACTCCGAGGTCGAGCCGGCGTTGCGCGAATGGTCCGAAACGGCCCCCGTGGCCCCCGACGAGCCCGAGCGCGCTCTGACCCGCGCCGACCGTTTACGCCTGTGGTTCGGCCTCGACGGCACGCCGTGGAACGAGGAGCGTGCGCTCGAGCGCTACGAGCTGCTCTACGAGGCCGGTCTCGTCACCGAGGCGCTGCGCGACGGGCGCGAGGCCGCGCTGGCGCGCAGCCGCACCGCCGCCATTCCCGAGCTCGGCGAGCCCATGGCCCATGACCACCGCCGCATTCTCGCCACCGCCATCAGCCGCCTGCGGGCCAAGATCAAGTATCGCCCGGTCATCTTCGAGATGATGCCGGCGACCTTCACGCTCCTCGCCCTGCAGCGCACCGTCGAGTCCCTGCTCGGCCTGCACCTGCACAAGCAGAACTTTCGCCGCCTGATCGAGCGCCGCGGACTGGTGCGCCCGACCGGCGGGGTGACCACCAGAACCGGCGGCCGCCCGGCCCAGCTCTACCGGTTCGCCCGCGAGGTTCTGCGCGAACGGCCGGCACCGGGACTGCGCCTTTAGGCTGCCCGGTCCCGCTCGCCCGCCTTTGGCGCGAAAACGGCCCCGACCGGTGCCCGGAGCCCGCCCCCGAAGCCCCCAATGCAAGGCTGGACACACGGTCCGTCAGGAGTCATAATTCCGCCTAATACTCAATCTCAGCATAAGGCCCTTGAACGGCCTCTTTTTGAACACCATATATGCTCAAGTTGAGCATTAATCACGGGGAGACCGTCATGTCCGTCACGGCCGCCACCATCCGCGAAGGCACCGCCAGGGCTCGCCGCAAGACCGGCGCGGCAGCGAAGCATGGTGTCCTGCCGCGTCCAGATCTCGACTACACCGATGCGGTGGCGGCCGAGATGGCGCCGCTCTATGAGAAGGTCAGGTCGGTCATTCCGTCCGTCGAGTGGCCGTTCTTCGCGCCCTTCATCAAGGCCATCAACGAGCTCAAGGTCCGGCGCAACGCCGTCATTTTGGCGCACAACTACCAGACCCCGGAAATCTATCACTGTGTCGCCGATTTCGTCGGCGACAGCCTCGGGCTCGCCAAGGAGGCCGCCCGCACCGATGCGGACATCATCGTTCAGTGCGGCGTTCACTTCATGGCCGAGACCGCGAAGATCCTCAATCCGGGCAAGACCGTCCTGATCCCCGACACGGGTGCCGGATGCTCGCTCGCCGAGTCGATCACCGGCGCCGACGTCCGCCGGCTGAAGCAGCGCTATCCCGGCGTTCCGGTCGTGTCCTATGTCAACACGTCGGCGGACGTGAAGGCCGAGTCCGACATCTGTTGCACCTCGGCGAACGCCGTCCAGGTCGTTGAATCGCTCGCCGCGCCGCGGGTGATCTTCCTGCCGGACGAATTCCTGGCCCAGAATGTCGCGCGCCAGACCAGGGTGGAGATCATCACCTGGAAGGGCCATTGCATCGTCCATGAGCGCTTCACGCCCGAAGAGCTGCGCGCCGCACGCGAGTCGGACCCCGGTCTCGTCATCATCGCCCATCCCGAGTGCCCGCCGGGCGTCGTCGACGAGGCCGACTTCTCCGGCTCGACCGCGGCCATGGTGAACTGGGTCAAGCAGAACAGGCCCAGGCGAGTGATGATGGTGACCGAGTGCTCGATGAGCGACAACGTCGCCGCCGAAACCCCCGGCGTCGACTTCATCCGGCCGTGCAATCTGTGCCCTTACATGAAGAAGATCACGCTGCCGAAGATCCTCGACTCCCTCCTTTACATGGAAGACGAGGTCGAGGTCGATCCCGCGATCGCCGCGCGCGCCCGCCAGGCGGTTGAACGCATGGTCCATCTGAACAGCTGACCCGGGGACCGATCCGGAACATTCCGTCATGGCCGCGCAGTCAGGTGGCGCCGCGCGAGGCGACCGGGCCGTCGTCGTCGGGGCCGGTCTTGCCGGCCTGTTCACCGCACTCAAGCTCGCCCCCATCCCCGTCACGGTGATTTCCGCCCACAGGCTGGGCCTCGGCGCATCGAGCGGCTGGGCGCAGGCCGGAATCGCGGCCGCGGTCGGCGAGGGCGACTCCGTCGAGGCCCACGCCGCGGACACGATCCGGGTCGGCCGCGGCATCGTCAACGAGCGCATGGTCCGATTGATGGTGGCTGAGGCCCCCGACCGCATCGACGACCTGCTCGCGCTCGGCATCCCGTTCGACCGCGACCCCGAGGGCCGGCTGGCACTGCGCCGGGAGGCGGCCCATTCGGCCCGCCGCATCGTCTCCGTGCGCGGCGACATGGCCGGCCGGCAGATCATGGAGGCACTGATCGCCGCCACCCGCGCTGCGCCGCACATCACCGTTCTCGAAGGCTACAATGCCGAGGAGATCGTGATGTCGGGCTCGCTCGCCGGCGGCGTCGTCGTGCGCCAGGAATCGGGCCGCTCGAATGTGCGCGAACTGGTCACGGCCAGTGCCGTCGTCATTGCCACCGGCGGAATCGGCCGGCTCTATGCGGTCACCACCAATGCCGCCGACGCCCGCGGCGAAGGCATCGCCATCGGGCTCAGGGTTGGCGCGCTGGCGGCGGATCTCGAGTTCGTCCAGTTCCATCCCACCGCCATCGATGTCGGTGCCGACCCGGCCCCGCTCGCGACCGAAGCCCTGCGCGGCGAGGGCGCCGTCCTCGTCAACGGTGATGGCGAGCGCTTCATGCAAGCCGTCCACGAGCGCGCCGAACTGGCCCCCCGCGATATCGTGGCCCGCGCCGTTCACCGCGAGCGCCTTGCCGGGCGTGGCGCGTTCCTCGACTGCCGCGGCGCGCTTGGCGCGCACATGGCCGAGACCTTTCCGACCGTCCATGCCTTTTGCCTCGATGCCGGGTTCAACCCGGAGACCGACCTCGTTCCCGTGGCGCCGGCCGCCCACTATCACATGGGAGGCCTGCTCACCGACGCCCACGGCCGCACGTCGGTCGATGGCCTGTGGGCCTGCGGCGAGGTTGCCTCGACCGGGGTGCACGGCGCCAACAGGCTGGCGTCGAACTCGTTGCTCGAGGCCGTCGTCTTCGCCCACCGGGTCGCGCAGGATATCGCCTCGACCCAGCTCGGCCAGGTCGCCCTGAGGTCGCCCGCGGTGAACCGTCCGCCCCGACCCTCGGCAGATCGGCTGACCGACGCCGAGATGGCCGAGGTCAGGCACGCGATGAGCGACCATGTCGGCGTGGAGCGCGACCGGCGTGGCCTCGGCCAGGCGCTGGAAACATTCGATGCCATCGGCGCCCGCTTCGCCCGCCTCGGCCTCGTCTCGAACATCCTGATCACGGCCCGGCTGATCGCCCGTGCCGCGCTCGCCCGCGAGGAGAGCCGGGGCGCCCACTACCGGTCCGACTTTCCGAACGCCGATCCCGCCTGGCAGCGCCGCAGCACCTCGCGGATGAGCGACGTCGCGGCCGCGGCGCCAGCGGACCTCATGGGGGCCGCATGAGCCCCGCGCCGCCGATCGCGCCGCCGCGCCATATTGTGGCCGAAGCGGTCGCCCGCGCCCTCGCCGAGGACCTCGGCAGGCGCGGCGACATCACCTCTGACGCCGTGATCGAACCTGGAGCCGCGGGCCGCTGGGAAATCGCCGCGCGCGCGCGCGGCGTCATCGCCGGCCTTGACTGCGCGCGCGAAACCTTTGCCGCGCTCGATCCCGCGATCAGCTTCGATCCGTCATGTGACGACGGCTGGCACGTGGAGCCGGGACAGACGGTTGCCTGTCTCGCCGGCCCGGTCCGCGCCGTGCTTGCCGGCGAGCGCACCGCGCTCAATTTTCTCGGCCACCTTTCCGGGATCGCCTCGCTGACGGCGCGCTATGTCGCCCTGACCAGCGGGACCAGGGCGCACATCGTATGTACGCGCAAGACGACGCCGGGACTGCGCGCGCTCGAGAAATACGCCGTCGCCGCCGGCGGCGGGCGCAACCACCGGTTCGGGCTCGACGATGCGGTCCTGATCAAGGACAACCATGTCGCGGCCGCCGGCGGTATCTCCCGGGCCGTCGCCGCCGCCCGGGCCCACGCCGGCCACATGACCCGGATCGAGGTCGAGGTCGACTCGATCGCCGGGCTCGAGGAGGCGCTTGCCGCCGGCGCCGGCATCGTGCTTCTCGACAACATGTCGATCGCCGAACTCGACGAGGCCGTGCGCGTCGCCGATGGCCGGGCCGTCCTCGAGGCATCGGGCGGCGTCAGCGAGCAGACCTGCGCGGCCATCGCCGCCACCGGTGTCGATCTGATCTCGGTCGGCCGCCTCACCCATTCGGCCCCCGCTCTCGATCTCGGCCTCGACGCCGTCGGCTGAAACATCGGGCAGCCGCGAGCCACCGCTGCCGCACGCGCGAAACCGTGCCGTCAGCGCGCCGGCGTCACGGGTCGGCGGATCAGGACTCGGAATAGAAGATGTGGTTGCCAATCTGCTGGATGCGGGTCATCGTGCTCGAGCGCGCCCACCCCGGTCGCACGTAGTCGGCATGGTAGTGCGTCGCCTTGGCCACCGGCTGATAGGTAAACCCGTCCAGGAACTCGCGCGCGATGTCCAGCGACCGCGACCACGACGCCCCCGGGCGCGGCCGCTCGGGACGACCGTCGCAGGCGAAGGAGAACTGGCAGCGATGCTTGCGGTTCTCGTCCTGGAACACCACACCGCAAACCGAGCCCGGATAGCGCGCATCCTCGACCCGGTTGAGAACCACCTGGGCGACCGCCTGCTGTCCGTCCGTCGGCTCCCCGCGCGCCTCGTAGTAGATCGCGGCGGCGAGGCAATACCGCTCGCGTGCGAGGCGCCGGTCGCGCGAGGGATCGCTTTCCTCGATGGTGTTGCGCGCGATTTCATCCGCCCTGACGAGATCGGCGCGGGTCTCCGGCCCGCCATCGTCCAGATAGGACGGCTCGACCGCGAATGACAGGGTGAGAACCTCCGCGGCCCCGCCGCGCCGCACCAGGGGCACCCGCGCCGGCGCCGGGATCGCATCGAACCCGGGCCCGCGCACCCTGCGCTCGGGCTCGCGGAACAGCGAACCGAATGACAGGTTTTCCGCGTTGGCTGCGCCATTGCCGCGTGCCGGCAGCATATCGCCGACCGCGCCGATCGAGGCCAGGCGCACCGGCGTGCGATCGTCGTCATCCGCCGGCGCGCCGCCGATCACGACACGTCGGACGTCGCCGAAAATCGCGATCGCGTCGCCGCCGAGGCCAGCGCCGCCGAAATCGTCCGCCAGCGACGCGCGCAGAGTGACCGCGTCTTGCGGCATTGAACCGCGGGCAGGCGACCGATCGGCGATAGTCGATGAAACCCGCGCCGGCAGAACCGCGCCCGACCGCTCACCGATACGCGGGCCAAGGCTGGCCACCGCGACCGACCCGGCGGGCCGGTCCGGCACCGCTCGGGTCGTCTCGATCGAGACCTCGACCGGCGCCGGCATCGATTCGATGGCATCGGATTTGGCGACCGTCTGCAGACGGTCGGAAAAGAATCCGTATGAAATCAGGCTGATCAGCCCGGCCGCGCCGACAACGTTGCACACCGCGAGAACGGTATGGCGCTTGAACCCCGTTTGCTGCGGCGATTGCAGATATCCTGCAGCGTAGAGCTTCTTGCTCTGTCGACGGCATCCCCTGCGCAAAGCGAGCTTCCCCCCAAGCGATTCTTTGCGTTCGCGCAAAGATTTAGCACACGTCAACCATGAACTGCAATG
>Ga0326597_10001237_pt1 | contig 41808 bp, 43 predicted proteins | sample RVTome_12_FD_203789 | JGI IMG/M metagenome (GOLD analysis project Ga0326597, IMG submission 203789) | Soil microbial communities from uranium-contaminated site in the Upper Colorado River Basin, Wyoming, United States - RVT100D185 | ecosystem: Environmental > Terrestrial > Soil > Contaminated >... | reverse complement strand
CGGGCCAGGTTCTCGAGATTGACCTGATGCACGATGCCGGTGTCCGGGGGCACGACGCGGAAGTTGCGGAAGGCCTCCTGGCCCCAGCGGAGAAACGCGTAGCGCTCCTTGTTGCGCGAGAATTCGATCTCCGCGTTGAGCTGGAAGGCGTCGGCCCGGCCGAAGTAATCGACCTGCACGGAATGATCGATGACGAGCTCGACCGGCTGCAGCGGGTTCACCCGGCCCGGATCGCCGCCAAGCTTCGCGATGCCGTCGCGCATGGCCGCAAGGTCGACGACGCACGGCACGCCCGTGAAGTCCTGCAGGAGCACGCGAGCCGGCGTGAACGCGATCTCCTTCTGCGTCGCGCTCGCGACATCCCAGCGTGCCAGCGCCTCGATGTCGGCCGCCTTGACGTGCCGGCCATCCTCGCGGCGCAGCAGGTTCTCGAGGAGGATCTTCAGCGAGAACGGCAGGCGGGCCACCTCGGGATACCCGGCGGATTCGAGCGCGGCCAGGCTGTAGTACTGAACGGATCGTCCAGGCATCCGCAGGTCGCGGCGGGTGCCGAAGCTGTTCACGGTCGGCATGTGTGGAGCCCTCTCGAAAGCGTGATCGTATCAGAACCTGACGAACAGGGAGCCCGCCACGGCAGGCGAGGCATGCAGACCGCCGTCGGCAAACAGGCCCTGCGATCGCAGCACCGCCCGAAGATCCACCCTGACACCGAGGGCCGGGCCGCCGCGCCCACGCAGGACGTAGTCCGCCCCGCCGCCGACGTGGTAGAGGCGTCCGATTTCAACGAGCGGCCGCCCTTCATGCACATGGCGCAGATGCCCCGCGCCTGCGGCGATGAACGGCCGAAATCGCGCGCCGGCCATCGGTCGCAGGTCGGCGGCGACGACACCGCCAATCGCAAACTCCGTGACCCGCTCCGACACGACGGTATCAGGGGCACCCTCGAAGTCAGCCGTGATCCGCGTTTCCATGCGGGAGCGGCCGGACGACACGCTTCCTCCGATCCTGAGGAAGCGGGCGACGCGGATGTGGACCGCCGCCTCGATCGTGCGAACGGGTGTCAGTTCGCTGTGGGTCTCGAAGAGCACACGGGTGCCGCCGTCCGCGGTCGTCAGCCGGGCCTCCGCCGAACCGAGCGTGGCCGCGCCGACCCACCGGGCGCCGAAGGCGACATCCATCCGCCCCTCCGCGGTCTGCGCCCGCGCCCCGGCCGGCGCGAGCAGACACGCGGCCACGGCCACGAGACAGCCGGCGCACCCGATCGCCGTCACTTGCCCACGACCTCGATCTCGACGACGCCGCTGTCCCCCCCGCGCGGGACGACGACGATCCGTTGCGGATAGGTGACCCGGAAGTCGAGGGTCACGGGCGCATCCGCCGGAAAGAAGCCATCCACATCCACGTCGTCGAGCGGCTCGACGCGGAGGACGTGCGGGCCGGGCGCAAGACCGGCAATCGAGAACTCGCCGTCTTCGTTCAGCGAGAAGTTGCCGACGAGGGCGCCGGTCGACAGGTGAAACGCGGCGACGTGCGCGCCGAACACCCCGCGGCCGTCCTTCGTCACGTGTCCGGACACGCTCCCCGTGCGATCCGGGAAGCCCGGCTCGGGATAGAGATCCGAGATGCCGGCGACGTCGTCGGCACGAAGGGTCCGATCGGCGGTGCTGCCCGCCGGAAACGCGATCGGGAACATCACGGCCCCGGCCGCGATGACGCGGCGGCCTCCGCCGGCCGAGAACTCCGTCTCGCCGAGCGCCGAATGACCGAGACCGCTCAGGTGACCGATCTCATGCAGCGCGACCGATTCCAGATCGTAGCGACCGGCCTCCCCGCCCGGGTGCACGGACCACGGGAAGACGCTGTTGAAGAAGATATCTGCCTCGATGAGCTCCCCCGACACGCCATCCACCAGGAAACTCGTCGATGCCAGCACGCGGTCGAGGTCGGGGCGCGCCAGGAAGCCAAGAGTGCTGCGCTCATCGTCCTCGCCGGGGAGCGCGAACGTAATGCCGCGAGGCTCGAACGCCACGGCCGACGTCGGCACCTCGGCCCACGTGGAGAACGCCCGGTCGACGGCAAGCTGGAAATCCGACGGGCTGACGCCCGGCACCGAGGTCTGGCTCACGAAGTACGGCACGGGCACGCGTGTCCATCGGAGAGAGAGCCGGCGCCCATCGAAGTCGAAGCCGAGCTTGAGATACGCCAGGGCAGGCGCCGTTGCCAGCGCGACGAGGGCGAGGACGACGACGGCGACCGTCCTCCGGAAGGGCACGGGCGTCATTCGGGGCCCCGGGCGAGAGTTCGCACCTGCTGCTCGAACACCTCGAGCGGGACGACGCGCCTGCCGGGATCACCGCGGGTGATGGCCTGCGGCAGCGGCCCCATCGACAGGAGGGCCGGAGGCGACACGACCCAACCGTCGGCAGCCGATACGACGCGAAACACCCCCTGGCTCAGGCCGAGGACGTACGGCAGATCGGTCCCCCGGCGTCCGAGGAACACCACGACCCGCTGGCCGACGGGAAACACCGGCGCGCCCAGGAATATCCGGCGGTAGCGGCCCACCTGCCCACCCGGGACGCGGAACTGCACCGTCGCCTGGCCGGCGCCCTTGAGCGCCGCCTCGATCTCGAGGGTCACGACCGTCTCGATGCTGCGCCAGTCACCCGTCCAGATCGACTGGGTGTTGGTGACCCGCCCGCGGGCAATGAGGTGCGCCTCGCGGGACAGCTCCTTCAGATCCGCCGGCACGAGCACGGTCGCGTGCACGGGGCCCCGGGCCAGCATGAATACGGAGACGAATACGAACGACGAGACACGGCGCATCACGTCAGATCTCCCACGGGCGCTGTGGGGCGGCGCCCTATGCGCGACCGCCAATCGCCCGCACGATAGCCGCAGCCGCGCGGCGACTGGCGCCGGGGCCGCCGAGACGCTCGCGCACCCGGGCCAGCCCTTCGCGGATAGTGGCCGACCGGGTGGCATCGGTGAGCATCGACACGGCCTCAGCCGCGACCGCCTCAGGGGTAAAGGCGTCCTGGATTAGCTCGGGCACCAGGCGTTCTCCCGCAATCAGATTCACCATGCCGAACGTGTCCACCTGCACCAGACGCTGGCCGAGGCGATACGTCAGCGGCGAGAGCCGGTACACGACGACCATCGGCGTGTCGTGCAGCGCGGCCTGCACTGTCGCTGTGCCCGATGCGGTCAGGGCGACGTCTGCTGCCGCAAGCACGGCGTCGGTCTCCCCATCGACCACCACGGTCCCGGGCAGATCGGCCTCGCGCACCGCACGGAACAGGGCGTCGTCGAGGTTCGGCGCTCTCGCGACGACAAGCTGGGCAGTGGGAACCGCGGCCTGGATGACGCGGCCGGCGCGCAGCAGGTCCGGCAGGATCCTGGCGACCTCGTTCGGGCGGCTGCCGGGAAGTACGGCGACGGTCGGCCGATCGGCCGCCAGACCAAGACGCGGCAGGAAGCCCTCCCTCGAAGCCGACGGACGAGCCAGGTCGACGAGCGGATGGCCGACGAATTCGACGGGCACACCGGCCTCACGGTAGAGCTGCTCTTCGAAGGGAAAGATCACCAGCATGCGGTCCGCGAGCGTTCTGATCGTCTTCAGGCGCCCCGGCCGCCATGCCCAGATCTGCGGGCTGATGTAGAAGATCACGCGGATCCCCAGCCGCTTGATGCGCCGTGCCAGCGGGAAATTGAAGTCGGGGAAGTCGATGACGACGAGCGCGTCCGGGCGATCGCGACGGGCGGCGTTCGTCAGGCGCCGCAGGACCGCGAGCGATCGGGGCACCTTGGCGATCGCCTCCGTGAGGCCGGTGACGGCGAGTCCGCGATAGTCGTCGATCAATCGTCCACCGGCTGCTGCAAACCGGGGACCACCCAGTCCCGCCACCGTCACACCGGGCAGCAGCCCTCCCAGTTCGTGGGTCAGCGCGCCGGCGTACAGGTCGCCCGACGGCTCTCCGCACGACAGCAGGAAGCAGGCGCTCAAGAGGCTGGGCGCTGAAAGAGAAGAGGCGCGAATGGCGGGTTGATCGCGATCTCGATCACGCGACGCTCGAGCACCTGCCGACCGCCGCGGTACACCTCAGCCGAAAACGCGATCCGGACGCCGTCGATGTCGCGGTAGTCGCTGAACCGCTCTTCGACGAGCGGCTGACCGCGTCCGGCCGCATGAGTCTGCCGGGCGACCAGGCGGGTTTCGGGATCGACATACAGCACGACCGGATCGAGATCCGTGCCCGAGATCTCGATCGCGCGCTCGGTGGCACCGGCCGGCCCGCGCACATCGGGCAGCAGCCGGGCGCGCAGGCGCCCGTCATGGGCAGCGAGCAGGGCCGCCAGGGTATCGCGCCTCAGGCTGGCCTGCAGTTCGCGAACCGCGTCTTCGGGTACGGCGTGCGTGCCGGACGGATCCCTGACCCACGCCTGCGTGCCGTCGTAGACCTGCACCAGCAGGCCGTCGGGCAGCATCGTCTCCACGCGCACACGATTCGGGTACTCGAGATACGTCGTTGTCTCGGCCTCGATGACGCCGTCCGGAGTCGTGAGGCCGGCGAGGGTCATGGCCTTCAGCCCCCTGACCGATCGCAATGTCTCCAGCCCACCCTTGGCGGCGATCACTTCATCGAGCAGGACGAGCGCCTCGGCGCGCGCACCGGGCTGAGTTGATTCCCGCAGATACGCGGTCCATCCGCCGGCCTGAAGGCCGGCGACTACACCTTTCACCCTGCCAGACTCACCTGCCCTGCCAGACCTACCTGCCCTACCAGACTCACCTGCCCTGCCAGACCTACCTGCCCTACCTGCCCTACCTGCCCTACCAGACCTACCTGCCCCATTAGGCCCATCCGCCCTACCTGGCCCGCCAGCCCTCTTGAAGTCCGTAGCGCCGAGATCGAGATCGCCGGCCTCGACGGTCTCGAATCCGCCGAAGCCGGCGGCCTGCAGCGCAGGGGCGAACGCCCGGGCATCGCCGACGAGGACGACGGACAGCCGGTCGGGCCGGAAGTAGAAGCGGGCAACGCGCTGGATGTCGTCGGCGGTCACGGCGTTGACGCGCTCGCGGAAGGTCTGGAGCTGCTCGACCGGCAGGCCGTAGAACAGCGCGTTCAGCACCTGCGTGGCGATCACGTCGGGTGTCTCGATCGTCAGTGGAAAGCTGCCTGTGATGTAGGCCTTCGCGTCCGCCAGCTCCTGCTCGCCTACCCGCTCGCGCTGCAGGCGCCAGAACTCGTCGATGATGAGCCGCAGCACCTCGGCGGTGGCGTCGGTGCGGGTGTTCGTGGACGCCTCGAAGTCGCCGCTCCCCTGCAGCGCGTGCATATCGGCCTGGGCGCCGTACGTCAGACCCCGCTCGGTGCGCAGCACCTGCTGCAGCCGGTTGGCGCCCTCGCCCCCGAGCAGGCGCGTGGCGAGGTTCAGCGCCAGGTAGTCGTCGTGGTTCCGTCGCACACCCAGATGGCCGACGCGGACCTCCGTCTGCACGGCATCCGGCTTGTTCACCACCACAATGCGTCGGGTCGGGTCGGGGGGAGGGGGAAGCGTCTGCGTCGGCACGTCGGCGCGCGCCCAGTCGCCGAACGCGCGTTCGACACCGGCAAACGCCTCCTCGGGCGTCACGTCGCCGACCACGGCCACGATCGTGTTGTTCGGCACGAAGTACTGCCGGTGGTAGGCCAGCAGATCGGCGCGCGAAATCGACGCCGTCGTCTCGGGCGTCCCGGATTGCGGCAGGCCATAGGGGTGGAAGCCGTAGACCAGCCGGCCGAAGACCGCGTCCGCCAGGAAGCCGGGGTCCTCGAAGCTGACCTGGAGGCTCGACAGTGTCTGCTGCCGCTGGCGGTCGATTTCGGCGGGGGCGAACGCGGGGCGCCGCGCCATGTCGGACATCAGCGACAGACCCCGGTCGAAGCTGTCCTTCATGACGATCATGTTGATGAAGGTCAAATCGCTGCCGGCGCCGGCGCCCATGGCCCCGCCGATGAAGTCGACCTCCTCGTTCAGTTCGGTGGCCGACTGGCGGGTGGTGCCCCGGGGCAGCAGGGCCGCCGCCAGCTGCGCGAGACCGAGCTTGTCACGTGGATCGCGGATCGCCCCCGCGCGTACGAGCATCCGCATGCTGACGACCGGTTGCTCGTGGTGCTGCACGGCCACGACCTGGAGTCCGTTCGGCAGCGTCCGCAGGTGGTAAGGCGGGAACGCGACGTCCCGGGCCGGCAGCGGGCGCGGTGCGCGCTCTGAGGGCCACCACGTCTGCGCGGACGCCGGCCCGACCGCCGCAAGGAACGCAACCAGGGCCCACAGCGCCTTCACGGCGCACCCGCCCCGGCGGACCGGCCGGGCAGCAGCGTGAGGACCAGGCGGTTCTGCTCGCGGAAGTACGTCCGGGCCACGCGCTGCACGTCGGCGGCGGTAATGCTCTGGAAGATGTCGAACTCGCCGTCGGCGGTGGTGATGTCGTTGTGGATGACAGCCGCGTGCGCGAGGTGCACCGCCTTCTCCTGCACGGTTTCACGGCTGAGGATGTAGTCGCGCGCGAACTGGTTCTTCGTGCGCTGCAGCTCGCGCTCGCTGATCGGCTCGGTCTTCAGGCGCTCGAGCTCCGCGATGAGCGACCGGGCCGCCTCCTCCGGCGTCCGGCCCGGCTGCACGATGGCCACGACGAAGAACAGGTTCGGGTGTTCGATGAGGCTGGCACCGCCGAACGCCGCGGCGGCGATCTGCTCCTTGTACACGAGGCGCTCCTGAATGCGCGAACTCTGCCCGTCGGTCAGCACCTTGGCGACGATGTGCAGCGGATAGGAATCCGGATGCCCGTCGTACGTGATGTGGTGGGCGACGACCACGGCCGGGAGCGGCCAGGGCGTCTCGACCGTCACCCGCCGCTCGGCGGTCTTCTCGGGCTCCATCGGGATGTCGCGCGGCACGGGCTGCGCGGCCTTCGGCACACGCGCGAGGTATTGATCGACGAGCTGCCGGGCCTGCGCCGGATCGAAGTCGCCTGAGATGACGAGGGTCGCGTTCTCCGGCACGTAGTAGGTCCGGTGGAACTCCCGGACGTCCTCGAGCGACGCCGCCTCGAGATCGGCCATGCTGCCGATGGTCGGGTGCTTGTAGGGATGGGTCGTGAACGCGTGATCGTAGAGAATCTCGGTCAGGCGGCCGTACGGCTGATTGTCGACCCGCATCCGCCGCTCCTCTTTCACGACCTCCCGTTCGCGGTCGAAGGTCTCCTGGTCGATGCGAAGGGTCGCCATGCGGTCGGCCTCGAGCCAGAGGACGAGCGGCAGGTACTGGGACGGCACCGTCTGCCAGAACACCGTCTCGTCGTCGCGCGTGTAGGCGTTCACCTGCCCCCCAACCGACGAGATGAACGAGATGTGCGCCTCCGGCCCGACGTTCTTCGACCCCTTGAACATCATGTGCTCGAAGAGGTGCGCGAAGCCCGTCTTGCCGGGCTTCTCGTTCTTCGATCCGACGTGATACCAGAGCTGCAGGTGCACGATCGGCGTCGAGCGATCCTCGTGCAGGATCACCGTGAGGCCGTTCGGCAGCGTGAACATCTCGTACTGGAGCCTCGGCGGCCGGACGGCGGCGGTGGCCGGCAGGGCTGCGAGCAGGCTTGCGGCGACAAGGAGCAGCACACCGCGCGTGAAGGGCTGGAGACGGCGCATTACGCGATTCTATCCTTCATTCGCGCTTCCTCCACGCGACCTCCCCCGCTAGTCGTCGAGGACGCGGAAGCCGGCAAACGCCCACTGCGCTGGCTGCCGATCGAGCGGATCGGCATCGATGACCTTCGCGTACCCGACAAACAGCTCGATCACCCCTCCGGGGCCGCCCACGCGGACGCCAGCCTCGACGTGACCCCCCTGCTGGCCCTTCCGCCCGACGCGGTCCTCGCTGACACCGACCCACTCGCCATGCAGGCGGCCGAACCAGGCCACGCGAGGGCTCGCCTGGCGGAAGGCCCTGAGATCGAGCCCGGCGGTCCATCGATAGTCCACGTAGGCCCGCTGCGTGACGTAGCCAGCCTCCGCCTGTACGCCGAACGTCGTGCCCCCGACCCGCACATCCCTGAGCAGGCGCGTCTCGAGCACGTTCCAGGCAATGCCGAACCGCTTGGGGCGATCGCCGAGGTGGCGCGACACGTGGTTGAACACGAACACGACCTCGGTCGCGTCGGCCGGCCGCACCGATCCGGACACGGCCAGCGTGTAGTTGCCCTGATTGGGATCGAAGGGCTGGAACTCGTCGCCGAGCACGGCCTGGTAGTCCGCGAGGAACGTGAGGCGGCCCTTCACGTAGTCCACGAGGTCGAGATCGCCGCCCCAGTGCGTGTCCCAGGCGAAGCGCTGGTCCTCGTGGGCCAGGGCCGCCGCACTCAGGTGGAAGCCGTACCGCGACATGAATTCGGCGCCGTCAGGCCGCGGCGGCACGAGCGGCTGGGCCGCGGCCGGCCGGGCCAGCGCGACGAGAACGAGAGCTGCGAACGCACGACGGAGGGAGAACCGGAAGCGGTGCCTCACTGACGAGTCGATGTCTGCCATGCCGCGAGCTTCTCCTCGAGTTCGGCGATGCGCTGCTCGAGGTCCGCAACGCGCTTCTTGAGCGTGGGCAGTTGCCGGAAGACCGCCGACGATTTCAGCCACTCGCGGTTTGCGATGGCTGGATACCCGGAGATGAGCTCACCCGGCGGCACCGAATTGGGCACGCCGCTCTGCGCCGTGGCGACGACGCCGCGGCCGATTCGAAGGTGGCCGGCGATGCCCACCTGCCCCGCGAGGACGACGTCGTCCTCGAGCACGCTGCTGCCGGCGATGCCCGCCTGCGCGGCGAGGAGCACGCGCCGGCCGATCGACACGCCGTGCGCCACCTGGACGAGATTGTCGATCTTCGTGCCCGCGCCGATCCGCGTCTCGCCGACGGCCGGCCGATCGATGGTCGTGTTCGCGCCAATCTCCACATCGTCTTCGATCGTCACGCCCGCCCGCTGGGGGATCTTCAGGTGCGAGCCGTCGTCCTGCTTCACGAACCCGAACCCGTCGCTGCCAATCACGGCGCCGTCCTGCACGACGACGCGGTTCCCGATCACGACACCCTCGCGAACCGAGGCGTGAGCATGAAGGGTGCAGTCGTCTCCCAGCCGCGCGCCAGGGCCGACGACGGCATGCGGATAGATCGTGGTCCGTGCACCGACCGTCGCGCCGGCGCCGACGATGGCAAAGGCGCCGATCGCGACATCGGGACCGATGACGGCATCAGGCGCCACCGCACTGGTGGGATCGATCCCTCGCGGCCGCGGCGTCTGCGGCACCAGGAGATCGACCGCCTGCGCGAATGCCAGGTACGGATGGCGGCTGCGCAGCAGCGCCGCGCCAATCCCCTCGGCCGGCTGGTCGTCGGAGACGATGACGGCCGACGCCGACGTCGTTCGCAGCTTCGAATGGTACTTGGGGTTGGCGAGAAAGGTCAGGTCGCCGGCCTGCGCCTGTTCGATGCCGGCCACGCCCCGGATCTCGATCTCGCCGTCGCCTTCCAGGCGGCATCGCAGCCGAAGGGCGATCTCGCGGAGCGTCAAGGTGGGCACCGGGCGGCTACGGCCGCCGAGTATAACATGCGATCTTCAGCTCGATCGGACCGCAACGCGGTCGAAGAACGCGGACAGGCGCGGCAGATTGAGGCGCTCGGCGATCGCTTCGACGCGCGAAGCGCGCGCGTCGCGCGGGACATCGGCGAGCGACGCCAGTTCGGCCAGCTCAGGATCGGCCTCGAACGTCCACCTGACCCGATCCATCGCCTGCCGCGCGCCACGCCACGACTGCACGTGTCCGATCACGCGGAATGCCAGGTAGTACGCGAGGATGTTCGGCCCCGGCACGAGCGCGAGCACGCCCGAGACGAGGAGGAGGACGCCGTCGACGACGAGCCAGCGCAGATGATGGCTGCGGGCGTGCGCCAGAAGGGCCATGAGCGCCGACCGTGCGCCGTCGGTGTCCATGGTGGCAGGGTACCGCACGACGGCCGCACGCTTGTCGCGCAGGCCCCAGAGGGTGCGCTGCTCCGCAATCGACTCGGCCAGCCGGCTGATGATCGCGTCGCGCGCGCGTGCCAGGCCGCCCGTCGCGGCCCCATGGCGCGCACGCTCGACGAGTTCCTGCCAGCGCAGGCCGGCGCGGTGGACCGAGCGCCGGATCACGCCTTCGTGCCGCAGATCCGGCGGTGTCCCATCGTCCTGCGTCTCGGAATACGCCTCGAAACGGCCACGCCCGACGGGAACGAGATAGACGGTCATCGACAGCAATGACTACCAGTCAGATTATCCGATCTATCGGGCTAGTCGGGGGGACGGGATAGCTGAGGTGGCCGCGCCGCCGGCCGCTGCAGCGCGGGCCGCCCGGCGTCCGTCCAGGCGCCGAGAATGAGCGACGCCGTCAGGGTCGCCGCCTCGGCCAGGCGTCGCTCGAGCAGGGTACGGGTGCCTGTGAAGAACGCCTCGAAATACCGGTCGTCATAGGTTCGGCCGCCGCGGGCCGCCGCGCGATCGGCGGCAAGCAGTGGGGCCACCGATCGGTTGCTCTCGAGCAGCACGTCGAAGAGGACATCGCGCGGCGAGGCGAGCGGCCGTGGCGGCGCTGGTGCGAGCGACAAGCGCGACTGAAACCGCTCGAAGAGGGCCCCCTCGAACCGGGCGTGCACGCCCCGCTGTCCGGACTGCTGCCCGTCGTAGTTGATCGTCGCGTGCAGCGGCTGATGCGCGTCCTGGGCGTAGTGGGCGAGGGCCGACGCGAACACGACGATGTCGCTCGACGCATACGGCGCGCCGCGCGGAACCGACCGGAACGCCTCCCGCAGGCGATCGAACATCTCCTCAGTCCGCCATGGCAGGAGACCGTAGCGCTTGACCGTCGCCTCTCCGAACCGGCGGACCGCCGCCTCATAGTCCCGCGGCAGCGCCATGAACGGATAGGAGCCGTACTCCTTCGCATCGAAGTCCAGAAAGTGGTGCGCGTCTTCATCCCAGCCCACGACGCGCCAGAGATCGGGATCGTTCACGCGCCATGTCAGTTCCTGGCGGTGGGCCTCGAAGAAGGGCCCGACCTCGGGTGGCAGCAGGTCGATCGCACGCCCCATCAGGTAGCGGTGTACGGCGGCGCCCCACGCCAGGGCGGGCGAGGGCGACCCCAGCAGGCCGACGAGGAGCACGACCAGGATCGTCGTCATGGGCCGGCCTGCTCGAGGTCCCACAGCACGGGACGGCGCTCACCGAGGATCCGGTAGTCGCGATCGCGAAGCGCGCGCACGACGAGCGCGCGGTCCCGGTAGAGGGAGCGCCGGTGGAACCCGTCGATGGCGATGGCCAGGTGCGTCACAAGCCCGGATACGAGGAGCGCGGCGGCGACCGCACGGCCGGCGCGGTGGTGCAGGAACGGCCGCCAGCAATAGACAGCGTAGATCGTGACGACCGGCAGGGTGACGTAAAACGTGTGTGACGCGGGGTCCTTCACCGAGAATACGAAACTGATGTAGACGAGCGCCAGGGTCGCCACGGTCACGGCCTTGACGGCGCCGAACGCGGGGGGCTGCCCGCGCCGCACGAAGAGGGTCCCAAGCAGGATGAGCGGCTGCAGCAGGCCGCACACGCCCGCAAACACGGCGAAGGGCGCGACCCACGGGTAGCTGCGCAGGAACTCCAGGCGGGTCGCCGTGTTCGGGCCGATGAACCGCGGCAGCTCGAAACTCGCGAATGAGAAGAAGCGCGCCGCGATCTCCGGCAGCCGCTGCAAGCCCGTGGCATCGAACGTCACGTTCGCCCAGACGCCGCCCGCGGTCGGGCCGTATGCGGCGAGCGTGGGGATGAGGGTGCTGCCGGCGACGAGCGCGCCGGCGGCAAACCAGCCGGCACTCTGCAGCGCTTCGCGCCCCCCCCGGGCCGCGATCCCGAGCGCCGCGAGCGCGAACGGCGCGAGGAGCGGCGTCGACATGTGGAGCTGCGCCACCCACAGGAGCCCGAATCCGGCCATCAGGAACGCGAGAGGACGCGGCACGAGGTCGGCGCGGAGCCTCGGCAGCAGTTCGAAGATCGCGACGAAAAAAAGGATGCCCCCCGTGAGCACGTACGACGGGTTCGTGACGTGGGTCGAGAAATTGAGCGTCCACGGCGAGAAGAACACGAGCGGCCAGAGGAACCAGCCGGGCACGTCGGGCAGCCGGCGCCCGATGTACCAGGCGAGGAGACCGAGCGATCCGAGCGACAGCAGGTTGAGCAGGACGAACGGCGACTCGGGGGCCTCGACCACGCGGAACGGCCAGCCGATGAGCGCGCCCTGCAGACCGCCCGGCACCTGGGTTCGCGTGTAGACAACGTCAGGCCCGAGGTACGGCCACTCACCGGTCGTGAAGTACTTGAGGCCGATGAGATAGATCTGGCGCTCGTCGTCCATCCAGAACTCCGAGCAAAGGCCGAACGCGAGCCGAAGCGCGAACGCCACGACAAGGAACCCGGCCAGGCGCCATCTGCGCATCGGTGTCGGAGAATGCTAGCATTTGCCATGCCCGTCGTTTTCACCCGATCCGAGATCGAGGCGCTCGCGGCCCTCGCCAACCTCGAGCTGGATCCCGCGGAAACGGATCTCTTCGGCCGTCAGCTCTCCGAGATCCTCGAGTACGCACGCCAGGTGCAGGAGATCGACACCACGGGCGTTCCGCCAACCGAATCGGTGGCCACGCGTCACGGCGTCGATCGGCCCGACGAGGTGCGTCCCTCGCTGCCGCGGCCGGACGCCCTGATGAACGCACCGGACGGCGCCCCCGACGCGGGCCTGTTCAGGGTGCCACGAGTCATCGGATGACCTCACCTGCGCGGAGTGCCCGGCTCGCAACGGTTGGCGAAACCCGGGATCTCGTGCAGCGGGGCGAGCGGTCGGCCACCGAAATCTGCGAGGCGGCTCTCGCCCGTATCGACGCCCTCGATCCGCACCTCCATGCATTCACCACGATTGCGCGGGATCGGGCGCGCGAGCGCGCCCGGACGATCGACCAGGATCCCGCGAGGCGATCCGGCGCGCTCGCGGGCGTGCCCGTGTCGATCAAGGACAATCTCTGCACGAGAGGCCTCAGCACGACGGCGTCGTCACGCATGCTCGAGGGGTTCGTGCCGCCATATGACGCGACCGTCGTGGCGCGCCTCGAGGCCGCCGGCGCCGTCATCGTCGGCAAGACCAACTGCGACGAGTTCGCCATGGGGTCGTCCACCGAGAACTCGGCGTTCGGTCCGACGCGCAACCCCTGGGCCGCGGACCGGGTGCCCGGCGGATCGAGCGGCGGATCGGCGGCAGCCGTGGCGGCTGGCCTGACGCCCCTCTCGCTCGGCTCCGACACCGGCGGATCGATCCGGCAGCCGGCGGCCCACTGCGGCGTCGTCGGCCTCAAGCCGACCTACGGGCGCGTGTCGCGCTATGGGCTGTTGGCCTACGCGTCGTCGCTCGATCAGGTGGGCCCGCTGACGCGGACCTCGGCTGACGCCGCCCTGGCCTTGTCAGTCATCGCGGGGCACGACACGGCGGACGCCACCAGCGCGTCCGATCCTGTGCCGGACTACGAGGCGGGCCTGACCGGCGATCTGCGGGGCGTGAGGATCGGCGTGCCCGTCCGGCTGCTCGAACGGGGCGTCGACGACGAGGTGACGGGAGCCATGGATCGGGCAATCGAGGTTCTCGTCGCCCGCGGCGCGCGCCGCGTGGAGATCGACCTGCCCTACGCGGCGTCGGCGATCCCGGTCTACTACCTCATTGCCACCGCCGAGGCGAGCTCCAATCTCGCGCGCTACGACGGCGTCCGGTACGGGTTCCGCGCCGCCCCTGACAGCGATCGTGACGACCTCCGGACGATGTACGCGCGGACCCGCGCCCGGGGATTTGGATCCGAAGTGAAGCGCCGCATCATGCTCGGCACCTACGTGCTCAGCGCGGGCTACTACGATGCGTATTACCTGAAGGCGCAGCGGGTGCGAACGCTCATCCGGCGCGACTACGACGCCGCGTTCGTAGAGGCCGACGTCATCGTCATGCCGACCAGCCCGACGCCGCCCTTCAGGCTGGGCGAGTGCACGTCGGATCCACTGCAGATGTACCTGACCGACGTCTTCACGGTCACGGCCAACCTGGCGGGTCTGCCGGCCCTCAGCACGCCCTGCGGCTTCAGCGCGGCGGGCCTGCCCATCGGCCTGCAGATCACGGGCCGGCTGTTTGACGAAGCTGCGGTGCTGCGCGTCGGCGACGCCCACGAGCGCGACACGGACTGGTGGACACGACAGCCGACGGACCCACCAGGAACTGAGGAACGCAGGAACTGAGGAACTTGAGGGACTGAGAAACGCAGAGCTCAGCGGAACTGAGTGCCTCAGTTCCTCGGTTTCGCGAATCATGTCGGATCCCGCTTGGGCGGCGCTCCCTGACGAGCAACTGCTCGATCTGCGTTTCTGCGACCTGGGCCTGTCGGTGCAGGGAACTGAGGTCGAGCAGCGCATCCTGCAGGTGAACCGAGAACTGGAGGCGCGCGGTTTGGCGCGGCCGCACTACTGGCTGTCTGACGAGTGGTTCACGCCGGACGGTGTCCCCGGGATCGCCGTCCCCTTCTACATGGCCCACCCGCGCCTCACGCAACTCGAGCTCGCGCAAATGCTCGAAGTGGAAGGCGGAGACGAGGCCGCCTGCCTGCGGATCCTCCGGCATGAAGCGGGCCACGCGATCGACAACGCCTATCACCTGCGGCGGCGCCGACGGCGCCGCCAGTTGTTCGGCCTTCCGGCGACCGCGTACCCCGAGTACTACACGCCCAAGCCGTACAGCAAGAGCTTCGTGCAGCACCTCGATCACTGGTACGCGCAGAGCCATCCCGACGAGGACTTCGCCGAGACCTTCGCCGTCTGGCTCGATCCCCAGTCGATGTGGACCACGCGCTACGCCGGCTGGCCTGCGCTGCGGAAGCTCGAGTACATAAACCGGCTGATGCGCGACATTGCGGGCACGAGACCGGAGGTGCGGTCGACGCGCGCCGTCGATCCGCTGTCCCGCCTCCGTCGCACGCTCCGCGAGCACTACCAGCGGAAGCGGGAGCACTACGGCCTCGATCATCCGGACTTCTACGAAAGTGACCTGCGGCGGCTTTTCTCCAACGCCCCCGAGTTCTCGAAGAACATGCTCGCCGCGCGATTCCTCACCCGCCTGCGCAAGGAGGTCCGCAGCACCGTGGCCAGTTTCACCGACAGCTACCAGTACACGATTGACCGGCTCCTCGAGTCGATCATCGAGCGGTGCCGCACACTCAACCTGCGGCTGACCGACTCGGAAGAGGTCACGAAGACCGACTTCATGGTGTTCCTCACGGTGCAGACGATGAACTACCTGCACAGCGGCCGGCATCGGGTGGCGCTGTGAGCGGCGCGCGGCTTCGCATCCTCGGGCTCGTGCACCGGCACCTCGTGCCGCCCGACGTCCTCCCGGAGGGCACCGACATCGTGTCGGCTCCATGGCGCACGGAATACGACGTGATCTCGACGCTCAGGGCGATGGGCCACGACGTGCACGTGCTCGGCGTGCACGACGACCTCGGCGACATCCGGCGCGCGGCCACGGACTTGAAGCCGCACATCGCCTTCAACCTGCTCGAGGGGTTCGACGATGTGGCCATCTTCGACCAGAACGTGGTCAGCCACCTCGAGCTCCTCAAGCTGCCCTACACGGGCTGCAACCCGCGCGGGCTGCTGCTCGCCCGCGACAAGGCCCTCTCGAAGAAGCTACTCGCGTATCACCGGATCCGGGTGCCCGAGTGCGCGGTCTTCCGCATCGGCCGGCCCGCGCGGCGGCCGAGGCGCCTCACCTTCCCGCTCATCGTGAAGTCCCTCACGCAGGAGGCGTCGATCGGCATCTCGCAGGCGTCGGTCGTCGAGAGCGACGAGAAGCTGCGCGAGCGGGTGGCCTTCATTCACGAGAGCATCGGCACGGCCGCGATTGCCGAGCAGTACATCGACGGGCGCGAGCTCTACGTCGGCATCATCGGCAACCAGGCCCTGCAGGCGCTGCCCGTGTGGGAGCTGTTCTTCACCAACATGCCGCCCGACGCGAAGCGGATCGCAACCGACCGGGTGAAATGGAGCGTGAAATACCAGCAAAAGTACGGCATCCAGAGCGGAGCCGCAAGGGATCTGCCCGAGGGACTGGCCGAGTCGATCCAGCACCTCTGCAAGCGCGCCTACCGGGCCCTGGAGCTCAGCGGGTTCGCCCGAATCGACCTTCGCCTCGACGAGGCGGGCAATCCCTGGGTGCTCGAGGCGAATCCCAACCCGCAGATCGCGCGAGGCGAAGACTTCGCCGCGTCAGCCGAAGTGGCCGGCCTGAGCTACGAAACCCTGCTCCAGCGGATCCTGAACCTCGGGCTGCGGTGGCAACCCGAGAGCGTGGCCTGACGGGACGGGGTCAGGCGCGTTCGAGCAGTTCGGGCGACCGCAGCTGATCGGCCGGGCCGCGAGGTGCCGTGGGCGAGAGATAAGCCATGGGCCGGTGCGTCACTCGCTCGTCGAGGCTCTTGATGACCGCCGCGCTCCCGCCCGCGGTCTTCTTGAGCTTCGTCATCCCGACGGCGACGCAGAACCCGATGAACAGGGCGAGGATGAACACGCTGCTGACGGTCAGACCCTGCAGCGCCCCGATCGCCAGCTGCAGCACGTCCCCGCCGGTCACGCGCGACCCTCCGCGGATTCCGGCCGCCAGCTCGGCACGTCGTAGTACACAAGACCCCGCCGCACTTCCTCCATGGCCACGCGTTCGGGCTTCTGGACCACGGCGTGATCGAGAGGGAACCGCGGCCGGGCGCCGCGACGAAGCTGCTTAGCGCGCAGCCCCGCGACGTCGACGAACAGAAAGCGACTTTGAATCGGCGGGACCGGCTCGGATGGTACGAGCGGCCCCTCTTCAGTGTCGAGCAGGTCCTTTACGTCATCCATGATGCGACCCCAGAGCGTAGCATGCACGCGGGAGAAGCGGGAAGGGGCGGGACGCCCGCCCCACCCCGGCCCACCAGACCCACCCGGCCTACCGGATCCACCCGCCCTTGTCACGCCGCGACGTCAACCTTGATCTGCCGCGGCCTGGCGTCCTCACGCAGCGGGAGCCGGACCGTCAGCACGCCGTTCCGGTAGTCGGCTGCGACCTTCGCCGGATCGACGGTCTGCGGCAGCGTGAACGACCGGCTGAAAACCCCGTACCGGCGTTCGATGCGGTGGTACTGCTCGTCCTTCACCTCGTTCGCCAGCCGCTTCTCACCTTTGATCGTGAGCGTGCCGTTGTCGACAGTGATGTCGATGTCCTCCCGCGTCATGTCCGGCAGTTCGGCCTTCAGGACGACCTCGCGATCGCCGTTCTGGTAGATGTCGACCGGCGGCACCCAGGCACCCGACGTCATCAGCCCTTCCTCGCCGCGTCCGTACGCGTCGCTGAACACACGATGGATGCGGTCCTGCAGCTGCGCAAACTCCCTGAACGGATCACGCCAGCGAACGATTGCCATGACGATGCCTCCTTCCACGAATGGACCCAGTCTAGGACTGATATGAGTGCATGTCAAGCATCTAATATCATGCTATTAAACTCATATAAATGAGCCCGCCTGGCTATGTTCCCTATTTCATTGACCAGCAAGCCATTGGCGCGAGCGTTGGCCTGTGCGATCATCAGCCGTGCGCAGCCGCATCCGCTCGACCCTGGCTCTGGCGGAGTCCAGCGATTTCTCCGAAGACCTCCACCGCATCTTCAAGGAACTCGAGGAGCTCCCGGGGGCCGACCCGCTCGTGGGCGAGTGCGCCCCGCCCCTCGATCTCCGCGAGACCGACGAGGCCCTCGAGATCACGATGGATCTCCCCGGTGTCGCCGCATCTTCAATCCGCATCGTCGCCAGGGGTGGCGCCTTGCTCATCGCGGGCCGGAAGGCGCCGCGGCAGTGGCAGGGCGACGCCAGCTTCCACCTCCTCGAGCGGGCGTACGGGCGCTTCGCGCGGACCCTCCGCCTGCCCGCGCCCTGCGACGTGAGCCGCGCCCGTGCCGTACTTCGCGGGGGCGAACTGCGGGTGACCGTGCCCCGCGTCACCGAACGGCGGGGCCGCGTGATTCCGGTCCGCGTGGACGCCCCGGAGGGCTGATGCGACTCCTGTTCATCGGCGACATCGTGGGCCGCCCCGGCCGCGATCTCGTGCGTCAGGGCGTCCGCCCGCTCGTCGCCCGCCACGGCATCGACCTCGTCATCGCCAATGCAGAGAACGCCGCCGCCGGTACCGGCATCACGCGGGAACTCGGCGATCAGCTGCTCGATGCGGGCGTGGACGTCATGACGTCAGGCAACCACATCTGGGCCAAGCGCGAGGCGATCGACTACATCGGCGCCGAACCGCGTCTCCTGCGACCGGCCAACTACCCGCCGGGCGTGCCGGGCCGGGGCAGCCATGTCGCGCGCACGCGGGACGGCCGGAGCGTCGGCGTGATCAACATCATGGGCCGGGTGTTCATGCCCAGCCTCGACGATCCGTTTGCGGTGGTCGTGCGCGAAATCGAAGCCCTGCAGACGCGCTGCCGCGTGATCTTCGTGGACTTCCACGCGGAAGCCACCTCCGAGAAGATGGCGATGGGGTGGCATCTCGACGGCCGCGTCACGGCTGTCATCGGCACGCACACCCACGTGCAGACTGCAGACGAGCGAGTGCTGCCGGGCGGCACGGCCTACCTGACCGATGTCGGGATGACGGGCCCGCACGACTCGATCATCGGCGTCGAGATCGAGCCGGCACTCGCCCGCTTTCTGAGCGGGATGCCCAGCCGCTTCGAGCCAGCCACGGCCAACCCCCGCCTGAACGCCGTCATCGTCGACGCCGACGATGCGACGGGACGGGCTGTCGGCGTCGAGCGACTGAGCTACGGCCAGCGGGAGCTGGCGGCGCTTGCCGGAATCGTCGATGAGCAGCCTGTTTGATCCACCCCACGGCGATGACGCGCCCGCGCCGGCCCAGCGGCGCGTGCTGTCGGTCACTCAGCTGAACGCCCGGATTCGCGAACAGCTGGAGTCGGAGTTCTTCGAGGTCTGGGTCGAGGGCGAGCTGTCGAACTGCCGGCTCTGGAATACCGGCCACCTGTACTTCACGCTGAAGGATCGCGCGGCGCAGATCCGGGGTGTCGTCTTCCGATCCGCGCTTCGCTACCTGAAGTTCAAGCCGGCCGACGGCCTGCGCGTCGTGGCGCGTGGCCGCGTGTCGGTCTACGAGCCGAAGGGCGAGTACCAGCTCGTGTGCGAGCACCTCGAGCCTCAGGGGTTCGGCGCCCTCCAACTCGCGTTCGAGCAAGTGAAGAAGCGCCTCCAGGAGGAGGGTCTCTTCGACGCCGCCCGCAAGCGTCCCTTGCCGGCCCTGCCGCGGAAGATCGGCATCGTGACCTCGCTCGATGGTGCCGCGATCCGCGACATGCTCAACGTGCTCGGCCGCCGTCACGGACGGGCGCACATCGTCATCCGCCCCGCGCGCGTGCAGGGAGAGGGGGCGGCGCTCGCGATCGCGCGCGGCCTCGATGCCATCGGCCGTCTCGACGACGTGGACGTGATCATCGTCGGCCGCGGGGGTGGATCGATCGAAGATCTGTGGGCTTTCAACGAAGAGATCGTCGCGCGCGCGATCGCGCGCGCTCCCGTCCCGGTCGTCTCCGCGGTCGGACACGAAACCGACGTCACGATTGCCGATTTCGTGGCGGATCTCCGGGCCCCGACGCCGTCCGCGGCGGCCGAACTGGTCGTCGCGGCGACCGACGAGTTCCTGAGCCGCATCGATCGCCTGAACGAACGCCTCCGCGCGGCCGCGCGCGGGTGCGTCCAGCACCTCTCGCGGCGCGTACACATCCTGACGGCCCGGCCGGCGATGCGAGGGTTCCCCGGGCGCGTGGCGATGCGCGGCCGCCATGTGGCAGAACTGGCCTACGCCTTGGGTACGGCCCTGCGCCTGCGGCAATCCACGCGGGAGCGGCACGTTCACCAGATGACCCGCCGCCTGGCGACGTGCGACCTCGGACGTCGCCTCGCCGCGGTTCGCGGGCGGCTCGTGGCCGCCGACGCTCGCCTGTTCGGAGCGGCGACGGGTACGCGGCACCGATTCGAGAGCCGGCTGCGCGACTGCGCGGCCCGGCTCGACGCCCTCAGTCCTCTGTCGGTGCTGGCACGGGGCTATGCGGTCTGCTGGAACGAGGACCGCACGCGCGTCATCCGCGACGCCGCGGTGGCCGCGCCCGGCGACCGTGTGCGCGTCACGCTGGCCCGGGGCGAGCTGACGTGCGATGTCAGCAGCCGATCCGGGTAGACTAAAGCCGCCTCATGTCCGATCCTTCGATCAAGGACTTCGAAGCCGCGATGGCGGAGCTGGAATCCGTCGTCAGGAAGCTCGAGGAAGGCGACCTGCCGCTCGAGCAGTCCCTGGCATTGTACGAGCGGGGCGTCCAGCTCTCCCGCTATTGCCACGCCCGCCTCGAGGAGGCCGAGCGCCGGATCGAAATTCTGACCGATCGCGGCGACCTCAGGCCGGCACCCGCCACGCTTGCCGATCCCGACGCGGACGATGGGCCAAGTGGCGCGCGCTGAGTCGCTGGCAGCCTTCATCGAGCAGGCCCGCCTTCGCGTCGACCGCGCACTCGACGCCTGGCTCCCGGCGCCGCCCGCCTGTCCGGCCATCGTCAGCGAGGCCATGCGGTACAGCGTGTTCGCCGGCGGCAAGCGCCTTCGCCCGATCCTGACGCTGGCCGCAGCGGATGCCGTCGCGCGGCAGATCGAGTCCCGGTCGACATCCGGATCAGCGGGCGCAGGCCCCGGCGCGATCGATCTCGCGCTCCCGGCGGCCTGCGCCATCGAGCTCATTCACACCTACTCCCTTATCCACGACGACCTGCCCGCGATGGACGACGACACGCTGCGGCGTGGTCGGCCGACCCTTCACGTCGTCTACGGCGACGGCGTGGCGATCCTCGCCGGCGACGCGCTTCAGGCCGAAGCCTTCGGGCTCCTCGCCCGCGAGCCCGAGACCCGCGAGGCGGGCCTCGCGATGCGGAAGCTGCGTGTCGCCGCTCTCGTCGCGGAGGCCGCAGGCGCGGCAGGCATGGTCGGCGGCCAGGCCATCGATCTCCAGGCGGCCGGCCAGGTCCCGGGGTACGGGCTCGTGCTCGATTCGACGAGCCTCGAAGGCATGCATCGACAGAAGACCGGCGCGCTCATCCGCGCGTCCGCCGCCGCCGGGGCGGTCATGGCCGGCGGCGACGAGGAGGCCGTGGATGCCGCGGACCGCTGGGCCGCCGACGTGGGCCTCGCGTTCCAGATCGTGGACGACATCCTCGACGTCGAAGGCAGCGCGGGCGACCTCGGTAAGACCGCCGGCAAGGACGCGGCTCGCGACAAGCCGACCTATCCAGCGCTGTTTGGAATCGACCGCTCCCGGACCCTCGCCCGCGAGTGCCTCGATCGCTCGCGGAGCACGCTGGCCCGCGCCGCCCTCGGGGCCGGGTGGCTCCACGAGATCGCGGAATGGGTCGTGAGCAGAAGAAACTGAGAAGCTCAGGAACTGAGGAGCTGAGGAACGGGAAAGCGGAGCGCGACGAAACGAGCGCGGCTCGATGTGGTCGTGGTCGAGCGCAATCTGGCGCCGTCCCGGGAACGGGCGCGGGCGTTGATTCTCGCCGGGCACGTGACCGTGGACGGCCAGGTCGTGTCGAAAGCCGGCGCTGCCGTCGCCGTGAATGCAGCCGTCGCTTTGCGCACGCCCGACCATCCGTGGGTGGGCCGCGGCGGCATCAAACTGGCGCAAGCCCTCGAGGCCTTCGGCATCCCGATCGCCGGCCGCCGCGCGCTCGACATCGGCGCCTCGACCGGCGGTTTCACGGATGTCCTCCTGCAGCGCGGCGCCACGCACGTCACCTGCGTCGACGTCGGCCGGGGACAGCTCGACTGGAAACTCCGCCGGGACCCGCGCGTCCTCGTCCGCGAGGGCGTCAACGCCCGGACCCTGTCGGCCGCCGACGTCCCCCGGCCCGTCGACATCGTCGTGATCGACGTCGCGTTCATCTCGCTCCGCCACATCTTCCCGGTCGTGCCTCCCCTGCTCGCGCCAGGTGGCGACGTCGTGGCCCTCGTGAAGCCGCAGTTTGAAGCCGGCCGCGATGAAGTCGGCAAGGGCGGGCTCGTGACGGACTCTACGATCCATGAGGCGGTCATCGCCCGCGTTACGGGGGAGGCCGGAGCCGCCGGCCTCGCGCGCGTGGCGATGACGCCGTCCCCGATCGCCGGGGCGAGCGGCAACCGCGAGTTCTTCCTGCACCTGCGGGCGGGCGCACCGGCGCCGGCCCGTGCCGTGTCGTGACGTAGGCTACGATTGGGGCGCATGGCGAGCGATCGGCTCCCTCCCGTCAGACGCGTCGGCATCCTGGCCAAAGCCAACCTCCACGAGGCGGCACCGCACCTGGTCGAAATCGCGGGGTGGCTGGCCGCGCGCAAGGTCGGGATCGTCTTCGAGTCGGCGACGGCCGCCCTCATGCCCCCAGCCGCCGACCGAATGGTCGCGGACCGCACGAGCCTGGCCGCAGACGTGGACATGCTGCTCGTGCTCGGCGGCGATGGCACCCTCATCGGCATGGCCGATTGCATCGGCGAGGCCGCGTCGCGCGTGCCGATCCTCGGCGTCAACTTCGGCAGCCTGGGATTCCTGACCGAGGTCACGCTCCCCGAGCTGTACCCGTCGCTCGAAGCCGCGCTCGGCGGGACCGCCCACGTCGAGGAGCGCATGATGCTCGAGGCCTCCGCGCATCGGGCGAACGAGGTCATCTCGAGGCACGTGGTCCTGAACGACGTCGTCGTCACCAAGGGCGCGCTGTCGCGGATGATCGACCTCTCGGTGTCGGTCGGCACGGAGTTCGTCACGCGCGTCAAGGCGGACGGCCTGATCGTGGCCACCCCGACCGGTTCGACGGCCTACAATCTCGCCGCGGGGGGTCCGATCGTGCAGCCGAACGTGGACGCCATCGTGCTGACCCCGATTGCGCCGCACACGCTCACGAACCGGCCGATCGTCATTCCCGCGACGTCCAGGGTCCGCATCCAGCCGACCATCGACGCGCGCGACGACGTGTTCGTCACGTTCGACGGGCAGGAGGAATTCCGGGTCCAGGCCGGCGACGAGATCACCGCCGAGCGCGCCCGCGAGCCGTTGCGGCTCATCAAGCCGGCGACGCGCAGCTACTTCGGCGTCCTGCGGACGAAGCTCAAGTGGGGCGAGCGGTAGCGGACAATCCGGAGTGAATTGTGACTCGGCTCACCGTCCTTCCTCCCTCGCGCGCCGGCGCTGTTCGCGGAAGTACTCGATCTGATACTGCCTGACGTTGCGGTTGTGTTCGGCGAGCGTGCGGGCGAACACGTGCGAGCCGTCGTTTCGGCTCACGAAGTACAGATAGGGCACCTCCGCCGGCGCCGCAGCGGCCTCGAGCGCCCCCTGGCCCGGCGCGGCGATCGGCCCGGGCGGCAGCCCCGGATAGCGGTACGTGTTGTACGGGGACTCGAAGGCCAGGTCGGCCCGCCGGATGTTCCCGTCGTACCTCCCCGCCTGCTGGAGCGCGTAGATCACGGTCGGGTCGCACTGCAGCGGCATGCCAATCCTCAGCCGGTTGGCGTACACGCCGGCGACCGTCGGGCGCTCGTCGGAGCGCGCCGTCTCCTTCTCGACGAGCGAGGCGAGCGTGACGAGCTGCCGTACCGACAGATAGCGTCCGCGCGCCTGGTCCCGCAGGTCCGGCGTCAAGACCTCGTCGAATCGATCGACCATCCGCTCGACGACCGCGCGGGCGGTGGTGCCGCGGGGGAACGTATAGGTATCGGGGAACAGGTATCCCTCGAGATTGCCCGCGGCCGGGTCGAGCGTCGCGACGAGCGACCCGTCCTCGGCCGCGGCAGCGAAGTCGCTCGCCGCCCCGAATCCGCTCGACTCGAACACCGCCGCCATCTCGGGAATCGTCAGGCCCTCGGGGAACGTGAGCGCCAGGAGCACGACGTCGCCGCGGGCGATCTTGGCGAGGACGTCAAGCGCCGACAGCGGGCGGTCGAAGCGATATTCGCCGGCCTGGAGTCGCCTGGCGTCGCCCGACAGCCAGACCGCGACCCTGAAGGTCGTCACGTCGCGGACGACGCCGGCATCGACGAGCAGCCGGCCGATCGCGGGCGTGGCGGTCCCGCGCGGGATCGTCACGATCTGTTCCGCCGCCGCGTACGCGCGAAACGGCTCGTACGCCCGCGCGTGCAGCATGGAGGCCAGCGCAACGGCGCCCGTCATGAGGATCGCGAGAACCAGCGCGAGCTTCTTCATCGATGATCCAGATAGTCCTGCAGGAGGATCGCGGCGGCCGCCGCGTCCAGCCGCGCCTTCCGTTTTCGCCAGTCGGGCTCCCGCACCGCAAGCCGGCTCTCGGCCTCCCGGCTGGTCAGCCGCTCGTCGATCTCGAACAGCGGCACCCGTGTGCGGTCCCGCAGGCGGTCCATCACCTGCCGGACGTGCACCGTCTCCTCGCTGATCGATCCGTCGAGATGCCGCGGCACACCGACGACGACGGCGGCCAGGCCGTCGTCGTCGCCGGCCAGTCTCGCAATCTCGGCAGCCAGCCGATCGACGACGTCCGCGGCGCCGACCTCGATCGTCGCAAGCGGGCGCGCGAGCGTCCGTGTCGGATCGCTGATCGCAAGCCCGACGCGTCGACGGCCGACATCGATGCCGAGCACACGGGAGCCCATGATGATCAGATGGTATAATTTTCGCGCTCCCAAACCGCTGTGAAACGTGCATCAGCCGGCCTCGCCGTGTTCCTGCTGCTGGCGCCGGCGGCCCCACTGTCCGCTCAGGATCCGGGTCGCGCCCGGACCGAAGCACAGGCGCGCCGCGCGGCCGACCGCCTGGCCGCGCTGCACCGCGAAGCCGAACAGCTCGCGGGCGAATCACGCTCGCTGCTCGGCGATCTCCGCGGCCTCGAGGTCGGCCGCCAGATCGCTGCCGAGCAGTTGCGACAGGTGACGGCCGATCTCGCGACCGCCTCGGCCGAACTTGCCGCGCTCGACCGGGACGTGCGCCGGCTCGAATCCGAGGACCGCGCGGAGCTGCCGGAACTGCGCCGCCGGCTGGTGGAACTGTACAAGCTCGGTCATGGCGGCTACACGCACCTGTTGTTCGCCACGACCGACCTTCGTCGAGTCAACCAGGCCGCACGCACCGTCGCGATGCTCGTCCGGACCGATCGCGACCGCGTCGAGGAGCGCCGGCAGCGGCTCGTGGACCTGCAGGCGGCTCGTGTGACGCTCGGGCAGCGGACCAAGGCGCTCTCCGCGCTGCGGATCACAGCCGAGCGTGCGCAGACCGCAGCCGTGCAGGCCGTGGCGCGCCAGAATGCGCTCCTCACCCAGATCGATCGGCGGCGGGATCTGACGGCGCAGCTCGCCGGGGAGCTGCAGGTCGCGCAGGCCAGCCTGCAACGGGCGCTTGCGACCGCGAGCGCCGGGGCAGGCGCGAATCCTCCGGCGCTGCCCCTCGAGCCGTTCCGCGGCGATCTGGACTGGCCGGCCGCCGGCGCCGTGCGGCGGCGGTTCGGCAGCCGGCCGCTGCGCCCGTCGGCGGCGCCCGTCACGAACGGCATCGACATCGGCGCCCCGGAGGGCGCGCCCGTCCGGACGATTCACGATGGCACCGTCGCCTTTGCGGAGCCCTTCACGGGCTTCGGCAAGCTGATCATCGTCCAGCATGACGATCGCAATACCAGCCTCTATGGCTACCTGCTCGACATCGACGTCGCGCGGGGCGACATCGTCGGCCGGGGCGACACGATCGGCTCAGTCGGCGCATCGCCGACCGGCGTCGCCGGGCTGTACTTCGAGCTGCGGATCGACGCTCAGCCGGTCGATCCCTTACAATGGCTGAGAAGGCGCTGATGTCCTCAGGAACCCGCCGCCTCGTGCTCTGGATCTCGGCACCGGTCGTGGCGTTCGTCCTCGTCGGCGGCCTCCTTGGGCAGACGCTCCCCCGCGACACCACCTACCAGCAGCTGAAGATCTTCGAGGACGTCGTCCGCCTCATCTCGACCAATTACGTCGACACGGCGGACATGGATCGGGTCATGGGCGGCGCCATGATCGGCCTGGCCGACAGCCTCGATCCCGACAGCGCCTACCTGTCGGCCGACGAGGTCAAGCGGATCGAAAGCGGCGCGCCGCTGCCGGCCGGCGATGTCGGTCTCGACCTCACCCGCCAGTACTACCTGCGCGTCGTCGCCGCGCGCGACGGATCGCCCGCCGCCAGGGCGGGACTGCGCACCGGCGACTACGTGCGTGCGATCGGCGACAGGCCCACGCGCTACATGTCGGCCTTCGAGGGGATGCGCGCCCTGCGCGGCGTGCCGGGGTCCACGATCTCGCTCACGGTGTTCCGCGGCAACGCCATCGACCCGCGCGTCATCGAGTTGACGCGGGAGGTCCCGCCGGCGGCCGAGGTGACGTCCCGCATGGCGGCGACGGACATCGGGTACGTGCGCGTCGCGGCTGTCAGCGCCCGTACCGCCTCACAGGTCGCCGCCGAGGTGGCGAATCTCAGGAAGCAGGGCGCGGCGACGCTCATCGTCGATGTGCGACGCACCTCCGGCGGCGTACTCGCCGGCGGGCTGGACATGGCCCGCCTCTTCGTCACCGGCGGGGCGCTGGCCGTGCGCGAGTCGCAGGGCGCCGGCCGTGAAACCATCGACGCCGGCCCGGGCGCGGGAGCGATCGCGCTGCCGACGCTCCTGCTCGTCGATACGGGCACTTCGGGCGCCGCCGAGGTCTTCGCATCGGCGCTCGCCGGCAACGGGCGCGCGGAACTCGTCGGCGAGCAGACACTCGGCCGCACCGCCGAGCAGCGGTTGATCAGGCTGCCCGATGGCAGCGGACTGTGGCTGACGACGGCGCGCTATCTCACGCCGGCTGGCGAGCCCCTGCACGAGAAGGGCCTGCAGCCCACGGTCGCCGTGGATCAGCCGCTCGTCGACTTCGGGCAGACCCCGCCGACTGCCGATCCGGTGCTCGACGCGGCGATCGAACGTCTCGCCCTCAGGAAAGCCGCGTAGCGGACCGCGCGCGATCGTCCGTCGTGCTTGACACCCTCGCAGAGCGCGGCGTATAAGGACACAGATTTTTCTGAGTGGCGCTGGCGCCGGCTCGATCGCCCTCAGCGCTCGATGCGAGTTCGGCAGTCCTTCAGCGGAGGCGGCAATGAACAAGCAGGGCATCGTGGCGAAGATCGCCGCGGACACGGGCATCTCGAAGACGAGCGCGGCAGCGGCGGTCGACTCGCTGATCCAGGGGATCACGAAGTCGCTGAAGAAGGGCGATTCGGTGTCCTTCGTCGGCTTCGGCACGTTCAAGACGGCGAGCCGCAAGGCGCGTACGGCCCGCAACCCGCAGACCGGCGCCGCGATCAAGCTCCCGAAGCGCCGCGTCCCGCGTTTCTCAGCCGGCAAGGCGCTCAAGCAGGCGGTGCGGTAAGTCAGAAAAGGTCGGGTGAGCCAGGTGGGTCGGGTGGGCTGCTGCTCGACGCGCCCTCGCTCGCCTACCAGACCCGCCAACCCTACCAGACCTGCCAGACCCACCTGGCCCACCAGACCTATCCAGCCCGCCTCACGAGACGCTGCCGGCCTTCCAGCCCCAGCCACCCTTTGGTATACTGTCTGTTCGTCTAACGCCTGTATTTATCGAGATATAGGCGCGTAGCTCAGAGGTTAGAGCGCCTGCTTGACACGCAGGAGGTCGGTGGTTCGAGTCCACCCGTGCCTACCATTCGACTGGCCCGGAGCGAACCGTCCCCTGATGAGTCACGTTACCGTCACGCTTCCCGATGGATCGCATCGAGCCGTCGACCCGGGTACGAGCGTCCGCGACATTGCCGCCGCCATCTCGCCGCGCCTGGCGAAAGCAGCCCTCGCCGGCCTGGTCGACGGGACGCTCGTCGACCTGTCGACGCCGGTCGTCGGCGACGCGACCGTGCGGATCGTGACGGCCGAGAGCCCGGAGGCGCTGTCGCTCTATCGCCACAGCACGGCTCATCTCCTGGCGGCCGCGGTCACCAACCTCTTTCCCGGCGTGCAGTGCGGCATCGGTCCGGCGACCGACGAGGGGTTCTTCTATGACTTCGTCGTGCCGCGCCCATTCGTGCCGGAGGATCTCGAGGCCATCGAACGGAAGATGAAGGCTCTCGCTGCCGAGGATCTCATGTACGAGCGGCAGTTGTGGCCGCGCGACGAGGCCAAGGCGTTCTTCGCCGCGCGCGGCGAGCCGCTCAAGGTGCAGCTCATCGAAGAGAAGACGGCCGGCCAGCGCGAGGTGTCGTGCTACACGATCAAGGACAAGGACACCTTCATCGACTTCTGCCTCGGCCCGCACGTCCCGTCCACCGGGCGACTGAAGGCGTTCAAGCTGCTGACGACCTCGAACGCCTACTGGAAGGGCGACGCCCGGAGCACGCCGATGCAGCGCATCTACGGCACGGCGTTCTTCAGCGACAAGGACCTGCAGGCGTACCTGACGCGCATCGAAGAGGCGAAGAAACGCGACCACCGCAAGGTGGGCCGCGACCTCGGCCTCTTCATGTTCCACCCGTGGGCGCCCGGGGCGACGTTCTGGCTCGACAAGGGCACGCGGCTCTATAACGGCCTTGCCGCGTACATGCGCGGCGTCCTCTATCCGGCCGGCTACCAGGAGGTGAAGACGCCCCTCATCTTCAACAAGGCGCTCTGGGAAACGTCCGGCCACTGGCAGCACTACCGCCAGAACATGTTCGTCATTGACGGAGGCGAGGCCGGGCAGGAGGCGATGGGCGTCAAGTCCATGAACTGCCCGGGACACATGCTGGTATTCGCCAGCGAGGTCCGCAGCTACCGCGACCTCCCGCTTCGCCTGCACGAGCAGACGCCCCTGCACCGCAATGAGGCCTCCGGCGTCCTGTCCGGCCTCACCCGCGTCCGGCAGTTCTCGCAGGACGATGCGCACTGCTTCGTGCGCGAGGATCAGATCGGCGAGGAAGTCGAGCGACTGCTGCGGCTGGTGCGGCGTGTCTACGCCGACTTCGGACTGACGCCCGAGATGAAGCTCTCGACGAGGCCCGAGGAGTTCCTCGGCGAGATCGCCACGTGGGACCATGCCGAACGGGAGCTGGCCCGGGCGCTCGACGCGGTCGGTGAGCGGTACACCGTGAATGCAGGCGACGGCGCGTTCTACGGCCCGAAGATCGACTTCGACGTGACCGACGCCATCGGGCGCAAGTGGCAGTGCGCGACCATCCAGCTCGACTACCAGATCCCCGAGCGCTTCGACCTCAAGTACGTCGGCGCGGACAACGCCGAGCACCGTCCGGTGGTCATCCACCGCGCCATCTTCGGCAGTTTCGAGCGGTTCATCGCGATGCTGATCGAGCACTACGCCGGGGCGTTTCCGCTCTGGCTGGCGCCCATCCAGGCGGTCGTCCTGCCGATCGCCGACCGGCACGCGGAGTACGCCGCCTCGGTCCGCGACCGCCTGGCGGCCGCCGGGCTCCGGGTCGAGCTCGACGCGCGTCAGGAGAAGGTCTCGTATAAGATCCGGGAAGCGCAGATCCAGCAGGTGCCCTACATGCTCGTCGTGGGCGACCGGGAAAGCGCCGAGGGCACGGTGTCGGTGCGCGCGCGCAGGGGCGGGGACCTCGGCGCGCAGACCCTCGCGCAGTTCCTCGACCGGGCACGGGCGGAGATCGACAGCCGGCAGGCCGAACACACCGCGCCGGAGTAGCAAGGGAGGCCGTTATCGCTTTCGATAGAGGACCGCGCCGCGACGATCGAGTCCGCGTCAACGAACGCATCCGGGTTCGCGAAATCCGGGTGATTGACGACAACGGGCAGCAGCTGGGCATCATGCCGCCGCCACAGGCCCTGGCCATCGCGAAACAGAAAGGCCTCGACCTCGTCGAGATCTCGCCGACCGCCGTGCCGCCGGTCTGCCGGATCATGGACTTCGGCAAGTACCAGTACCAGGAGCAGAAGCGGTCGCGCGAAGCGCGACGGAACCAGAAGGTCATCCTGGTCAAGGAGATCAAGTTCAGGCCTAAAGTCGATGAGCACGACTACCAGTTCAAGCGGAAGCACATCGAGCGCTTCCTCGAGGAGGGCGACAAGGTCAAGGCGACCATCTTCTTCAGGGGCCGCGAGATGGCGCACCCCGAGATCGGGCGGCGGATCCTCGAGCGGCTCGTGAACGAGCTGTCCGAGGTGGCCATCGCCGAATCGATGCCGCGCCTCGAAGGCAACCAGATGCACACGATCCTCAGCAAGCGGCCGCAGGGCGGGGGCAAGGCGAAGGCGGCGGCCCCGTCATCAACCGCTGCGGGCTGAGCGACTCGGGCGACTAGACAAGGAACGGAACGAGACCGATGCCGAAATTGAAAACCCATCGTGGCGCCGCCAAGCGCTTCAAGAAGACGAAGAGCGGAAAGATCCTCCGCGCCAAGGCGTTCAAGCGCCACATCCTGACGAGCAAGACCACCAAGCGCAAGCGCGGGTTGCGCGGGACGACCGTCGTCTCCGACGCGGACGCCCGGAACCTGGCGCGCATGATTCCGTACAAGTAGCCTGGAGCCTGCAAGGAGCAGAGAATGCCGCGTGTGAAACGAGGAACGGTCCGCCGCGCCAAGCGCAAGAAGCTGCTGGGCCTGGCCAAGGGCTACTATGCCAACAAGAGCAAGCTGTATCGCGCCGCCAAGGAGTCGGTCGATACGGCCCTCAAGTACGCCTTCGTCGGGCGCCGCCGCAAGAAGCGCGACTTCCGCCGCGTGTGGGTCGTGCGCATCAATGCCGCCGCGCGCGAGCACGGGCTGACCTACGGCCAGTTCATCAGCGGCCTGAAAGCCGCCGGTGTGACGCTCGATCGCAAGAGCCTCTCGGAGCTTGCCGTCTCGAGTCCCGCCGCCTTCGCCCGCCTGGCCAAGCAGGCCAAGGCGGGCGCCGGGGCTGCCCGCGCCTGAGGATCCCGGGACGACCGTGGATCGCCTTCCGACAGCCGACACCATCCGGCGGCTGCAGCAGGAGTTCGACACCGAGCTCGCCGCAGCCGCCACCGATCACGCGGTGCAGGCCGTGCGCGATCGGTACCTGTCGCGCAAGGGCGGCGTCATCACCGGGCTCCTGAAGGCGGTCGCCGCCGCGCCGCCGGTTGAACGCCCGGCCCTCGGGCGACTGGCAAACGAGTTCAAGACCCTCGTCGAGACGCGCGTCGCCGATCGCCGCGCCGCCCTCGAGGGATCCCGCCCGTCTGCCGACGCCGTCGACGTCACGCTCCCGGGCCGCATGCCGCCGTTCGGACATCGCCACCCCCTCACGCTCGTCCGCGAGCAGATGGAGGCGATCTTCACACGCATGGGCTTCGCGGTCGTCGAAGGGCCGGAAGCCGAGGACGAGTGGCACTGCTTCGACGCGCTCAACATGCCCGCCGAGCATCCGGCGCGCGACATGCAGGACACGCTGTACCTCGCGACGCCCCTGGCCGGCGAGACCGGCCGCGCCGACGATGTCCGCACGATGCTTCGGACCCATACGTCGTCGATCCAGATCCGGTACATGCAGGCCCACCAGCCGCCGATCCGGATCGTGGCGCCGGGCCGCGTCTACCGGCGCGACGATCTCGACCTGACCCACACGCCGATGTTCACGCAGATGGAGGGCCTTGTCGTCGGCGAGGGCATTTCGCTGGCCGACCTCAAGGGGACGCTCGTCGCCTTCGCCCGCGATATGTTCTCCGCCACTTCGCGCGTGCGCTTCCGTCCAAGCTTCTTCCCCTACACGGAACCGAGCGCCGAGGTGGACGTGAGCTGCTGGCAGTGCGACGGGGCCGGCTGCGCTCTGTGTAAGAAGACCGGATGGCTGGAAGTCGGGGGCTGCGGTATGGTGCACCCGGCTGTGTTCGAGGCGGTCGGGTACGACGCCGAGCGGTTCACGGGATTCGCGTGGGGCATCGGTATCGAGCGGGTCGCCATCCTCCGCCACCGCGTGACCGATATCCGGATGTTCTTCGAGAACGACCTGCGGTTCCTCGAGCAGTTTTCGTACTGACGTAGAACGACGCCGTCACCACCATGCGCCTGCTGCTGTCCTGGGTCCGGGACTTCGTTGACATTGCGGCCTCGCCGCAGGAGGTCGCCGACCGTCTGGGCCTGCGCGGGTTCGAAGTGGCGTCGGTCGAACCTCTCGGGCCCGGGGACGGCGTCGTCGATTTCGAAGTCACGGCCAACCGTCCCGATTGCCTGAGCGTCCTTGGCTTCGCCCGGGAGATCGCGACCGCGTTCGACCTGCCGCTCCGTCCTCCGTCGCCGGACGCGGGGGCGGCCGTGCCGCTGGCCTCCGTGCCGGTCGGCGCGTCGGATCGGGTCACGGTCGCGCTCGAAGACGCCGAGTTGTGCCCGCGCTACGCCGCCGCCGTCGCCGACCTCACGCCGGCAACGACCCCGTCCTGGATGGATGACCGGCTGCGCGCGGCCGGTGCCCGCCCGATCAGCCCGATCGTCGACGTCACGAACTACGTGCTCATGGAACTCGGGCATCCGATGCACGCCTTCGATCTGACGGCGCTCGCCGGCGCCGAGGTCCGGATCAGGCGCGCCGCCGCAGGCGAACGACTGACGACGCTCGACAACGTGGAACGCACGCTGGATCACGAGATGCTCGTCATCGCCGACGCCGAGCGGGCTCAGGCGGTGGCCGGCGTGATGGGCGGCATGGCGTCGGAAGTCTCGGATCGGACCCGGGCCATCGTCTTCGAAAGCGCGTACTTCAGGCCGGCCTCGGTTCGTCGCACGAGCAAGCGGCTGGGCCTGAAGAGCGAGGCGTCAGCCCGCTTCGAGCGGGGTGCCGACGTGAATGTCCCGGTCGTCGCCCTGCAGCGCGCGATCGCGCTGATGCAGGCCATCGGCGCGGGCCGTCCGGCCGGCACGATCGTCGATCGATATCCCGTGCCGGCTGGCCCGCGCACGGTCAGCCTGCGCCGCTCGCGCCTCGACCGCCTGCTCGGCGTGACCGTTCCGGATCGCGACGTGACGCGGATCCTTCACGGCCTCGGGCTGACCGTGAGTCCGACGCCAGAGGGCTGGCTGGTCGCCGTCCCGACTTTCCGCGTCGATCTCGTGCGCGAGGTGGATCTGATCGAAGAAGTCGGCCGGCACCACGGATTCGATCGCATCGAACCCGCGTTCCCGGCGGTCACCGTCGGCGCGCCGCCGCCCGACGAGCGGATTGCACGGGACGCGCTCGTACGCCTGGTGCTGACGGCGGCCGGTTTGTCGGAGGCCGTCACGTTCGGGTTCATCGAGGCGGAACCCGCGGCGGCGTTCGCCCCCGACGGCGCCGACACGGTCGTCCCGGTGGCCAATCCCTTGTCGGCCAAGTTCGAGGTCCTGAGGCCCTCGCTCCTCCCGGGACTCGTCGACGCGGTCGCGTACAACCGCCGGCACGGGCGGCGCGATGTGGCGCTGTTCGAGATCGGCGCGCGCTTCACGAACACGCGAGGGGAATCGCGAGGCGTGGGGTTCGCGTGGACCGGCGCCGCGTCGCCCGAACACTGGTCGGGCACGCGGAGGGACGTCGATTTCTTCGACGGCAAGGGGATTGTCGAGCAACTCGGCCATGCGATGGGCGCGGAGATCCGACTCGAACCGGGAGCGGTCCCGTTTCTCGTCCCGGGACAGGCAGCGAACGTGCTGGCCGACGGCGCGCCAGCGGGGCATCTCGGGTTGCTGGCACCTGCCCTCGTTGAAATGGCCGGCGCGCCGCGGGCCGACCGCATCGTCGTCGGCGAGATCGACCTCGGTCGGCTGCGCGGCCGCCGCACCGAACAGGTGCAGGCCCTTCCGCGCTATCCGTTCATCGTGCGCGACCTGTCAATCGTCGTCTCCGACGCCTTGCCCGTCGAGATCATTCGTGGCACCATTCGGGCGGCCGGCCGGTCCGACGCCGCGCCCCTCGTCTCCGTGGACGTTTTCGATCGCTACAAGGGAAAGGGCGTGCCGGATGGCGCGGTCAGCCTGTCACTGCGTCTGACGTTCCAGGCCGCAGATCGCACGTTGACCGACGCCGAGGCGCAGCAGTCCTTCGACGCGATCGTCTCGCGACTGGCGCGGGAGCACGGAGCGGTTCAGCGATAAGGCGCCCGCGATCAGAGAAAGGCATCGAACCCATGGCGAAGACCGCAGCAACCGGCATCGATCTCGAGCCGATCGATCGCCTCGAAGGCAAGCTCAGGCAGCTCGTCGCCGTCGTCGAGCGGATGAAAGCCGAACAGGCGCGCGCGGCCGAGGACAACCATCGGCTGACTCGCGAGGTCGAAACGCTCCGCGGCCGCCTGATTGCCGGCGAGTCGGCGGCGGCCGAGGTCACGGCCCTCAAGCAGGAACGCGATGTCATCCGGACGCGCGTCGCCGAGATGCTGGAACAGCTCGAAGCGCTCAGCCTGTAGGAAGGCGCCGCGTCATGACCGAATCAGGTCGCGTCGTCTCCGTCGAGATTCAGGGCCAGCGCTACCCCGTCCGCAGTACCCTCGACCCCGAGTACGTCGTGCGGCTGGCCACCTACGTGGACGAACGCGTTCGTGCCGCCGGCGATTCGACCCCGAGCGGCGACACGGTCCGGGTCCTCGTGCTGGCGGCGCTCAACATCGCCGACGAACTGTTCCGCTGCCGCGATGCCAACCAGGCCAGGGACGGCGAACTGGCCGAGCGGGCCGGGGAGCTCGAACGCCTGCTCGACCGCCTGCTCATGGCATCCTGACGGTCAGTAGACCCACGACCAGGCGCTTCGTGCCCTGACGGTACCGCGCATATTGGTCCCCGAACCACGCCTCCATCATCTTCGCCTCCACCCGGATCCGCTGCTGCTGCAGCACGACCCTGGAACTCATCGAGGCCGAGGAACCAGTGTAGGAATTCAGGCGGCATCGTCCGGGGGATCCGACATCCTGGGGCACCTTGAACCCCGGGCATGTCTCGCATAAGATGCCCTCAGCGTCCGGGTTCCCTGCTTTGCGCGTGATGGCGGCAGGCTCGTTTGAGCCAACGTTTCATCCAAGTGAGTCGCGACGCCGCGCGGTGTGCATGCCTCGGTGCGAGGAAGCCTGAAGCGCGGCTTATCTGAGCGGTTCCACCTGCCTACGCAGGTTCATCGACCTCCCCACACGGCAAAGCGGGGACCCGACCGTCGTGCTCCGCGTCCTTCACAACTGAGAACAGCGCCGCCCGGCGCGGCCCCCTGCACCCTGCCGCGCGCGGCGGCCCGGCCACAGCCTGGCAGGGGGCTGCGGGAAAGGACGTCACGGTGTCGCCGATCGTCGGATATCTCGCGAGCGCCCTCGTCGCCGTTCTGGCGGCGATCGTGGTCTTCGCCGTCTGGCTGGCGAGCCGGAAGCGGATCGCCGCCGAGACGATCGGCCGCGCCGAGGAACACGCCCTTCGCCTCCTGAAGGACGCCGAGCGCGACGCGGAAGCCCGGAAGAAGGAATCCCTCCTCGACGCCAAGGAGCGCGCTCACGAACTGCTGACCGAGGCCGAACGGCAGGCGCGCCTCGAGCGGCAGCAGATCGAATCGCGACAGCAGGCGCTCGCCCGCCAGGAGACGTCCGTCGCCGAGCGCCAGGCCGCGGCCGAGCGCCTCGAGCAAACCCTGCTCGGCCGGGAGAGCGCCGTCGCGATCCGGGAGAAGGCCGCCGAATCAGCCGCCGGGCACTACGAGCGGCTCGTCGCGCGGCAGCAGCACGAGCTCGAGCGCGTGGCCAGCCTGACGGCCGAGGAAGCCAAGGACCTGCTCCTCAAGCAGATCGAAGAAAGGGCGCGCCACGACGCCGCCAACCTGCTGAAGCGCCTCGACGCCGAGGCGCGGGAGACCGCGGCGGATCGCGCCAAGCAGTACATCACCGAGGCCATCCAGCGATCGGCGGCCGAGCACGCGATCGAAACGACCGTGTCGGTCGTCGACCTGCCGAGCGACGACCTCAAGGGGCGGATCATCGGCCGCGAGGGCCGTAACATCCGCGCCCTCGAGCTGGCGACCGGCATCGACCTCATCGTCGACGACACGCCGGGAGCCATCATCCTCTCAGGGTTCGACCCGTACCGCCGCGAGATCGCGCGGCAGGCGATCACGCGCCTCGTCGCGGACGGACGCATCCATCCGGCGCGGATCGAAGAGGTCGTGCAGAAGGTGAAGGACGAAGCGGAAGAGGCGATGCGCAAGGAGGGCGCGGCCGTTGCGTTCGAGCTCGGCCTGCACGACCTGCATCCCGACATCCTCCGCCTCATGGGCCGCCTCAAGTACCGGACGAGCTACGGACAGAACGTGCTCGCCCATTCCGCCGAAGTGGCGCGCCTCGCCGGTATCATGGCGAAGGAGGTCGGGCTCGACGCCCATGTCGCCGTCCGCGCGGCGTTCCTGCACGACATCGGCAAGGCCATCGATCGCGAGATGCAGGGCACGCACCTCGAGCTCGGCATCGATTTCCTGCGCAAGCACGGCGAGAACGAGGCCGTGGTCATGGCCATGGCCGCCCACCACATGGACATCGACTGGCCCTCGCTCGAAGCGATGATCGTCCAGGCCGCCGACGCCATCTCCGCCGCCCGGCCCGGTGCGCGGCGCGACATCCTCGAGTCCTACGTCAAGCGCCTCGAGAAGCTCGAGGGCATCGCCGACTCGTTCAAGGGCGTGTCGAAGTCTTTCGCCCTCCAGGCCGGCCGTGAGATCCGCATCATGGTCGAAAGCGAGAAGATCTCGGACGAGGAGGCCATCTGGCTGTCGAAGGACATCGCCCGCCGCATCGAGAACGAGCTCGAGTATCCCGGCCAGATCAAGGTGACCGTGATCCGGGAAACCCGGGCGGTGGACTACGCGAAGTAAGCGGCCCAGAGCCCGTGCATATCTCCGACCTCTCCGAATCCGAGATCGTCGCGCGCATCCAGTCGCGCCTCCAGCCTCCACCCGACTGGCTGCTCGTCGGCATTGGCGACGATGCCGCCGTCGTCGCGCCGGCGCGCGGACGCCTGGAGGTACTGACGGTCGACGCGCTGGTCGAAGGAATCCATTTCGACCGCGCGGTGATGCCCCCTGATGCCATCGGTCACCGGGCCCTCGCCGTGAACCTGAGCGACCTGGCGGCCATGGGGGCCACGCCCAGGCTGGCGCTGCTGTCGCTCGGGCTGCCCGCGGGCCTTTCGTGCGGCGAGTTCGACGCGATCGTTGGCGGCCTGGCGGCGCTTGCCGCACGGCATCGGACGCACGTCGTCGGGGGCAACCTGACCCGATCGCCGGGGCCGCTCCTGATCGACGTCACCGTGACCGGCACGGTGAAGCACCGTCGCGTGCTGACGCGCGCCGGCGCCCGGCCGGGGGATGAGGTCTACGTGACCGGCACGCTCGGGGCCGCCGGGGCCGGCCTGGGGATGCTGCGGGAAACCGCGACTGCGCACCAGCCCGCGAGCCCCGCCTGCGTCCAGCGGTTCTGCTATCCCGAGCCGCGGGTTCGGGTCGGTGAGCTCCTGGGCCGGAACCAGGCAGCGACCGCCTGCATGGACTTGAGCGACGGCTTGGCCGACGGCGTCCACCAGATCGCCCGGGCCAGCGGCGTCGGCATCGAGATCGACGCCGATGCGCTGCCGATCGAGTCCGCCGCCCGCACGTGGCATGCGGCCGCCGGGCGGGACCCGGTCGTCGCTTCGGTGACTGCGGGCGACGACTACGAGCTGGTCTTCACGTGCAGGCCGAAGGGCCGGGGCCGCCTCCGGGCGGCCAGGCTCCGGGAAGGCCCGACCCTGACCCGCATCGGCGTCTGCACCCCGGGGCCTGGCGTCGTACTCCGGCGGAAGGCCGCAGACGGCTCCCGCGCCGAGCCGATGCCGCCCGGGTACTCCCACTTCCTCGTAACCAATTGATAGCGATAGGGTAATCGCCATAAAGCTCATCGGTTTGCACGGGATTACACTCCGGAAGCCGTCCGGCGCGGTACAATTCAGCCATGTCCACTGCCACAACGGGCTGGCGGAAGTTCGCCCTCACGGTGCTGGCCGTCACGGCCTTCGTTGCCCTGTACGAGGCGACCATCCTCGACTCCAAGAGGGCGGCGACAGAAACCCTGGCGTCGGAGGCCCTGGTGCCGCCGGAACCGGGTACCCACCTGGCCTTCGTGGCCACGGCCTACTGCAAAGGGCTAGTCACCAAGTCCGGGGTTGCCGTCCAGGCGGGTATCGCCGCGGCGGACCCCTCGCTCCTGCCTGTGGGGTCGGTGGTCGAGATCGACTCGCCGGACTCCCGGTATGACGGCATCTACACCATTCTCGATACCGGACCGGCCGTCCAGGGCAACCAGGTCGACATCTACATGTGGAGTTGCCACGAGGCACTGCGGTTCGGGCGAAAGCCGATCGGGCTGACGGTCCTCCGGCTGGGATGGAATCCGCGGGCGACCGCGCCCGGGTTCATGGACCGCCTGTTCAAGCGGGCTGAGTACGTGCCGAATTCGACGCTGTCGGGCCGTCCGCTGCCGATGGCCCCGTAGCCTCCAGCTTGAACTGCAACTCGAAGAGCCTGAAGTAGATCCCCCGCGCCGCCAACAGTTCCTGGTGCGTCCCCGCCTCCCGCAGGCTGCCCTTGTGGAGCACGAGGATCCGGTCCATGTCCTGGATGGTCGATAGGCGATGAGCGATCGCGATGGTCGTGCGGCCCTCCATCAGCACCGCCAAGCCATCCCGGATGAGCACTTCGGTCTCCGTATCCACACTCGAGGTCGCCTCGTCCAGCACCAGAATCCGAGGGTCGAAGGCCAGGGCCCGGGCGAACGAGAGCAACTGCTTCTGTCCGACTGACACGCCTGCGCCCCGCTCGGCGACCAGGCTCGCGTAGCTCGAGGGCATCCGCTCGATGAAGCGGTCCGCATGCACGGCCCGGGCCGCCGCCACGATCCGCTCGTCGCTCACCTCCGTGTTGCCGAGGCGGATGTTGTCCGCAATCGTGCCCGAGAACAGGTGCACGTCTTGGAGCACGAGGCTGAACAGCCCGCGGACGTCGGCCACATCGAGGTCCCGGATGTCGACCCCGTCGATCGTGATCCGGCCCCGCTGGACATCGTAGAACCTCAGGAGCAGGTTGATGATGGTCGTCTTGCCGGACCCGGTGGCCCCCACGATCCCAATCCGCTCTCCCGGCCGGACCTCGAACGAGACGTCCTGCAGAACCCAGTCGGGCTCCTCGCCCTCCCCGTCGGCCGGGCGCGGGGCATAGGCAAACCACACATGGTCGAAGGCGATGTGCCCGGCGGCCGGCGCCGGCCGCCGGGCCGGTCCCGCCGGCGAGGTGACGGCGACGGGCTCATCGAGGAGCCTGAAGATGCGCTCCGACGACGCCATGGCCGACTGCAGCACGTTGAACTTCTCGGACATGTCACTTAGCGGGCGGAAGAAGCGCTGGGAGTACTGCAGGAACGCGACGAGGCTGCCGAGCGTCAGCGCGCCGCTCATGACGTTCATTCCGCCGTACCAGATGATGAGGGCGACGGCGAGCGCCCCAATCGCCTCGATGGCCGGGTAGAACACTGCGTAGTAGAAGATGGAATCGACGTTCGCGTCGCGGTGCCTGGCATCGATCTCGTCGAAGCGGGCGAAGTTCAGCGGCTCCCGCCCGAAGAGCTGCACGGTCGTCATGCCCGTGATGTGCTCCTGGAGAAAGGCGTTGATGCGGGCGATGTAGCCGCGGACGACCCGGTAGGTCTCGCGCACGTTCCGCCGGAACCACTGGGTCACGAGCGCGATGAGCGGCGTGACGGAGAGGGCGACGATCGCGAGGCGCCAGTCCATCCAGGCCATCACGGCCATGATGCCGACGAGCGTAAAAACATCGCCGAAGATCGTCACGACGCCGGCCGCAAAGAGATCGTTCAGCGCGTCGACGTCCGACGTGACCCTCGTCATCAGCCGCCCGACCGGGTTGCGATCGTAGTAGCGCAGGTCGAGGCGCTGTAGGTGCCCGTAGATCGCCATCCGCAGGTCGAACATGATGCGCTGCCCCGTCATCAGCAGCGTCCAGGTCTGGAGGTACTCCGCGCCGAACGCGACGACGAGGAACGCCAGGTAGAGGAAGGCCAGCCGTTCGACGCCCGCGAGGGTGCCCGTCGCGATGTACGAATCGATGGCGACCTTGACCAGGTACGGCTGTGCGAGCGCGGCCAACGAGCCGACGAGGATCCCCGCGAGCGCGATGGCAACCTGAGCCCAGTACGGGATCAGGTAGGCGAGGAGACGCCGCATCAGCCTCGCGTCGTAAGCCTTGCCGAGAACGTCGTCGTCCTGGAGACCGGTCACGACGGCTACGAGGCGGCCAGCTCCTGTTCGAGGAGCTGCTTGCGGTGAAGGGCGGCGTAGAGACCGTTGCGCCGGACGAGTCCGGCGTGGGTCCCCTCTTCGACGATCCGACCGGCGTCGAGGACGAAGATGCGATCGGCGTCGCGGACGGTCGAGATGCGATGCGACACGAGAATCGACGTGCGCTGCCGCATCACCACCCGGAGGCGCTCGAGAATCTCCTCTTCGGTGTACGTGTCCACGGCCGACAGCGCATCGTCCAGCACCAGGATCCGCGGGTCGACAATCACGGCCCGGGCGATCGCGGTGCGCTGTTTCTGTCCTCCCGACAGCGTGATGCCACGCTCGCCCACCATCGTCTCGTAGCCCCGCGGGAATGACGCGACGTCCTTGTCGAGGCGCGCGACCGCCGACGCGGCTTCAATCCTGGACAGGCGATGCTCCCCACCCGGCCTACCCGACCTACCTGACCTACCTGACCTACCTGACCTACCCGACCCGCCAGGCCCACCCGGCCCACCTGCCCATTCCCTCGCATCCATCCCGAACGCCACGTTGTCGGCGAGCGTGTCGGAGAAGAGGAACGGCTCCTGCGGCACGAAGCCGATTGCGCCGCGAAGCGTCGAGAGCGGGATGTCGAGGACGTCCGTGCCGTCGAGGAACACCGTGCCGCGCGGCGGATCGTGCAGGCGCGCGAGCAGGCCAATCAGCGTGGACTTGCCCGAGCCGGTTGGACCGATGAGGGCGACCGTCTGTCCGGCGGCAATGGCCGCCGACACGTGATGCAGGACGTCCGATCCGGCGTAAGCGAACGTCAGATCGCGAAACTCGATCGCGCCGCGGATGTCCGAGGGCGAGGGCGCGGACACGCCGGCGCCGGGACGATCGCGGATGGCGGGCTCGGCCTCGAGCACGTCGAGCATCCGCTTCCAGCTCGCCATGCCGCGCTGCAGCATGTTGGTGACCCAGCCGAAGGCGATCATCGGCCAGGACAGCATCGTCAGGTACGCGTTGAAGGCCACGAACTCGCCGACCGTGATCCGCCCCTGGATCACCTGTCGGCTGCCCAGCCAGAGCACGAGAACCGCGCCGAGGCCGAGAAGAAAGGACATGCTGGGGAAGAACAGCCCCTGCAGGGCCACGAGACCGCGATTCCTGCGGAGGTACTCCTCGTTGGCCCGGCGAAAGCGGTCCAGTTCGGCCGCCTCCTGCCGGTACGCGCGCACCACGCGGACGCCCGAGAGCGCCTCCTGCGCGACGGCACTCACCTCGGAGAGCTGCGCCTGGATCCGCTCGAACCGCCGGTGAATCGCGCTGCC
>Ga0326597_10001235_pt1 | contig 41832 bp, 45 predicted proteins | sample RVTome_12_FD_203789 | JGI IMG/M metagenome (GOLD analysis project Ga0326597, IMG submission 203789) | Soil microbial communities from uranium-contaminated site in the Upper Colorado River Basin, Wyoming, United States - RVT100D185 | ecosystem: Environmental > Terrestrial > Soil > Contaminated >... | reverse complement strand
CCGCGATCTTGGCCGCGGCGACGCCGACCTCGAACAACTGCGTGCGATCCTCGCGGCAAAAATTATCGGCGTGCTCGACGACCGCAAGCTGTCCGTGCGCAGGGCAGGGCAGATCACCGGCATTGCCCCCGCCGATTTCTCCCGCATCCGTCGCGCCAATCTGGACCGCTTCACCGTCGATCGGCTGATGACGATCCTTGCCCGCCTCGAACAGCGTGTTGACGTAACTGTCACGGTTACAGCGCGCCGCACAAAACACCCTCCTGCAGCCGCGCGCCCTTCGCGTTGACCCATTAAACATGGCGACGAAACCGCCACTTCCATTACAGGCGAGAGGGCAAGGAGCACTTCGGCATCTTACTTTCCGACCAAACAACCCTGAGAGATCTACTTCAAAGAACTTTGCGTTTTCTGGGACGCCGCACCGCAGAGAATATCAGAAACAACATTTTTGGTTGAGTGAGGATCGGCAAAAGTAAAGACCTGACGCTGATTGTGCTGCAACGTTTCGGGATCGGGTGGGCAGCATCCGACAAACTTGTCAACAAAAGATTTGACCCCTATGACCCCTGCCCCTATGACCCCTATGACCTATGACCTATGATCCCCTATGTCTATGTCTATGTCTCCCTGTCCCTTGTCAGCGCCTGACCGTCTATTTTTCAAAGCAGACGTAATCGGTAATGACCCCATGTGCTGACCGAGCTATTTCTTCGGCGGCCACACCTCTTTGTTTTTTTTCCACCAGGCTTGCCATTGCTCAATTTAAAGAGCTTCGATCTGCTCACCGGTCAAAACCATCAGGCCGCGAAAAGCAGCATGCCTAACTACCATGAATGGATCGTGTTCTGCTTTTTCAAGTAGCCTCGGAACAATAGACTTGTTTCCTATTGCAACTAGGCTATCTATAGCGGCCTGCCTACTGAGGGGATTGGGATCATCTACCAATCTTAACAGTTCTTGCTCTGACTTTTTTTCCTTGAACTGTCGATTCATATAGATACCTTGGTTCATTTCTAAGAAGAGCTGATTCTGCGTTGAGGTACCGATCGTCCGGATTTGCGGGTTTTGTGTTGTGCGCGTCAGCGCCATTAGCTGATCATAAGATACACCAGAGCCATTTCTGGCCAAGATTGCTAGATTACTCGCTTGCATAACATCTTCCCACTGAGCAATTCTGCTCTGGACTCGACCTTCCGCTTCGGCGGCTTTCTCTTTTACTGCTCTCTGAATTGTAGGAGCCAACTCAGAAACGGATTTCTTTGTCTCCTGGATAACTGTCTGCTGGATTTTAGGGCCTTCGGCTTTGATTGCAGCCTGTACCTGAGATCCAACCGCTCGTGTGATTACATCTGATAAACCAGACTTCGTCTGGTCTTGGGCGACACTTTGAATCAACGCCCTCATTTTTTCTGTCTTGAACTCATCTTCCACGCGATTGCGAATCTTTTGTTGCAGGGCTGCAAGTTGTTCATCCGTTTTCCTGGCTACCGTGGCCTCAATATCTGCATATTTCTGTCCGACAAGCCAGTAAAAGACTCCAATACCTACAGCTGCGATTAAAAGGATCGCCCCGAGAGTGGTTTTGTACATTTTCTCAAAAAAACTCCGACTCTCAGATATCTGTTTGGCTGCAGACTCAGATATTTGGTTATACACAGTGAATTCCTTTTCGTTTTCAGACATGATCTTAACCTCCAACTTTGAAGGCAGATAGGAAGCCTACTACTTGAGTATACCGATCAGCATAGTATTGACGGCGAAAGTGATAAACCCACAAAGATTCTCCTGCTGAAACAGAACATTGTCAACGTATTTCAAGACAATCGCTTATCGTAACGGCAGATCAGCGTAATATTAATTTGCGCCGATCCGCGCGTTCGAGCGTTGAATATTTGCATTTAACGGCCAATTGTTTCAACGCTTCCTTTAGATAGCTCTGGTCCACGTACTTTGCCGGCGTGAGCGGCGGGCCGTTGCCCTGGGTTTGTTCTGAATAGATTTGGTGCGGTTGGCGAGCAAGCCGAGTGGCGGATGCGGGCGAAACGTTCTCGCAATCCACTCTGTGCCGGCACCCATAAGTTGAGGCGCCTGCATCGCCATTCACACCTTACTGCTGAAATATTCCCAAGCCCTTCCGTAGACATCATATTCGGGCATGTCCCAATAGGTCTCATTTCTCTGATTGATCTCAGCCGCGGACAAGTAAACAGGCGTGCCGATCAGGGATGCCTTGTATTGAATTCTTGCCGACTCCTCAAAGAACATGGCGCGCACGCACGCATCGATGATATTGGCGCCGAATGTCGCCGCTCCGTTGCCGCGAAAGATAATTCCCCAGCTTTCGGCAATGAGTCTACCCATCTCGTCAGTTACTTCCGCTGTATGACGGATATGAGAGGAATCAAGAACTTTGACCTCGGGGCCGAGGACATAACCTAGAGCATGAACGACCTTTACGCTGCGGTTTAGCGCGCCAAAGACGGAAGCCATTTCCGAATGAAAGCGGCAGATCGCGCCGACATCCGGCCGCTTGCGGTAGATTCCCAGATGCATGTTTATCTCACCGAGGGGCGTTGCGCTCCCCGAAACTCTCTTACCCTCCATGTCAAGAATCACCAGCTCTTCTTCCTTTGCCAGCCCCGGAGCTTGTTTGGGCGTGACCAAAATATTACTGGTACCGGGAATGCGCGAGGTGACGTGTCCAAACCCCTGGATCAACCCGAAATGGTCCATGATCCTGCAAGCCGTCAACATGGCTTGTTTAATCTCCTCCAGCGTCTTCAGATCTTTTCTGACGGGCACTATCGGCCTTTTCATCTGTTCAGGTTCAATCATGCTGCATTCTCCTTCTATCCTTTGGTGATATCGACGTTTCGGAGGAGTTTACAGAAGTGTTTCATTTTGCCTCGACACAGACTGTTCCCTTCCTATGTTCCCCCCAAACAAAAACAGGTTCTCTATAACACATTTTACTTTTGGCTTCCCACAAAAATAAACGGAGTTCTGGCAAAGGAGAGAACAGGATGATTATCGACTGGGAACACCATTACCTGCCCGAAGAGTTGGTGCTGAAGAAAGGGGGGAAGATAGAAGAGAAATCGACTCTTTTTGAATACGGCAAACCTCGCGGCGATCTTAACCCCGAGCTTTGTGATGTGGAAGAACACCTGAGAGTCATGGATGCGGTGGGGATCGACGTTGCCGTGCTTTCGATGGCCGTGACGAGTGACGATACACAAACGGCGCTCGAAGAGTGCAGGGTATGGGATAACAGAGCGCCTGAAGTCGTGAGAAGACATCCGAAAAGATTTGTCGCCTTGGCCTCTGTGCCACCTCTCGCCGGCGAAAAGGCTTTTGACGAGTTGAAGAGGGCCATCGAGATGCTCGGATTAAAGGGCGTGGTCATCCGATCCCAGGTGAACGGTCTCTCGACCGATGCCAAGGAACTCTATCCGTTTTATGAGACGGTGTCCGTATTGAAGGTGCCGATCTTTATCCACCCGAGCGGCCTGCGACAAGGTTTCAGCATTCTCAATGCGCCATATGATCTTGGTCGCAACGTCGGGAGAGAGCTGGATTTAATCGTGGCGATGGCCCGTTTGATTTTGAGTGGTGTTGTCGATGACTTCAGCGATCTCATATTTGTGATCAGCCACAAAGGAGGCAGTATCGCTGCCGTGAAAGAAAGGATCGAGTATCAGTTTGGTTCGACCGGGTCACCAGGAACACGGCCAAGCGGTTCGCGGAACAGGCTGCCTTTCGACCAGAGTCTCAACAAGCTCTATTTCAACCTTGCCGGACATCACGGTGGAATGATCTCCGTCCGATGCGCCTTGACGGCGATCAGCCCAAAGCGGCTTGCGTTCGGGAAAGACTATCCTCAGGATTTCCGCGGCGATCCCATGAACATAAAGACTTTCATCGAGAACACTAGAAAGCTCGACATCGATAAAGAGAGCAAGCAGGCGATGCTGGGAGAGAATGCGAGGGGGATCTTGGAGCTGTAAAGTCTTCCGTTATCATTGATCGGCCAGAAAGGTACAAGGAAAACATACAGGCGAGTAAAACAACCGGCACCACAGCCACCGCGAAGCGGTTTAGTTCAACTATTTGAGTATGCTGATCAGCATAGTATTAACCGCGAAAGTGATAAACCCACAAAGATTCTCCTGCTGAAACAGAACATTGTGAACGTATTTCAAGACGATCCCTTATCGTAAAGGCAGATCAGCACGATATTAATATGGCTGACAATACACACCCAGCGCATCTCGACGGGCTGTTTAAGGGCCCAGCGCCCCGGTCAACGTGAAAACAGAAATCATTGTGCCGATCGGCGCATTCAAGCGTTGAATATTTTCATTTCGTGGCCAATTGTTTCAATGCCTCCTTTAGATAACTCTGATCCACGTACTTTGCCGGCGTGAGCGGCGGGCCCTTGCTCTGGGTTTGTTCTGAATAGATTTGAATGTTGTATTTCAGTCCTTCCAGGGTCACGTCCCCGTCCGGATGCCAGAGCTGATTCTCCGTGTAGTACTCCCAGCCTTTTCTTGCGTAAGCGGGTTTCAGGTTCATTTCCTTGACCAAAAAATCCACGGCAAGCTCTCTGTTCGCATAGAGCCAACGATGCGCTTGAACCATGGCTTTCATGAAGCGGACCACAAGAGGCCTGTTTTTCTCCGCCCAGGAGCGTTTTGCCGCCAGTGCGGTTTGCTCGTAGTGAGGTCAGGTCCCGCCGGTACGTGGGGAAGCGGGTCGGTAAAGCGGTTTGTCTTCGCCCTCAGGAATACTACGGCAACGGGTCGATTGCTGATGCGCTGTTGCTTGGGAAGACTCTTGTCAACGGCGCGGCTCCGCGCCGATATCCTCCAGCGCCTGGTTCGGCGAGGATCAGGCGGCAGGGAGAGGACCGGCTGCGACAAGCTTCTTCCTGGCCGAATCCACCGTGAGATTCAGTCCTTCAAGGGTGCGAGCCCCCAGGAGAAGAAGATCGCCGGGCTCAGCGAAAACAACTTCATCGATTGTGAAGTTCTTTCCAACGCTCAGAATGGCGAAACCGACACTACGGGTCACAATCTCTCCATTGGCCAGTACGAACCGCAGGTCCTTTTTCTCCCTCTTGACTCCAATCTGCTCCAGTTTAGCCTCTGGGATCCAAGTGTACTCACTTCCCGTGTCGACAAGAACCTTCTGGAACCGGACGAACTTTGACCGGTCCACGTGGTTCTCGACCTTACAGCCAGTGTGAAATGTGCCCATTCGTTTCTGCTACCACGGTGTTCTAAAATGTTCAATTCGCCGAACGGTCTAAGCTCAGCAGTCGTTGTTCAGACATTTGGCTGAAGCGGGTTAGGCGATAATTTGTCAGTGCGCACAAACGAGAGCATGACCGCGTCGTGCCACATCCCATGCAGCAACAAGCGCTTCTTGAGAACACCTTCGCTCAGGGCACCCGACTTCTCGGCGACTCGAAGACTCGCGGCGTTCTCCGTCGACACAACCACTTCCAAGCGAACGAGAGCCGTATTGTTGAATGCCCACTGGACCAATTGCCGGACAGCCGTCGTGGCAACGCCATGGCCAGTGGCCGAAGAGCGCACCCAGTACGCTAAGTTCGCTCGATGATTCGCCTCGTCAATCTGAGTGAGACCGCAATTTCCGAGAAACCGGCCGTCCGGCGCCAAGATGACGAATTCGAAAGCGTTGCTAGCTTCGAAAGCGGACACCTGAGCCTCGATCCAGCAACGGGCCGCGTCCACCGTCAGATCAGGACGGCACCATGGCATGAATGGCCGGACCTCCGACACGGATTCGATTGCCGCCTCGTGGAGCGCCGCTGCATCGTCGAGGCGATACGGCCGAATTGAAATGTCCGTTTCCACTGGCATGACAAATTATCGAAAATCGCGAAAAGGGGACATGATGAAGTTCTTGGCGTCCACCTTGCCGAGCTTTAGGGTTGGCTCAACGAGCGGCCCACTAAATGCCCTACGGCCAGAACTGTTGTAAATCAAAGGATAGCTGCCGGTGATGTTTTATCGCCAAAAAGTAAACTCGTGTGCGCCGAACCAGGTACAGCAGGACATATTCATCAACTGTAAACTCCCGGAGGTCGTCCCCCTTCCGCAGCATGCTCTGCAGCCGGTCCAGGAGAAGCTGAGCATCCCGTGACCCGAGTCGATGAGCTAAGAAGGATCGGCCGGATCGAGGAAAGCGGGCAATGATAGGCAATACATCGTCAAATATACGCGCGAGCAGTCGTCGAAATGCCGGTCTTCCCTCGCGGCCTAAGAACAATTCAATGGAGTCTAAGTTCGTAGTAAAGTTTTCAGTGAAAAACGGCTGGCCTCTAGCGGCCATATCGAGCCCTGAGCTTGGCGGCCGTCAAGACTTTCCCACTGTTAACATCCTTGACTCCGCGAACCGCCTCTTCGAGCAAGGCGAGATGCACATGCTCCCGTTCCAGGCGGTGGTAATGATCAAGACGCTCCGCATCGATCAATGCCGCGCAGCTTTCACCGTTCTTCGTCAGAATCTTTTCGCCGTGCTCCCGCTGAACCTGAGCGCACAGTTCAGTTAGTTTGGCCCGCGCACGAGTGAGAGGAATGATGTCCTTGGACGAGATCGCCATGAGATTGTTTCCTTGTGAAAGACTCTAAATTACGTACAGAATTATGTCAAGAATTCAGCCATAGATGGTGGGAAAAGCGTGACCGCTAGAAAATTAGCGGCGGTTCCTACGGTATTTGACGACAGCGGGTGATCCAAATGCTTACGCACTGTTTCGGGGAGTGCTACCTCCCCACCAGCTTTCTTTTAATTTCTCATCACAGATTTCCCCGTTTTGCTTCCGTTACCATATGATCGCAGACGCGAAAGGCATTGGCCTGGATCGTCAGCGCCGGATTTAAACCGCCGGAGGTGACGAACACGCTCGCGTCGATGATGAACAGGTTGGGCACATCGTGCGCGCGGCCCCATTTATCCACCACCGAGGATTTCGGATCGTTACCCATGCGACAGGTTCCCATCTGGTGGTTGTGGAGCTTGCGCACCCGCGACTCCGGTGTGATGACGCGGCTGGCGCCCGCCGCCTCGAATATCTCCCGCGAACGCGCCGACAGAAACCGCGCCAGGCGAACGTCGTTAACGTGGCTCGTGTGGGTGATGCGCGCCACCGGCAGACCGAAACGATCGCGCACCTCCGGGTCCAAATCCACCTGGTTGCTCGCCACCGGCAAACTCTCCCCGGTAGAGTGGCTGTGCAGGTAGTAACGGTAGGTCGAGCGCATGGACTCTTTGTGCTGAAGCCCCCAGCGCGCGCCGTGAACGTCGCGCAACGCGTAGTCGATGGGATCGCCGCCATGGGCGCGCGGATGCATGAAACCGCCGCGGATAAAGCCCCGGCGGCTGTCGGTCTCGTAAAAATCTTGCAGCACCCGGGTGCTCGGCGCTCCCTGGTGGCCCTCGAGCGGCTCGGGGAAAACCGCGATGGTGATCGCTCCCGGCGCGTGAAGCATCAGATGCTTGCCGACCAGGCCGCTGGAATTCGCCAGGCCGTGCGGGAACTGTGACGATTGGGAGAGCAGCAGCAGGCGCGGCGTTTCCACGCCGCCCGCAGCCATGACCACTAGACGGGCGGGTTGGAACTGCTCGCTGCCGTTTTCGTCAAAGTAGACCACGCCGGTGGCGCGCCCCGTTTTGTCGGTAGAAATCTCCCGGCTCAGGCAATGCGGGCGGATTTCGCAGCGCCCGGTGGCGAGTGCCTTCGGCAGCAGCGCTTCCATCGTGCTCGACTTGGCGCCCACGGTGCAGCCATAGCCCGAGCAGAATCCCCCATTGACGCACGCCGGTCTGCCGTCATAGTCGCGCGAAAGGATCGCCATCGGAGTCGGGAACGGATGCAGCCCCAGAGCCTTGCCGCCCTTTTCCAGAATCGCGCCCGCGCTGTTGCGCGGCAGCGGCGGCGTGGGAAAATCGCGCTTGCGCGGCGGATCGAACGGGTTGGTCCACCCTTTCCCTGAGACGCCGATGGTCCACTCGGCCTTCTCGTAGTACGGTTCCATCTCATCGTAGCTTACCGGCCAGTCTTCAATGGCAGCGCCGGCGACCGGACCGTCGGCGGACTTTACGCGAAAGTCGGATTCGTGAAAGCGCCAGGACAGGCCGCTGTAATGAATCGTGCCGGCGCCGACGCACATGGCATTGGAGAAAAGCTGCACTTCGTGGGACAGCCGCTCGGCAGGCGTCTGGTCATTGGGCCGCCACGTGCGCGGCTCCTGCTTGACCGTCGGCCAGAGGAAATGGCGGTGTTTAAACAAGATCTCGTCTTCGAGAAAATCGGTCCGCTTGTACCAGGGGCCGCGCTCGAGCACCACCACCGACATCCCCGCCTCGCTCAACTCCTTCGCGGCCACCAGGCCGGAGGCTCCGGCGCCGACGATGCAAACATCTACCAGCTCGGTTCGCGCCATGCCTATTTGCCTCGCTTCTTCGCCGGTTCGAAGTCGTCCGGAATGTTCTCATCATACCAGCCGAACGGCGGTTGGTATCCTTCGGGATGGGAAGGGCCGGGAAAGCCGATCATCTTCCAGCTCACCCGGTCGCGGTTGCCGCCGTGGCGCGGGTCGCCATAAAAACCCTGCATGGTATGTTCGAGGAGAAGAGCGAAGAAGGGGCTTCGTTTTTCCTCAAGATGGGCCAGGATCTGATCTTGTTGTTCGGTGCGCAATTGAACGAATGCCTCCGAGGCGAATCGCTCACCCGCGAGCCTGTCCAGTTCCTGAATGCCATCGACGTATAACGGCACATGCTCTGCTTCGTAGGTGGCCAGCGTATTTTCGATGTAATCGACCACGCCGGCCTCCAGCGCTCCAGGGTCGCGATCGGCGGGAATAATACGACCGGTGGCCGCTTCGAGAGTCGCTCTTTGGAGGGGGTCAAAGATAACAGCCATGGTTTGTCCTCTATAATCCGAATCGCGTGTCATCTTCAACCCTTCGACTTGAGCCCCGGCCTGGGCCCTAACCTTTATCCATAATCTCAGTTGCTGGACACGGGGGAGGGCAACATGAATTTCCAAGTCACTGCAATGTCATCAAGGCGTTGGATTCCGAGCCAAAGACATTTTATGCCCGGTTCCCCATCGCTCTTGCGCGCCAGAAAACCGCCAAGGCTAGTGGGGTCCTGAACTACCAGAACCACCGTCTCTTGATTGATCCGATTAACCGTGGCTTCATAATGCGATCGGGGAATCGTATTCATGGTGATTTGAGCATGCTCAAAAAAAACGGTAGGCGGCCTTGGTCTTAGCCCGGCTCTGACAAGCCTGCGCGATGTTGGCCTGGGGCAGATCGAAGTTCCCCGCAAAGATCAAAGGAGAGACTTCGCGATGAACCAAACTATTGGCAAGCAGCTTCCCGACTTCGAGTTGCCGGATCAGGACGGTCAAACGGCTCAGCTCTCGGAGCTGGTGGGTAAGTTTCCTTTTATCCTGACTTTCTACCGCGGCTACTGGTGACCGAAATGCCAGGTGCAGTTGCGCCATTACCTTGAACTTCAGGAAGAGCTGGCCGTCAACTACTGCAAGCTCGCGGTGGTGAGCGTTGACGCGCCGGCAGTGAACGACGCCTTCCGCGCCGGCCTGGGCGCCAGGTTTCCGTTCTTGAGCGACCAGGAGCGCAAGGTCGTCAAGTTGCTCGATATGACCGAGACCTCCAAGAGCCGTGGCGTCACCGCGATGCCATATACCTTTTCGCTGCTGCCGGATTTGACGATTCACAATCTCTATTGCGGTTACTGGTATGTCGGACGGCCGATGCTCGACGAGCTGAGGCGAGACCTGCGCGAGATGATGCGCAAAGTGCGCCGGGATTTCGAAGGGCCGGTTGGGTAGCGACGCCGGTTCAAGGTTCAACGGTCAATGTTCCGGGTTTGAATCTCTTGGGGTCATATTCCCCGCAGCTTGCTGCGCTTGTGATTTTCCGAGTCTCTGAGATTCCGATACCCCGCTGCCTGCGGCGGGGTAGTTCATCCCAAAAACTTTAAACCTTGAACTTGGAACTTTGAACCTCCCCTTGGGCAGTTGCAACCGATGGCCCGACTCGGTAAGATTCAACCATGATTACACCAGAAGAAATCAAGCAAACGTTATCCAAGGCTCTTCCCGTGTCGTTGATCGAGGCCCAGGATTTGACCGGCGGCGGCGATCACTGGCAGGTGATCATCGTGTCGGCGGCGTTCGAAGGCAAGGGGCTGGTCGAGCAACACCGGTTGGTCAACGAGGCACTGAAAGAGCCGATTGGAGATCAAAGGATCCACGCGCTGGCGCTCAAGACCTATAGCCCAGCGCAATGGGAAAAATTGGGCGCTTAACGGAAAATACGGAAGGAGAATTCTTATGGCCGAAGACGTAATGGCGAAAATCGATGAGAAGGTAAAAAATAACAAGGTGGTGCTGTACATGAAAGGGACGCCGGATTTCCCCCAGTGCGGCTTTTCCGCGCACACGGTCGAGATTCTAAAATCCTACGGCTTCCCTTTCGCCACCGAGGACGTGCTGGCGGACGCCGCGGTTCGGGACGGGATCAAACGCTATGCGAACTGGCCGACGATTCCGCAGATTTACATCGATGGCAAGTTCGTCGGCGGCTGCGACATCCTGCATGAGCTTCACGAACGGGGCGAGCTGGAGCCGATGCTGAAGTCCGCATTCGGCAAATAGTAATGATACCGGGCCGCCTGAAACGATTTTCCCGTTCCCTCGTCTAATCGTTGATCGGGGAGGTTAAAAGACCATGGCGCTAAAAAAAGCATCGATTTTCCTCGCCCTCGCTTTAATGTCTGCCAGTGCGTGCGCGACCATAGGCCATTTTCGGGGGGAGGATAGTTTCGAACGGGGCCTTGCGTTTTTTAATCAGGGCCGCTTCGCGGCATCGATCCCCCATTTTGAGGCGGCGACCCGTGAAGATCCTGAGTTCGCCCAGGCTTATTTTTACCTCGGCCGCGCCTACGTGAGCGAGAGCCGCTGGCGGTCGGCGATCCAGCCGTTGCGTACAGCCTTCAGGCTGGCCCCGGAAGCAGCAAAGCAAGAAATCATGGATCTCTTGATCGACGCAACCTTCGCCGCCGCGCTGAACGATTTTCATCTGGGAGATCGGATAACGCCTCCAGCGCGCTTCAAAGATACGTTGTAGGTTATCCGCTTCGAATCCGATTGAGCAGCAAACATTATTTCACCGCAGAGACACTGAGTTCGCAGAGTTCGGAGAGTTTATAATTAAAAACGATTTGCTCGGCGTTTTCTGCGCCTCTGCCGTGAGTCCTCTTTTTGGTCGAATCAATAAAATAGTTACCGGCGAATTTGCGTAGGTTGCGATAATTTTCGACTGTAGTATACGAGAGATCGCAATGAAAAAAATCTGGGGAATGTTTTTGCTCTTGATGTTGATGGCCAGTCCCGCGTCGGCGCAGTTTGATAAAGTGTTAAAGGGATTAGGCAGCGCGCTCGGCGGTGGCGGCGGTTTGAGTGACGCAAAGATCGGCTCGGGATTACAGGAAGCACTGAAAGTGGGGACGGAGAATGCCGTCTTTCAGACCAGCGCCATCGACGGATTCTTCCTCAATAAGGCGATCAAGATTCTCATGCCCAAGCAGATCCAGAGCATCGAACAGCCGCTCCGTTTGGTCGGCTTCGGGCCGCAGATCGACGATTTTGTTCTCAACATGAACCGCGCCGCCGAGAAGGCGGTTCCTTTCGCCAAAGAAATATTTTGGGACGCTATCGGCCAGATGACCTTCGACGACGCCCGCAAGATTTTAAACGGGCGCGACACGGCGGCCACGGACTATTTCAAGGCGAAAACCTCGAAGAAGCTCCACACCGCGTTTCGCCCGCCGGTCGAGAACGTGATGAATCAAGTCGGCGTCACCCGCCAATACAACGATTTGATGGGGAGCTATCAAAACGTGCCGTTCGCAAAGAGCATCACCTTCGACATCCATCAGTACGTGACTGAAAAAGCCACCGATGGGATCTTCTACGTCGTCGCGCAGGAAGAGAAAAAGATCAGAACCAACCCCGCCGCGCGTGCGACTGATCTCCTCAAGGAAGTCTTCGGCAGCCGGAAGTAGCTGACTCTCTCCCAGCTTCAAGCCTGAAGGTTCGTCGCGGTCGGCTGGAAGCCGACTTCGACCTCTCCATCTCCACCGTTCAGTGAGTTACCCTGAGTGCATGCGAGGGGCCTTGTCTCAAGTTGGGGAACAGCGTTGTTATATCACCAGGCTCGCGTTTTCACTACTCATCTGAGTCAGCTTTTCCAATGCGTGAGTGGTCACGTGCATAACGGCAAGAGGCACTCATCGGGGACTATGGCTTGGAATCAAACCTACAGGCAAGGCGATAGCGTTCACCGGCATGAACAGTAGTCGGGTTGTTGATGACAGGATTGTCGAGCATGGCGGCCAGCATGAATCAATTGTGTCCGGCCTCTTGATATTCTTGGAGCTGGTCCGCACAATGGTCGCTATAATAACTTGAAACAAAGTTTGCAAACTCGGCGACGACAGATAGCATGATGAAAATTTCCCTTCCCATGCACGTATTGTTATTTGCATGCTTGGCGGTGACATGCGTCGTGCAAGCGCAGCCTACCGAGCTTTCTTCTCCGGCGGTCACTAAGGCGAATCCTGCTCGCACAAAGGTAACACCCGGCCCTGCAAACAAGAAGAACTCGGCGACCAGTGCGTCTAGCAGTCCATGGCAGGTCATCAAAGCGGTAGGTGAAAAAGAATTAGGCGGTGCACGCAACACGCATACATACCGCAGCCAGTCGAACGCCAAGGGCACTCAAGCGAATGACAAAACGGCGATCGACAAATCTTCGCCGAAAATAACCGACAAGAAATCCGTCCTCCCAAAGAAAAACAAGGAAGACTAGTTAGGGAGAAGAAAAGGGGCATTCTGAATTGCCGCCCGAACTCTCGGATTCAGCTCAGCGCGGGATGCGCGCGACCGAGCTTGGCGGTCAAGGGTCGGCGGTCTCGTCCTCTAGTTCGACCTGCGCGTGAGTCAGTTTGCCAGCGACGCCATCAGTCTGCCAAAACCATTAACGGGCTGTTTGACCTTGGCCATTCCTAGCGCGTGCCAAATGTAGGCCTGGCAGCTCGTGACCACGGGTTTGCCGATTTCCCGTTCCAATAAATCCACGTCGGTGATCGTGGGCCAGCGGGATGGGGGGTCAGCCTGAGCCCGATGTCCTCAATGTCTGCTGATAATATAATACCTCTTTTACCCCTGGTCTTTACATCATCTGAGCGCCGCTAGGACGCAGAACCGAGCGGTTCGCGTGGTTGCGGGGCGAGCCGGTTCTCGATGTTAACATTCGTAAAGCCGCTACGTCTAAATCAGCGGAGGGTAGACTTATGAAGACAAAATTCACAACTTTAGTTTTAGGCAGCCTGGTTGCGGGCTCGTTGGTGCTTTCAGCCGGTCCGGCATTAGCCTGGGATGGGGACAGGCCAAATAACGCCCACCATGGTTTCCGCAGCCGCGATTCTCGCCGCCCTGATTTCCGCCATCCGGCACACAGTTACCCGGCCGGTCGTTACCGTACTTGGGGTTGGAGTCGCCCTGCGGCGCGTTTCCCCGTACCCGTTTATCGGCCCGTTCCAGTTCCTAGTTACGGCTATCCTGCTTACGAGTACCCTGTGGCGGGGCCGGCCTACAGCCAGGATCTCTATCGTCGACTGGAAAATGCGAGGCGCATAAGGGCCTACCACCTGTACCATCATACCAGCCGGGAGCAACTCGCTTTTGACAACTTACGCATCGCCCGTCTTGAGCGTGAACTCGGCCTGCGCTGAGTTAGTCTAAGCAAGGCGTCATGCCGCTGGGATAGCTTGGCCGGCTCCCAGCGGTGTCCTCCCAGTCTGGCAGATTTAACGCGATCCCTGCGCCGCGCTATATCTCTTCTACGCCCTTCCACTATACCGGGGGCGAACTTGCGGCGCCCTTCCGATGATTTTTCTTCGATAAAGGGAAGGGGAACACTCTGAACGTTTAGGGCTAACCCTTGGTTTCAGACCGACGCGTTATACGCGTGGCTGAACACGACGGTTCGAACTGCGCGTGCGCGTGAGTTAATTTGCGAGCGACGCCATCAGCCTGCCAAAACCAGCAACAGACTCCTTCACTCTGGCCATTTTCAGCGCGTGCCAGATGTAGGCCTGGCAGCTCGTGACGACAGGCTTGCCGATTTCGCGTTCCAGCAAATCCACGTCGGTGATCGTGGGCCAGCGGGGGCAGGGGACGAAGACGCCGTCGGCTTCGGGCGCTTGCTCATAGAGGCGCTTGGCGATCTTGTAGGCGGCGTGAACGTCCATGTCGGTTAGATCGGCGTTCTTGCGCACGCCGTAGCCTTCGATTTTTAGCACTTGAAATCCGGAGGCTTCCAGGAAAGCCTTCATCCGTTGGTTTAAGCTCTCTTCGTGCGGCGTTGCCACGACGACTTTTCTGATGTTCAGCGATTTGAGCGCTTCGACTTCACCGGTGATCCCGGGGGAAACCGGCACGCCGAACTTCGCGGTGAGCTTCTTGCCCATCTCGATGTTGCTGCCGTGGCCGAGCTTGGTGAAGAGGGGAGAGCCACCGACGATGATCGAGTCGCATTTGTTGTCGACCAGATCGGCGGCGGCTTCTTCGATCCGTTGTAACTGCCGCTCGAAGTCAGCGTCCACCAATTGTCGTATAGTGCCGGTGCTGTTTAGAATCATGAACCCTTCCGGCAACATGCGGTAGAATTCATAAACCAAAGTATCCCCGCGCGACGGAGCTACGTGACCAATTTTTGCACGCCAACCGTACATATACCCCCTTATTAATCAGCTGCGGATGGTGATCTTTCTGACAACCGTGAAAGGTTGTGTGATGGATTGAGGCCGTTCGTTCCAATCGTTCCAGATGTTCCAACGTTCCAATCGATCAATAATTCAACCAGGCGCCGTTTACGTGAATCGTCTGGCCGGTGATGTATTTGTTCTCGTCTAAAACCAGGAATAGGGCGGCGCTGGCGATTTCCTCCGGCGTGCCGGCGCGTTTCATCGGGATCTGAACGACGCGCTCGGCCCATTCCTCGTCGGTATAATGGCCGCGCACTCGGTCCGTCAAGATCCGGCCGGGCGCGACGGCGTTGACGTTAATGCCCTGGCTGACGACTTCCAGCGCCAGCGACTTGGTAAACACTGCTACGCCCGCCTTCGCGGCGGCATAGCTTGCGCGGGTGGCGTTGCCGGTGAAGCCGTAGATGGAAGAAATGCTCACAATTTTGCCATAGTGTCGTTTCGTCATGGTGGGCAATACCGCTTGCGAGCAGAGAAAGACGGACTTCAAGTTCATGTTGAGAATGTGATCCCACTCCGTCTCGCTGACTTCGATCACGGGCTTGACCTGTGCGCCGCCGGCGACGTTGACCAGAATGTCGATGCGCCCCCAGCGACTGAGCGCCGCTTCTACCATCTGCTCTACCGACGTCTTTCGGGTCACGTCGGCGACGATGGAAAAGGCTTGTCCACCTTGCTGCGTGATCTCCGCCGCGCGCGATTTGCCGGTCTCGCCATCGATGTCGGCGACGGCGATCTTCGCGCCTTCGCGGGCAAAGCGAACCGCGATGGCGCCGCCGATGCCGCCCCCCGCGCCGGTGACGATGGCGATCTTGTTATCGAGCTGTCCCATAGAGTTCTCCCCGTTTTGGCGATCGCGTCAGCCGAGATAGGCCGTGAGCGCGTGCAGGTCTTGTATGCGCGTGACCTTGGGATGTTCGAATGACTGGTTGTAGGACCGGTGCGGCATGAGCACGGTGGCCTCGGTATTTTCCGCCACGTCGAGGCAGTTCTCATGCCGGTCGTCCACGAATAGTTTGACGCCCAGTTTTTCCACCAGCGCCGATTTGGCGCTCTGGGTGAAATAAACAACCGGTTTGCTGACGCCATGCTCGCGCAGCCAATCGCAGGTGACGTCATGGATGCTGTAGTGATCCCGCTCGTAGCGATGGGTAACGAAGATGAGCCGTTCAGCGCGGCTCAGGGCATCGAGGCACTGCCACTCCATCAAGCTGGGCAGCGGCGCGAGGCCGCGCCAAAATTGTGGGTCGTCGGAAACCTCCATGACGCACTGCTTGATCAGTTGGCTCGATAGAAACGGGTAGTTGGTGAAATTGGGATCGGTGACCGACTCCAGGTCGATGGCGCCGCCGCTGCGGACCTGGAGGATCTGAATAAAAGGCGGGACGAAATCGGCCACCACGCCATCGATGTCGAGAGCGACTTTCATTATGCTCAATCTAAGCAAAACGCCGAGGGCCGTCAACTTGCATCGTTGTGTGGTCGCTTTCGATTGTGCTACAGAAGAGACTCCACGAAAACTTTTTTAAGGAGAAGTGAACGGCATGGAAGACGCAGTGCTCGAACAGGTAGACCGCAATCGCATCGTCGAGTTGGCCTGCAATCTCGCCAACATCGTCAGCATCACCGGCGAGGAAGAGGAAGTCGCCAAGTATCTCGGCGGCGAGTTTGAAAAGCTCGGCATGGAGGTCGAATACCAGTACGTCGAGGACGGCAGACCAAATGTCATCGGCAGGTTAAAGGGCACCGGCGGCGGGGCGGCCTTGATGTTCAACGCGCACATGGACCATTTCGACAATCCCCAAGAGACCGTCGTCGAGGACGACCGGATCTACGGGCGCGGCCTGGTGAATATGAAGGCGGCGTTTCCTTGTTACATCGAGGCGGTGGCGGCGCTGCAAAAGGCCGGCGTGAAGCTCAAGGGTGATCTGATCATTGCGGGCGTAGTCGGCGAAATCGAAAAGGCCCAGGTCGGGAGATTCCAGGGAAAAACCTACCGCGGGGCGGGTGTGGGTGCGCGCTATCTGATGGACCACGGCGTGATGGCCGATATGTGCATCGTCGGCGAGCCCACGGGATTGCACTTGCAGATCGGCAACGCGGGCCTTATCTGGGCGCGGGTGAGCGTGGACGGCAAGGCGACGAGATTTGTCCTCGCCGCCTGCAAGGTCGCCCAGGCGATTCAGGATTGGGAAAAAGAGTACCAGCGCAAGTATCCGCACAAGTTCATGCTGCCGACCGTGCAGATCGGCGCCATCGACGGCGGCAATGCTTTCAAACCGGGCACCCGGCCGACCACCGATATCTTTGTCATCGTGAAGACGCTTCCGGGCGCAGTGCCGCTGGCAATTAAACGCGACATTGAGGCGGTTTGCGAGAAGGTTAAAAAACGGGAGAGCGATATTCTAGACATTCGCGTCGATCTATATCTTTCCACCGACGGTTACGAGATTTCCAAGAGCGAATATGTTGTGAAAGCGATAGAACGGGCGCACAAGACGGTGTTCGGCAGGCCCGTGCCTTATTCGAAGCCGATACGCTACGGCATCACCAGTGACGGCTCGCGCATCGCTGCCTACGGCGTGCCGGCGATTACCTATGGTCCCGGTTTCGGCACCCATCTCGTCGATCCGACGGAAACGAAGGCCCCCGCCGAATGGGACGCGCCGAGCGGCGTGCGCCGCGGGGTCGGCATCGAGAACATGGTTAATTGCACGAAGGTCTACGCCATGGCGGCGCTGGAGATCTGTAACACTAAACGAGAAGCGCTAGCCAGGAGGTAGCCGGTGGGGTTCCAAGTTTAAGGTTCCATGTTCAAAGTTAGAACCGGAACGTTGAATGGGAGTCCGAAACTTTGAACGGTATTTCACCCCAGATAGGAGTCAGTCATGGACCTCACCTTCGCGCACTACCGCAACCGTTTTTGCATGTTTCGCACGTACTACGCTTTGGCCGTGGGTAAGGTGAAGCCGGATAGCTTCAACATAAAAGTCATTGAGCTGCCGGATCCGCCGAGCCGTGAGCAGGAAGAGGCGCTGATCCGCGGCGACGTTCAGGTAGCAAACTTATATCTCCCGAATTTTCTGCAGCGGAAATTAGCGGGCGCGCCGATCGTCGGGCTTTGCACCGAGTGGAAATCGACGATGAAGGGGAACGGCATGTTTGTGCGCAAAGACGGCCCGGTAAAAAAGCCGGCGGATCTTCAGGGTAGAACGGTGGGTTCGCACCAGGGCCCCCACGCGATTCACCGCTATCTCTTGCGCCATCAGTTCGGCGTGGACGACTCAAGACTCGCTTGGGTCTCAAGGCCGCAGGAACAGCTGCTGACCGCCCTGAAACTCGGCGAAATCGATGCGGCCGTATTGCTCGATCAATTTTTCTTTCGCGGGGAACAAGACCGCGAGGCGTGCTGTCTCTACACCGACGGCGAGATTTGGAAACTGCTGCGCGGTTTTCCCGAGATGATCAAACATTTGGTAGCTGCGCGGGAAGATCTGCTGCGCGACTACCCGGGCATCAAAGACAAGCTGCTGCAAGCGTTTCGCGCGTCGTTTGCCTGGAGCGAAGCGCATCTGCCGGAGATCGCCGACCAGTTCATCAAGCGCTACCCGGGGGATAGAGACGCGCTGCTCGCGTCGGCTCGTTATCCAAGGATCGATTTCACTCTTACCGAGGCGGAGCAGAAGCTCGCCGATGCCGAAATGGACATGATGGTGGAGGTCGGCTGGATTCCGCGTAAGCTCCCGGCGGTGTCCCTGTTTGTGGGGTAGGAAATGCAGTCCCGTTCAAAGTTCAACGTCCAAGGTTCAAAGGTAAAGACGGATCTTTGAATTTGAGTTCCATACGTTGAACCTTGAACTTTGCACCTTGAACCCTATCATCTCCAATATGGGCTCCCCACGCCGGGTCGGAGAGGCATGCCTCGTTGCCATCGTATTACTACTCTTAAGTCTCAATGCTTGCGCGCTCTCGGCGGGGCCTGGTTTTCGTGACGCAGATGGCCTCCGCGAAACCGCCGATCTTATCCAAGAAGTCAAAGCCTTCGGTCTAACTCTCGGAATTGAACCTACCGATGCGCTCAGCCGTACGACGGGGGAGGGGAGGGCGCTTTCGATTCTTTGGCTGTGGATGCAAAGGGCCGGCACGCTGGCGCGCAACAGGGCCGTGGACATCCGCATGGCCGTGGGTCTCTCCAGCATCAAGGAACAGACGAAGATCGAGCAAGTGTTTAGAGTGGATGGTTACAGCATCTATTACCGCCAGGGAAACGAATTCGCCGACTCGCGCTCGGCGGTGACGCCGAGTTTTGCGGCTGAAGGGATAGTGCGGCGCGTCAATGTGATCCTCCACGAAGACCTGCACGGCGACGTGAATTTTGATCTCCCCTGGGACATCGAAGAGGGGGTGGTGACGCCGCTGGGTTCGTTGGCAGCGGTGCAATATTTCAAACACCATGGCGACGCCGAAAACCTGAAGGGAGCCCAGATGGCCTTGAATGAAGGAAGGCAAATTTCCCGAGAACTGCTTAAGCTGGCGAAGGAAGCGGAAACGATTTTCAAAAACACCCCCGTGGACGATGCCAAGGAAAAAGTCCTCGCGCTTCTCTCGATCTACCCCGCCTATCAGAGCATCTTTCAGCGCCAGGTTGTGGGGCAACATCCGGCCACCGTCCTGGAGGCGAAGCTCAGCCATGATCTCGCCTATTTCCGATATTTTGAGGCTATCGTGACTCTAGCGGAAAAACCCCTGGCCCTCGATGTCTTAATTGCAGAGCTGAAAAAACTGCCGCGGGACGCCACGCCCGAAATAACCGACAGGTTCTTGGGGGCTTTAGAAACAAATTATTCCGGGGCGACACACTAAGTATAAGCCAAGTCATCGTCCCTATGTTTCGCTCACTCCAGGCTAATTCTAGCGCACGCGGTTTCATCGCGCTTTATTCCGGCACGTTCATGTCGGGCGCCTGGGCGATGATCATTCCGACGATACCGGTGCTCGGGCGCGAGTTCGGGATTTCGCCGGGGGGCGCGGCGCAAATCATCACCGCCACAGTGATCGGCCGATTTTTCGGCACCATCGTCGCCGGGGTACTGTTGGATCGCAGGGGCACGCGCGTGGCGTTGGTGGGCGGTCCATTGGTGGCGTGCGGCGCCGCGCTGCTGTGCGCGGTGGCGCCCTGGTTTCCAATGATATTGCTTTTGTCAGTGTGCATCGGTGCCGCCGACAGCCTTTGGTCCACGGCTCGGGAAATTGCCGCCATCGATCTCGCCCGCCGCAACCAGCGCGGGCGCTTGATCAGCAGTTTGCACGGTACGTACAATATGGGAACGGCGATCGCGCCGCTTATCGGCGGCTGGCTGACCGAAATCATCGGCTTTCGAGCGGCGTTTTTCGGTTACGCCGCGGCCTGCGCGCTGTCGGTGATTTTGGGAATGCGCAGTGCAAATACCCCGGCGCCGCCAAAGGCGCAAAAAACGCCGGAGTCCCCGCAAGGTTGGAGTGCGACGGCGCTGCGGGAACGCGCGCGCGGAATTTTGGCTTTATTCGATGAAATTCGTCCCGATCTGAAAAGCACCTATGGACTCTTGGTACTGGCGACCATGGTCTCTCAGTCACAAAGGATCATCGTTCAGAGCATGCTGCCGCTCTACGCCGCCGCCTATCTGCATCTGTCACCGAGCCAGATCGGCATGCTGTTCACCATTTCCGGCGTGATCGTATTCGCCATGATCATTCCTGCGGGATTCGTCATGGATCGCGTCGGGAGAAAGTGGTGCACGGTCCCAAGCACCAGCGTGCCGGCGCTGATCTTTTTGCTGATCCCCCTGACCGACAGCTTTGCGCAGCTTGGGATTCTAGTCGGCATCGCGGGTTTCGCCCAGGGATTGTCCCTGGGTTCGCTGGCGACCTCGACGTATGACGTCGTGCCGGCGCATGTGCGCGGGCGCTTGCAAGCCATGCGTAGGACGATAGCGGAGCTCGGCAGCGGCGTGGCGCCTTTGATAGGCGGTTATCTGGCGAACGCTTACAATCCAGGCGTGCCGTTCCTAGTTTACGCACCACTGTTGCTTGTGTCCGCTACGCTGCTGGCGGTGTTCGGAAAGGAGACGTTGGAAAGGTGAAAGCTTTTTGACTACTTTGGAGTCTTCAATCAACGACAGCGGAATCCCGGTTGCCGCGCCGAAAGATTACTAGAGCGCGAATCTTTCCTTGAATTCAGCTCTCTGTGGCAGTAAAATATCTTATGTTTCGAGACCTTTGGGAAGTCTCAAGTATCTGCCATCCGTCGCCGGCTGGACGAAGTCGGGCGCCGGCAAAAAAATGTTTTCGCGCACTGCGCGGCCTTTCAGTCACGGTCTACCGGGTGGGCGCCCAGAAATCATAAATGTTGAGCCGCCTTCATGAGTTAGACAATCGTTCGCCTGCCGAATGGCTGTCGGACTTGTCCTGCGTTTTATACGAATGCAGGACTTCATTCCAGGTAGCGTTTCTTTCGGAGAATATATTCGACTTGATTGGAATCGCCAGGGAATCTTTTATCGGTAATGATTCACTCTGGGAGCGATGCGTACCGCCGGAGGATCAAGCGTTGGTGCGCGACGGGATGGCCGGGCTCAAGCGGGTGCGAGCGAGTTCGCTTGTGCACCGATTCATCGATGCCGAGGGCTTACCTTTATGGGTCTGCAACAGGATGCAGCTGGTTGAGATAAATGAAGTCGAGACAGTGCGAGGCTGCGTCGTGCCTCTGGGCCGTGACCGCAAGGTTTACAGGTTGGACCCCAGCGTGGGTTCTCAATTTGCTCACAAGCTCGCCAACCAGTTCCAGATCCAGGGCATGATCCTCAGTTCCCTACGGAGGTCGTTCCCGGATGAGAAGGATATCGAATTGCTGCAGCAAACATTGGATAGAGCCGTCGAGTTGGCGCGCGCATTCTCCCAATACAATCAATTTCCCGCTCGGGTCGACGGATTGCGCGTTTCGGACGTCATCGAACCGGTTTTGGCCTCGTACAAAGCAGCGTTTAGCAAGAAGGGGATTGCCGTCAGAGATGAACTGGAACCGGCACTTAAAGAAATGGTGCTTTGCGGCGACGCTTTTTATCTCGACCTGGCGCTTCGTCATGTATTCCAGAATGCATTGGAAGCAATCGATAAGAACGGAGAAATCACCATCGTCGGCAGAGCAAAATCGAACGGTCGCCACCCCGCGGTAACGATTCGTATTGAAGATTCCGGCCGTGGCATGAAAGAGGCGGAATTGATGTCGGCGCCAACGCTCTATTTTTCGACAAAGAAAAACCATGACGGAGTCGGTTTGAGCCTCGCGCAGCGATTTGTGGAGTTGCACGACGGCAGTCTGCGTGTCAGCAGCACGCCTGGAAATGGTACCCAGGTTGAGATCATATTACCCGCTCGCCCGTCAGACCTGAAAGGCAAGGTCAGTCGCGAGCGTTTGTAATCGTCAGTCTCCTCCATACGATAACCCCATGTTCAATATCTTAATAGTCGACGATCACGACGAACTCCGAGACCACCTCGGAAAGTTCTTCGAAGAGGAAGGTTACAGCGTGGTCAAAGCGGCAACCGGCGAAGATGCAAAGGAAAGACTCCGCGAGCAAAAATTCGCGATTGTCGTTTCCGACGTGCAGATGCCCAAAATGGACGGCATCGAGCTCACCCGGCACATCAGGGATAGATATCCAGACACGGATATCATCCTGATCACCGGCTTCGGCAACGTTCAACAGGCCGTGGATGCCATGAAACTGGGCGCCAGTGATTACATTTCGAAGCCCTTTCAGCCTGAAGTTATTCGATTCGTCAGTGAAAAGCTGATTGAGAAAAGGCGGTTGCGCGAAGAGATCGTGGAGCTCCGGCAGCGCTTATCCGCGGGGTATTCGTTTGGAAATATGATTGGGCGCAGCCGCAAGATGACCGCCGTATTTGATATGATCAAAGCCCTGGCGGAGACCGATTCTGGCGTCATGATCATCGGCGAAACCGGCACGGGCAAAGAACTGGTCGCCCGGGCGATTCATGATCTGAGCGCGCGCAAAGACCGGCGGTTCGTCCCGATCAATTGCGGCGCATTTCCCGAGACTCTTCTCGAAGGAGAGCTGTTCGGTTACGAGAAGGGCGCATTTACCGGTGCCGTGCAAACCCACGCGGGAAAAATTGAAACTGCCAACGGCGGAACTCTTTTTCTCGATGAAGTGGAGAATATTTCGCCCGCGATGCAGGTCAAGTTGCTGAGGGTCCTGCAAGAGCGGGAAGTTGAGCGTTTAGGAAGCAATCGCAAGGTCAAGGTCGACATGCGTGTCATAGCGGCAAGCAATGTCGACCTTTCCGTTAGCCTTGCAAAAGGGTCGCTCAGGGAAGATTTTTATTACCGTATCAACATCGTGCCCATCGAGCTGCCGCCGCTGCGCGAGCGTCTCGAGGATCTACCGTTGCTGATCGACCATCTTTTGAGCCGAAACCCGTTGGCCCGCCAGAGAAATATCCAAAAGGTATCGAACTCCGCCTTCGGGCAAATGCTCGATTATCACTGGCCGGGAAATATCAGAGAACTGGAGAATATCCTTGAACGCGCGATCATTCGTTGCACTACCGATGTTGTGGATGAGGTCGATCTACCGCGCGCGCCCAATAGAGTGATGAGGAGTATCGTCCAAAACGCCGGGCGGGATATGACGCTGAAAGGCTGGCTATCGTTGAAGGAGCACGATTATTTGGAGGGACTGCTCTCGAAACATAAGGGCAGTATCAACGCCGTGGCGAAAGAGGCGGGCGTGGACACCAAGACGCTTTACCGAAAAATGAAGAAGCAGGGATTGACAAAAGAATCGTTTAAGGACGATCTATGAGGGCAGGTGAGGGCCGGATTCCGGCGGGTGATCTGCTCAAACAAGCCGGCGTTTCATGCTCGGCGCATCGACCCGTCGACTCGAGCCTCGGCCGGGGGCGCTCTCGCTCAGGATTCCGCCCGACCGGCGTAGTGGAAGGTGCCACGGGCTCGCCCGTGGGGGCTCCACAGGCTGGCGCCGTGTGCCTGCAAGGGATTTTCTACTGGTAATCTTTTTTCACCTGCTCAGGCGTAATCACCCAATCTCCCGTGCAAGAACGCCGGGCTACCTCACCGATATCTTTGCCGTTGGTGCCCCCATCATAATTGCCAGCGACTCCGTACGTTGCCGTGTAGGCTACAGCCGCGGTTGCTTGGGTGCCCACGCAGGTAACGAGCTTAACAGGAAGATAGAGCACTGACAGTAAGAAGCTGCCGAGGAAAAACGCGCCATCTTCGCTTTGTGGAGCTGATTGTTGGGCTCGAACCAGATGCGGGCTTGCCAACATTCCACATATGAACACTATCATCAAAAGCTTGGACTTAAAATTAGTTTTCATAGCGACCCTCCTTTATCGTTAAAGCCATATTACCCCTCGCCCCAATATTCAAGTCTATGGGCTCCATCGTTCCCCAACTCGATAGTTCCAAGACTAAATCCCAATGTCTACCTGATCTTCAAGGCGAACTCAGGAAGGTCATCGCCATTGAGTTCGCTTGACCGCTCGTAGCGGTGGTTTTGCGTGTTCACAATTTCAGGTAACGGTGCCACGAGGCTTAAATTGTCGAGGTTATTCTCCGAGGCACCCCACGCCTGCGAGTTCGGTTGCCTCAACGAACTACACTGGGCGGCAAGGAATTCGTTAACCCTAGGTCCCGCCACGGGAGGACAGAAGTAATAGCCCTGGGCCTCATCGCAATGAAACGTTTGAAGCATTTCAGCAGACTTGCGTGTCTCAGCGCCTTCCGCGACCACTTTGAGGCCGAGATTATGCCCCAAATCGACGATCGATCTTACGATCACGGCGTTATCGTGGTCGGATTCCATATTTTGAACAAAGGACTTGTCGATTTTAAGTCCTTTAACCGGGAGTTTCGTCAGGTAGGCAAGAGATGAATAGCCCGTGCCGAAATCGTCGATCGTCAGACTCACGCCCAGTTCTCGGATCAGCGCCAGGTTGCGGATAGCCCGCTGTGGATCGCTCATGATGGTGCTCTCGGTAATTTCCAATTCTAGTTGTTCCGACGGCACACCGACGCTCTTGAGCAGGCCTGCGATCTGGGTGGGCAGCTCCAGAGCATCCAGATTCCTCATGGAAAGATTGACGGCTACCCCTAATTCGATTCCCGCCTCATTCCACTCTCGGCATTGCAGCAACGATCTGTACAAGACCCAAAGCGTAAGAGGAGCGATCAGACCGGTTCGCTCCGCAACGGGAATGAAGTCATCCGGCAAAACAACTCCGAGATCGGGATGCTGCCAACGGCAAAGGACCTCGACTCCCGAAACCGAACCATCCCGCATGACCACCTTCGGTTGGTATAACAAAAACAATTCATCTCCGACGATCGCCTGGCGCAATCGACTCATGCGTAAAGGCGAATGCCGCCGCAGTTTGGCATCATGCGAAAACAGAACGTAGCTCTTTTTTATCCGCATCGCATCGCCCAAGGCGACCCGAGCTTGTTGAATCAGCGCATCTGCGTTGTTGCCATGCTCAGGATACAAGGCGATGCCGATGTGAGCCTGAACGTTTAGTCTGATATTTTCGCTTTGAAACGGCTCGGCCAAGCTTGTATGGATTTTCCCGGCCACAATAATCGCGTCTTCGGTACCGTTAACGGAAGGTAGCATTACCCCAATTTCCCCGCCATCCATACGGATGATAGTATCGGTATCCCGCAGGGTGTTTCGCAGCCGCGTCCAGATTTGCTCGGAAAAATGGTTGGAAACATTACCAAGGCCGTCGGCGTGGTCGAAATCGATTAGCAGCAAACCAACCTGCCGGGCGCTATGTTGGGCCGCAAGGATGGCGTTAGCGACAGGAAGCTGGAAGAGTGCGTCGCCGGTTAGAATCTGAATGTCATCCGTCATTGGCAGTTTTCTTACTCTCAAAACCTAAAGTTGAGCCAAACTCGTATCTCTCCGCGAGCGCATCGGGCAGGCCGCCGCTTCGTTCTCAGCACTTCTCGACCGAGATTCCAAGCTTTGGAGCAAGCCGGGTGCCAATGATCACCTCTGAATTATAAGCGAAGATTCATCCCTTTCTCGGTATTTAGGTAATTTCTATCAATGCCCGGATACGACCAAGCTGGACCACTGATTGCGAATTACGACAAGTTAGCCTCTGGTTTTGACAGGATTGTCCTTGGCGTTCGGGCTTGCGATAAGACTATTTCGCCTTTGGGTCGAGTAAAAAGGCTGAGATTTCACCCGGGTGAAGTGACCAGAATAAATATTTTACCGACGCAGGTTAACCTTGCGACCGCTTCGCCTACAACTATTCGACGCGCGGCTGGTGGATACCCTACCGTAATCGTAGGCCTACCTGTTTGATTCTTCACTCGATGTGTGGGAGCTTTCCACTCGAATGAATCCACGCGCCTCAAGCTGGCGCGCGCATGCTTCTACAGCGGAGGATAGCAAAGGAATGTCCCTGCTAGTTGATTCCCGCGCCGTACAACTCTGCACCGCCTTGGTTTTTGGGTGGACCAATTGCACCGAGAGGTTTGGAGTAGCCGCGCAGCCGGAGGTATAAGAAGCGGTGAACAGGAGGAGTAATATCTGCAATTTCTTAGTCGATCTCATAAATCCCGGTTTGACCCGGATTTACAAAAGATGATAACAGATTAACTGGGATACAACAAAAACAATCTCCGATTCGGTTAAGCCCCCGTAGCTCAGGTGGATAGAGCACAGGATTCCTAATCCTGGGGCCGTGAGTTCGAATCTCGCCGGGGGCATATTCATCAAGACAGTGAGCCGGAGGACGTTGAAGATGGCTTTGTCAGGACCAGAATTCGTCAAGGAAATTCACGCAATGGTGCGTGCCAAGCACTCCAAAGACCATCCGATCATCGGGATGATTGAAAAGGGACAACTAAGCCGCGAAGCGTTGAAGGGTTTTGTCGGGCAGTTCTATTTGTTTTTTCCGAAACCGTTTCCCAAGCCGATTGCAGCGATGTTGAGCCGCTGTCCGGACGATCCCGAGCTTGAAAAAATGTGGATCGAGAACGTGGTGGAGGAGGGAACGGGGGAAATCTCCGGCACGGATAGTCATAAAGGATTATATATCCGTTTTGCCAGGGCATGCGGTTTCAGCAAAGAAGAACTCGACCGGGTCGAACCGACGCCGGAGACAAACGCTTTTCTGGATTGGCGAGAGCTGCTGATGTATCAGAGATCGTGGCTTGAGCTGTTCGCCTGCCAAGGATTCTGCTTGGAAGGCACCGCAAGTGAACGCATGGCGCGTGTCGTAACGGGTTTGACGCAGCACCACGGTTTTAAGCGCGACTCGGAGGATATTCGCTATTGGACTCTGCACATGGGAGTGGATGAAGAACATATGAAAGTGGGCCCCCTGGCCGTGGAGCGCTACGCGTTGACCGACCCGCAACAGGCCCAGGTCCGGGCCTCCGTGCAGAAAACCCTCGATCAATTCTGGTTGGCGTTCGACGGCATCAAACGAGCTTTTGTCGACAAAGATCCGTTGTACGCACATTGGAGAAATGGAAAATAGGGAGGCTGAGTGTCATGGAGTTGGTTGATCTTTCGCGGGTGATCTACGATGGGATGCCGAAGATTCCGATCTTGCCGGAGGTTCACGTCCAGAAATTCTTAAGTCTCGAAAAGGGCCATCCTTTGAACGTAACGGAGCTTTCGTTGCCCTGTCACGCCGGCACCCATGTGGACGCGCCGATCCACATCATGCCTAACGGAAAGTCCATCGAGCAGTTGCCTCTCGACGCCTTCGTAGGTATGGGCGCGGTCATTGGCGTGAAGAAAAAGGGTGGCGAGGAAGTCACGGCGAAGGACTTAGAAGGCTCCGGAGTGGCAGTGAATCGTGGCGATATTTTGATGCTTCACACCGGTTGGGATGAAAAGTTCGAGAGTCCCGACTACAATTTGCATCCCTACCTGTCCGTCGATGCGGCGCAATGGATGGTAAAGAAGGGAATCAAGATGTTCGGCATCGACTGCATCACTGTCGACTTGCCGACGCCGCTGCGACCGAAGGGATTCGACTTCCCAGTGCACCGCACGCTCTTAGGCAACGATGTGTTGATCGCCGAGAACGTTACCAATCTCGGCGCCATCGTCGGGAAAAGAACTAGAATCATGGCTTTGCCGCTACGCGTAAAGGGCAGCGACGCTGGGCACGCGCGCATCGTCGCGGAAATCTTGAACTGACGACCATGGCGATTAGCAAACCGATTCAGGGAATCATCGGCGCTTGCCTTACGCCGTTCAGCGACGATGAGCGCATCGATTATAAAGCTCTAGAAAGGGAAATCGAGTTCCTTGTGCCGGACTGCGACGCGATTACGATTGCCGCCGTCGAAGCCGCGGAATATACGATGCTCTCACGTGAGGAGCGAAAAGACTTGCTGCGCGTCGCCACGGAGATGATCGGCAAGCGGGTTCCGGTCATACTCGGCTGCTCAAGCCCGGCGCCGCGCGAGGTCATCGAGCTGGCCGAATATGCAGCTAAAGTCGGTGGCGACTTCATTCAGGTGCTGATGCCACTCAGACCCTGGGGGGGGCAACCGACAATCGCAGAGCTGATGGAGTTCTACACTCAAGTTGCCTCAGCAAGTCCGCTGCCGGTAACTTGCTACCACAACCCCGGTCCCGGCGCTGACCCGCCGCAGGACGCCTTCGTCAAAATCAGCGAGATCGATAATATCCGTTACTTCAAGGAGAGCTCCAGGGACATCACAAAAATTTCCAGACTGATCGAGCAAATTGAGCTGGCCGGCCGAGGCCACTATTTTACCACCATGCAGCCGCTGCTGGTAACTTTGATGCTTGGCGGATCGGGGGCTACCATGCCGCCGCCCGGCACGCGCATCGGCGCTCAGATTGTCAAAGCGTTCCGCGCTGGAGACTTGGAAACAGCAAGGTTTTGGGCGCGCTGCTACGCTCTTTTTCCAGGGAAGTGGGCGGCCTATGGGTTGCCGCCTGTGATGAAATCAGCGATGAAGCACTTTGGCGTCGACATCGGGAACCCCGCGCGGCCCTATGCGCCGGTGAGCCCGCGGGATCACGCCCAGATCGGACAGTTTCTTCGTCAAGTCGGGCTGATCGGTGAATCCGGGCCCAGCCCGCAGGCGCTACTGGACGCCGCCAATACTCTACGACAGGAAGACACTTTCCTCCGCTAATCGGTAGGATACCCGCGTCGATTTGAGATTGTATCGCGTTTCGCCGGCCAATCAGCGCAAGAGCAACGGTAGACAAATATGGAATGGATCAAAGACTTATCTGATCGCTTGCTCCTTTGGTTTCTCCGCGTCACTTCGAGGTTCGGCAGCGAGCTGACACAAGAAGGCAAGTCGGAACAGGCGCAGTGGCGCGAGCAGCAACTGAGAAACCTTCAGGGACTTTCGCTTCGTTCGCGTCAACGGTTCGGCGATAAAAAACTTTCAGCGTAGGGATATTGCAGATTCAGATGCTAGCCGTGAACAGACGAAAGCGAATTGTGATCTTGGGCGGTGGTTGTGGCGGGGTGGTCGCGGCGACGAATCTCGGGCGCAAACTCGGCGCCGACCATGAGGTTATTCTCGTTGACCGCCGGCCCGATCATATCTTCATGCCGGCGTTCCTCTTTATCATGTTAGGCGAGCGCCAGCCCCGGGACATAAGTCGCAGCCTGAGCCATCTGCAAAAGCGCAACGTCAGGGTCGTTCAGTCTGAAATACTCGGCATCGATCCTACGCGCCAAGAAGTTGCGTTGGCCAAAGAGAAAATCAACTACGATTATCTAATCGTATCCCTAGGTCTTCAAACCCGGCCCGACCTCGTGCCGGGTTTTGCCGAAGCTTCGCTCCATCCCTGGGAAATGGAGTCTGCGGTCCGGTTGCGCGATGCCTTGTCGGCGTTTCGCGGCGGTCGGGTTGTCGTCGGCGTGCCCCTTGGCCCGTATCGCTGCCCGCCCGCGCCATACGAAACCCAGTGGATGTTGGACAACTACTTTCGACAACGCGGTATCCGTGACCGCGTCGAGATCGAGTACTTCACCCGCGAGCCGGAGCCCACGGGCGAATTGCACGATCCGGTGGTCTGGTTGGATGCGGAAAGCAAGCGGCGCAATATCAAGCAAAATTATGAGTTCGTTGTTCGCTCCATCGACCCCGAAAACAAGTTAGTTCAGGGCCTGTACAATTACAAAATAAACTACGATCTGCTCGTTATGGTTCCTCCGCATCGGCCTGCTCAAGTTCTTCTAGACAGCGCATTGGCAGACACGGAGACCGGCATTCGCGTCGATTACGATACGTTGATGACCAAATGGGACAACGTCTACGCGATCGGCGACTGCGCCGATATGCCGGCTTCCAAAGCGGGCGGTGTCGCGCACCAGGAGGCCGACGTTCTCGCTCACAATCTGGCCGTGAAAATCACCGGCAAAGGGAGGCCGGTTGATCTCTGGCTCCACACCATATGACTACTCGCATACGGCGCGGGGCGCGCCGCTGCAAACCGAACCATTTATCCGACCGGCTGGCCGCCATTCGGTGTAACTGAGCCGCGCACTTGGGGACCGTCACGGCTAATCTATTGGGCCAAGATCGGTTTCGAGAAATGGTGGTTGTGGCGGTATTTTTAACCCTTCAAGCAACTTCTTAGGTTTCATAGACCGAAATACATCGAGAGTAGGTGAGCAGAGGAGTGGATGCTGCGGTAGGCAAGGTGAAAAGAGGCGTTCGCCGTTAGTTTACATAATATATCTTATCAGACGTCAGATAAATTCCGCCGGAAGTGCCCTGGACACTTACTGGACACTTAAATCGTGACACTCGAGTGGGAGCGTCCTTCGATTATAGGCGAAATGATTGCACAGCGGCTGGCGCTGCGGTTTCGATAACCGGGATGGCTGCGCTCATGCTCCAGGGTTCGTTAGTTCAGCGTGCGCCGGGATGACTCGTCATCGGGGTCGGTTGGGCCTCCCCCGAGCCGGAGCAGCTTGATCAAAATACGTTCACGGTCTTTGAGCGTCGAAGCTTCCAGCAGAGCCTGCTTTTCGGCCGGATGGAACGGCAGCGAAACGGCCAAAAGATTGACCAGTTCCATATTTGAAAAGCGCACCGCCTGGTCCGGCTTGACCTCCATGCCCCGAGCTTGGCCGTAGGCCGCGAGGGCTTCCAAGATTGCTTTTCGCTCGCAAATCCATTCTCCGGCGGTGGCGTCGAGAAAATCGCTATAGATGGCGTTGACACGTCGATAGCCGCGCAGCTGCGGGAGTTCTTCCGCGAATCTGAAGCGGTTGACTCCTTTGAGTTGGACAAAGAGGCGGCCATCGGGAAATCTTTCCCAGCTTTCGATATATCCGGCGCAGCCGACTTTATACAACTCCGGCGTTTCCTTGTTGGTGCCGGGCATGGGGCGGTTGTCCTGCTGGGGCGCCGACGGTTGGATCATACCGAAAATCTTGTCGGCATTAAGCGCGTCATTCACCATGTTGCGGTAGCGCGGCTCGAAGATATGCAGCGGCAAAACCGTTCCGGGTAGAAGCAGCACACCCGTCAGCGGGAACACCGGCAACACCGGCGGAAGCGCAAGTTGGGGAATCGTCATCGCTGTCATCTATTTCTCGTGCTCTCATCCGCTTATAGGGCAAGGCCGGTTGCCGGTCAAGAACAGAGGCGAGCGGATTCGATCGTAAATTCCATGCATGCTCTTGCAATCTTGCGCGAGGGTATTCTATCTAGTTTGTAGGGAATTTACGAAGAACATCGATCGTAGCCGGGAGACCGCGTATAAGGTCAACAACCTGCGCCGTGACTCGAGGGCGGCAGTGCGCACTTTTGCACCCAACTTTCATGGCGGAGGTTGGCTTCAAGTCAACGGCAGCGCCGAGATCGTTTCACTGTCCGTGGCCTTGGGCACGCTCGTCTACCTGCAACGCAAGTCTGTGGCGAACAGGAGAGTTGGCCGGAGTTTCGCGAGCGCATAGTGCGGGAAAAGTGAATCATCATCCGCATCGGGATCGAAAGCGTCGGCGCCGAAAGCGCGTGGGTGAATGCCGTTTGGCGAATATCATGAGGCCAGAGCTGACAAATAAACGGCCTGCCGGTTTAAGGCTGCCGATTGCGCCCCTTGCTTTGGCTATTTGGGTTGCCGTCTTCGTAGCGCTGAGCGTTTCCCGGACTGTGGCGCAAGAACCGTTCCTTACCGGCCAGTTGTTGGTGGCAACCCCCGAGATGCGCGACCCTCGTTTCGTCGAAACCGTCATCTACATGGTGAAACATGGCGCCGAAGGAGCTATGGGAATCGTCATCAACCGCCCGTTGGCGAAGGGAACCATTGAGGATCTGCTCAAGGGTATCGGAGCCGAGAGCAAAGGCGCTAAAGGCGAAATCGTAATCCACTATGGTGGGCCGGTTAGCCCCGAAGCCGGTTTCATTTTGCACAGCGATGATGTTTTGTTCGAGAACTCGACTAAGGTCAAGGACGGTATCGCCATGACGACCGACGCCAAGCTCATCGAAGCGATCTCGCGTGGCAAGGGTCCCCGCCAATCGTTGCTCGCCGTCGGCTACGCTGGCTGGGTGCCGGGACAATTGGAGGATGAACTGAAGGCCAATGCCTGGTTCGTCGTTTCGGGTGACAAGGCCTTTATTTTCGGCAAGGATGCCGATAAAAAGTGGCGTCAGGCGATTGACAAGCGGCAAATCCCGCTCTGATAATCTTCATCTTTCAGGGGTTACTAATAGGAAACTGAGAGAGGAGTTTATATGAAACTGACATTGGAAAAGGCATCCATCATTGTCGACCGCGCCCTGACAAAGGCAGTCGAGATGAAGATCCGGCCGTTATGCGTCGCCGTATTGGACGACGGCGGTCACCTGGTAGCGTTAAAGCGCGCCGACGGCGCGAGCATCTTGCGACCGACCATCGCTATGGGAAAGGCGTGGGGCGCTATCGGCATGGGCGAATCGAGCCGTCGCTTGGCCGAGCGATTGAAAGAGCGGCCCTCATTTCTCGGCGCCTTGTCCGATATGTCGGGCGGCAAAGTGGTGCCGGTGGCCGGCGGTGTATTGATTATGGATGGAGCGACGATCATCGGAGCGGTCGGCGCGAGCGGCGCGACTTCGGAGGAAGACGAAGCCTGCGCGATCGCCGGCATTCAAGCGGCAGGACTGGAACATAAGGTTTAGATTATCCCGCCAACTATTTATTTCAGTAGGCTAAATGAAAATAGTCAGACTCTATACAGGCAACGATCAAAAATCCCACTTTGAAGAGATAGGGCTCAAGTTCGGCGGCGACCAAAAGATCCTCACCACTGATTCCCGGCCGGCAACCATGGTGGTATTTCGCTGCGTTCCGGCGGGAACCGTGCTCGATCTACACCCTGCCCCGCGGCGCCAGTATCTCGTGACGATTTCAGGGTCATGGGAGATCGAGGCGGGCCATGGCGTCAAGCGCGCGTTCAAGACGGGAGATGTCATGCTTGCGGACGATACCACCGGCGAAGGCCATATCTCCCGCGTCTTAGGCAGCGAACCGCATATCTTTATGACCGTGCCGCTGGCGGACTAGGGCGCACCAGCGAGTGCGTCTTTATGCGGAGTAACGTTGAACCTTGAACGCACTGATGGTTCAAAGCTCCGTGTTCAAGGTTCAATGTGAACCCAAAGAGAAATAATCCGTTCGCGGAGGAAAAACTCATGTTGCGCATCGCAGTTCCCGATCTCATATCCAATTCTTATTTTCCCATCATCGCGGCGGTCGAATTAGGTTTCTTCAAGTCTGAGGGGTTCGACGCGTCCGTCGATTTGTTGTTTCCCGTGCCCCAAACGTTCGCGGCGCTGCGCGATGGCCAACTCGATTTCGTCGTCGGGTCGGCTCACGCAACGCTGCTCGCTTTCCCCGACTGGCAAGGCGCGAAGCTTCTTTGCTCGATCGGAAAACACACCTATTGGTTTCTCGTAATTCGGAGCGATTTAAAGCCGAAGCGTGGCGACCTCAGCATCGTCAAAGGACTTCGCATCGGCGCAGCGCCGGGGGTCAATCTCAGCCTGCAGCGGATGTTGATCGCGGCCGGCATCGACCCGGAGAAAAACAACGTGCAGATCATGCCGATTCCCGGGGCGGCTGGTCCCAACGTTTCTTTCGGGCTGTCGGCGGCCAAAGCCCTTGAAGAAGGAACGCTTGACGGCTTTTGGGCCAACGGCATGGGCTGCGAGGTCGCCGTCCGTCGCGGCGTCGGCACCATGGTTATCGACGTGCGTCGCGGCGATGGCCCGGCGCCGGCACGACACTACACTTTTTCTGCGCTGGTTGCGACGGATCGGACGATCAAAGATAGACCGGAGACCGTCACCGCGGCAATCCGCGCGGTCATGAAAGCACACAAGGCTTTAAAAGAAGACATCAATCTTGCCACCGTCGTCGGCAAAAAGCGCTTTCCGCCGTCGGAAGCGGAATTGATCGCCGAATTGATCCGTCGCGATCTCCCCTACTACGACCCGACCATTTCTGCAGAGGCCGTCATCAACATGAACAACTTCGCCCAAGACATCTGCTTATTGTCTGGACCGGTGCCCTACGAACGAGTCGTGGCGACCGAGTTTAGCCACCTCTGGAAAATTCCGGTCTAAGGGTGGTAAAGTTCCTTAGATGCCCTCCGAATCTTCAACGAAAGGCTTAGACCTGTGGGAACTTTTATCTAGGGCGATTGTCTAATATAGTCTGAGTTGATGCTTGTTGAGGGTATAGGCGATGCGGAATGCGTCAAGCGAGTCCAACGGGGTGACGCTGATTCCTTCGAAGTCTTGGTGAGGCGGCACCAAAAGGCGACGTTTAATCTCATTTATCGTCTCTTGGGAGACTATGAGGAGGCCGCGGAGGTAGCTCAAGAGGTGTTTCTCTCCGCTTTTAAATCTATTCATCAATTTCGCGGCGACGCGAATTTTTCCACATGGCTCTATCGCATCGCTTTCAACCACGCGAGTACCCGCCGCAAGAGCTTGCAACTAGCTCAGCAGCGCCACGTGCCGTTGGACGGCACGGAGTTGATCGGGGATGGTGACCCTTTCGCCGACCCCGAAAAGACAGCCCAAAAAAGGGAAGCCCAACAACGCGTGCAAAGCGCCCTCAACAGTCTCCATAAGGACGACGCGGCGATAATTATTCTGCGCGATCTCCAGGATGCTCCCTATGAAGAGGTTGCTCAAACGCTCCAAATTCCCGTTGGAACCGTAAAATCCCGGTTGCACCGCGCGCGCCGCGCTCTAAAGGAACTTCTGGCTCCACAGTATTGTCTAAAAAGGAAAGCATCATGAACTGCGAAGAGACCGACGTGCAGTTGTCAGAGTTCTTGGACCGAACTCTCGACGGCGATTATTTGAGAAACGTGCGAGAGCACCTCGCCGGTTGCCCACGATGCAGTGAGGAACTCGCCGGGCTCGCTGAATGCCGCCGGCTCGTTTCCAACCTGGGCGTCATCGAGCCTCCGGTCGGGTTGGTCACCCGCGTTATGGCCGACGTGCGGGAGGCTGCCCACCGGCCCAGTATCCTGGAGCGCTTGATTCCGCCCGTTCGCTTAAAGATGCCGCTCCAAGCCGCTGCAGTTGTTCTCATCGGGATTTTGTCCGTTTACCTCTATCAAAAAGAAAATACTAGCAACTTGCCGCCGACGCCCATCACGCCGGAACCGGTGTTATCGGTTCAGCAAGGATCAACCAAGTCCGAGGCCGTTAAGCCCCCTGCGGCTCCGATTAAAAGCCCACTTCCGAATGAGGCGAAAGCGGTTTCCACTGAGCCGGCGACGGCAAAGGCGCCCAGCGCACCTGCCGCCACAACGTCCAAGGCGGGAATAGTGGAAAGTCGCTCGGAGTCAAGGCAAGAGAAATTCAAAAGTGCACCGATACCTGCCCAGGGGGTGACGACTGCGCAGGAAGGCTCCAGTTTCCGGGGTGACCTCAGCGGGCGTGGGCTAGGCTCCGCTGTCGAGGCGCTGCGCCAACCTGGAGTTCGTCCGGCACCCTTCCCGGCGGATCGCTTGTCCTTGTTGTCGGAACCCATCCCTGACTATGAACTGGTGGTAAGGCGCCTCCCGTCGAAAAGAGCCGATCAGGCGACGCCCGCCGGCAGCCAGGATTCGTTGCAAAAGCAGGCTGGGGGCGCGGCGTCGAAATCCGGCGAAGGGCGCAGGCAAGCGGAAGGCTCCTCCCGTGGCAACAACTCCCCGCTTGAAATCTTGTGGTTCTCAGTGCCTTACGACAAGTATGAGCAATTCAAGAAAGAGTTAGCAGCCCAAGCGGTCGTCGAGTCGGAAATCCCCGTTGCGGTGAAAGAAAAGGACGCATCGTTCATCGCCGACCGCCCGTTATCCATAAAGGTAACGGTTCTCCCGTCCGCCGAAAGATAGATGGGTAAACGGCAGAGCTTCTAGCCGACGAAAAAAGTGAATTTCGCGCCGCTGAGATTCGCAAGCGGTTTCGGAAAGAGCAAACGGCGATCCGGCGAAAGAACCCGTTGCGCGATTTCCCAATTAACCGGCGGCAACGGATTCAACTGTCGAATTTGCTCCAGCGAAAAATAGCCTGCGTGATCGACTTCGCGCCCATCCGCCGCCGGCTCTCCACTGATAGGCCGCAGCAACAGCACAACGTAAACCCCGTTTCCGGACTCTGGGTCGTAGCGGCTGCGCAAACCCAGTACCGCCTCGACTTCCGCGGTAACCCCAGCCTCTTCCTGCACCTCACGGACCACTGCCTGCTCGATGGTCTCATTCGGTTCAATGAAACCACCGGGAAGCTGCCAGTTGCCACGGCCGTGGCGCGACGCCCGGCGAACTAGAAGCAGCCGCCCATCTCGCACCACGGCTCCTCCAACTCCGATGTTGTAGCCCGTATTGTACCGTTCAGGTATGGCCATGAGAATTGCCGCAACGAAAGAATTGACTGGTTTATAAACCGGCATGTAAACTTAAGTCAAGTTTTCGGCGCTCGGCGCAAAAAAAATCCAGGCGCGCGGAACGCGCGCCTGGACAGATGAAATTTTACTTGGCTAGAGTGTTGCTCAATGAAAGGCTGAGATGTTCACCGTCGATAAGCGGGCCACCATGACCCATAATCGTAGCTATCTCGCCACCCCCAGCGATAAAACGGACGACGGTGCCGATCTCCGTCAGCGTCACGATACCAGCCGTCCCTGTATAGATCGCGGAAAAATTCTCGGCGATCACTTCTGATTTCTCGGCGATCCTGGAAGACCTCTCCTAAATCCTGTCGAATTTCGGCTCTGTCTTGCGCGATTTCAGCCCGCGGCGCGCCGTTTCGCAGGTCGCGTCTCAATTCCGCTCGGTCTCTATAAAATTCTCTCCAATCCTTTCTCAGCTCAGCGCGGTCGCCACGGAGTTCTCGCACATCCCCGCGAATGTCAGAGCGGGCTCTGCTGCTATAGAACCGCCGGTCATAAGAATTCGCCGAAGCCGCATCGCATATTAACAAGCCAGCGGAGACAGCCACGCCTATCACCATCCATGATATCTTAGCATTCATATTCGTATCGACCTCCTTGCCTGGTTAGACGCAACTGGGGTCGAAATGTTGACACAAATACGGAGGCCGCGTCACGGACGTTTCCATGCCTTTGGAAACGGGGGCGCTTCGGTGGCTAATCTGGGTGGTTTTGAATCGTGAAATGCTTACGCGGCGACGCCCGCGCTGTATTCGCCGTCCGTACGCCGAATACCGCAGACCTCGGCCACGGCGTCCCTATATACGAGCCAGTGCTCGACCGCCTCCGTCATTGCTCTCATAACCGGTCCACGCCGAGTGGGAGCGACGTGATCGAGAATCGCCGCCCAGGCCGCCAACCGATGTCGGCCTTCGACCTGGCGGTGAGCTTTGGTGAGGGCCAAGTGCTCGATGGCTATTCCATAATGTTTCACCAAAGGATGCTCTTCCAACGGCGGCAGGGTTGTTTCGGTAACGGCGGAATTCAATACCGCGCGTTCATCTTTGGTGCCTTCTACAAAAATGGTCACGATCGCCGCGCCGATCTCCCAGCCAAACTGCTCCGTGGCTTCATCGAGAAAACTCCGATATCTCTTTGCCGCCGGCAATAGCTGAATGTTCTCAAAGCGAGTCAGATCCATGCCGAGCCCGCGAGGATATTCAAGAAAAAGTTCCGGGTGCGGTCCGCCGGCAATCAAACCGCCGGTTTCCTCCTCATAAAGATTCTCCGCCAAACTTCTGCGCACCGCCGGTATCGGACAGCGGACGTAGGCTCTGCCGACCATAATGGGAAAATCGCGGACGTAGGTCGCATACTCCTGTTCGAAATGATGATGGAGCCGGTTTTTCGGTACCAATCCCCCCGTAAACGCCGGCCAGGCCCAGTGGTCCTTTCCTTCCATTACAATCAATAGCTGCTCGCGGAATCGCTCTCGATCCATAATTGTCTCCCCTTCGAAATAAATCGGCGGTTTCTCACGAGGCTGTAAAAGCAACCCCGGTGCCACGGGGCAAGTACCTAATCTTACAATGCCTCATCCAGCCAGGGTCGGGCGGTGATGACAGAAAATTGACAGATTTAACTGAACCAGGGCCGAATCGCGACAGAGTTCGGGAAACTCGATACGGCGGTCTATGCAATCTTGGTCCGCATTGTGACGAACTCTTCCGCCGCGGTGGGATGAATACCGATGGTGACATCGAATTGCGCCTTGGTGGCCCCGCAATTGAGCGCCACGGCCAGTCCTTGGATAATCTCGCCGGCGTCAGGGCCGACCATATGGCAGCCGAGGACCCGGCCGGTGGCGGCATCGACGACGAGCTTCATCATCGTCCGCTCATCCCGGCCGGTGAGCGTGTGCTTGAGCGGCCGGAAGCTGGTTCGGTAGATATCCACTTGGAAATTCTTGTGCCTGGCCTCATGTTCGGTAAGTCCCACAGTCCCGCAATTGGGCGTGCTAAAGACCGCGGTGGGTACGTTGAGGTAACCCGGCTTTGTCGGCTTGTTATTGAACAGCGTGTTCGCTGCCGCCATGCCTTCGGCGATCGCGACCGGTGTGAGCATGAGCCGATCCGTGCAATCGCCGATGGCGTAGATGTTGTCCGCGCTCGTTTTGGAATATTCGTCGACGGCGACCGCGCCGCTATCTTTTAATTGCACGCCCGCGCGCTCGAGCCCGAGGTTGCGGGTCAAAGGCATCCGGCCGGTGGCGTAAAGAATCTGCTTCGCGTCGATGATCTCGCCATCGTTGAGCGTCGCTTTGAGGATGTCGCCGGATTTGTCGATCCGCTTGATGTCGCGGTTGAAGCGCAGATCGATGCCGCGCTTGCGCATCTCCTCGGCGAGCGTTCGGCGAATGTCGTCGTCGAAGCCGCGCAGGAACAGCTCACCGCGATAGAGTTGTGTGGTATGCGCTCCCAGGCCGTGCAAAATCCCGGCGAACTCGACGCCGATGTAACCGCCGCCGACAATGATGACCTTTTCGGGCAACGAGTCGAGATGAAAAACTTCGTTAGACGTGATCGCATGCTCGGCGCCGGGAATCTTCGGCACCACCGGCCAGCTGCCGACGGCGACCAGTATATATTTCGCCGTGTGGCGCTTGCCGTCCACCGTTACGGTGTGCGGATCGACGATCTCGGCGTGACCTTCCATGATTTCCACACCGTTGTCGCAGAGAATTTTTTGGTAGACGCCGTTGAGCCGGCTGATCTCCTTATCCTTGTTTGCGATCAGCTTGCGCCAATCGACACTCGTCTCCCCTACCGTCCAGCCGTAACCGGCGGCGTCGCTGAAGTCTTCACGGTAATGTGACGCATAGACCAAGAGTTTTTTTGGAATGCAGCCGACGTTGACGCAAGTCCCGCCGAGATAGCGCTCTTCCGCCACCGCTACTCTGGCGCCGAAGGATGCCGACATGCGGCTGGCGCGCACGCCGCCGGAGCCGGCACCGATGGTAAAGAGATCATAATCGTAACGAGTCATGTCGCATCATCCTCCGACTGAGATGTCCGATGGTCATCAAAGGTAGCATCCGGCTGCTGAAAAGTCTTGCCGGTCTTCTTTGACAGAACCGGTAGATTCATGAACAATGGCAAGACTTCGCTTCGAATCGACCTAAGATCACCATGTCACAAGCCACCGCCGCGTCCGTTCCAGGCAGCCAGCGTCTGCTCCAGGCGCTGAGCGCGCTGCGCCATCGCAATTATCGCCTCTACTGGTTCGGCCAGCTCGCTTCGGTCTTGGCGCAAAACATGGAGGGGGTCGCGCAGAGCTGGCTCGTCCTCGAGATCACCAACTCTCCCCTGCTCCTCGGTCTCACCGGTCTTACCTTCGCTGCTCCGACGATTCTTTTGAGTCTCCTCGGCGGTGTCATCGCCGACCGCGCCGACCGGCGCCGCATCATGATCTTGTCGCAGTCGGCTTCCGCGCTCAATTTCCTTATTATCGGGACTTTGGTCGTGACCGAATCGATAGCCCAGTGGCATGTCATGACGCTGGCATTCGTATCGGGATGTGTGCGCGCCTTCGACCGGCCGAGCCGCATGGCCCTGTTGCCGCAGATGGTGCCCAAAGAAGATATTCCTAACGCCGTCGCGGTGGGCGGCACGATCTGGCAACTCAACCGGCTCGTGGGCCCCGCCGTGGCCGGCATGGCGATCTATCTCATCGGCATCGGCCCGACCTATTACTTTTGTTTCGTTGCGTCGATCAGCGCCGTCGGCCTCTGGCTCCCCATTCGTATCGAAAGCCGTGCCACGGCGCTGGCCGCGGCGGGGCTGGTGCAGCATATGATCGACGGCCTACGCTTCATCCGCGCCAACGAAATCTACTACACCTTCATCGGCATGACTTTTTTCAATAGCGTTTTCGGCATGTCCTACCTGATCCTCATGCCGGTATTCGCGCGCAACGTCCTCGACGTGGGCTCCCAGGGCTTCGGCTTTCTTCAGAGCACCGGCGGCGCGGGCGCACTCTGTGGCGTGCTGGCGGCGGCTTACTTTTCCCACGCGGGCGGCAAAGGCCTCCAGGCGATCGGCGGCGCGGTCACGTTCGGTCTCCTTATCATGGTCTTTGCCTTTTCAAAATCCTATCCGCTGTCGCTGGCACTCGCCTTTTTTCTCGGCGTTTCCAGCCAATTGTACATGACGACGATCAATACGATTTTGCAGGTTAACTTGCCGGATCAGTTGCGCGGGCGCGTTATGGGGATTTTCGGTCTGACCTGGGATCTCATGCCAGTCGGCGGCATGATCGCAGGGGCCATCGCGGAATTTGCCGGAGCGCCGGTCGCGGTCGGCTTCGGCGGCCTGATGGTCGCGGCCATGGCCGCCTTCGTGGCGATCGCCTTGCCCAACATCCGCCGCCTGGAACAATAACGTCGAGTGTGTTAACCAGAGACCGCTAGCCAAAAGTCCATGCCGGAGAAGAAATCAAAGAAAAAACCCGGGGCGCCGCGCAAACGGCGCAAGCTCGCCGGACAATCCGTTGGACTTGGAGCAAAGGAACTGGCAACGGCTTCGCTGCCAAATGCGGTTGAGGAACTGCAGAGCGCCGTAGAAAGGGACGGCGGCAAAGTTCTCACTGCCTATCGCGAGCCCTACGGCGGCAAATGGCTGGTCATGGCTGCGCTGCCGATTGATCAGGTGGAGCCCACCCCCTATCAGCGCAATCTTTCGGACGGGCATGTGCGTAAGCTCGAAGGGGTCATCGCCAAGCTCGGCCGCTTCCTCGATCCGATCGTCGTCGTGCGTAAGGAGAGCAAAAACGGCGAAACTCGCTATTGGACGCCCAACGGCAACCACCGTCTGTCGGCGATGAAAACTCTCGGTGCCAAGACCATTGTCGCCATCGTCGTTCCTGAAACCTCGACCGCCTATCAGATCCTCGCGCT
>Ga0326597_10001234_pt1 | contig 41850 bp, 35 predicted proteins | sample RVTome_12_FD_203789 | JGI IMG/M metagenome (GOLD analysis project Ga0326597, IMG submission 203789) | Soil microbial communities from uranium-contaminated site in the Upper Colorado River Basin, Wyoming, United States - RVT100D185 | ecosystem: Environmental > Terrestrial > Soil > Contaminated >... | reverse complement strand
GATCACTGCCCCGAAAGTCATCATCGCCACCGGCGCCCGCCCTGCCCTGCCGCCGATTCCGGGCATCGCCGAAGTGCCCACGCTTGACAGCACGTCGCTGCTGGCCTTGGAGGTGTTGCCCGAAAGCCTGGTTTTCATCGGCGGCGGCTATATCGGCGCGGAACTGGCGCAGATGATGGCGCGGCTGGGGGTGCGGGTCAGCATCGTCTGCCGCTCGCGCCTGCTGCCGCAGGCCGAACCGGAAGTGTCCGAGGCGCTGGCGCAACTGTTGCGCGACGAAGGCATCACCGTGCTTGCCGGCCTGCGCTATATGGGCTGCCACCGCGACGGCGGGCAGGCAGTGCTGCGCGTTCAGCATGACGGCAAGCAGCTTGCGCTTGCAGCGACATATCTGGTGGCGACCACCGGGCGGCAAGCCAATACCGAAACGCTGGGGCTGGCCGAGATGGGCATTGAAATCGACCGGCGCGGGGCGATCGTGGTGGGCGACGACATGTCCACCAGCCGCGCCGGCGTCTTTGCCGCGGGCGATGTGACCAACCGCGACCAGTTCGTCTATATGGCCGCCTACGGCGCAAAGCTTGCCGCCCGCAACGCAGTGCTGGACGGCGCCGAGCGTTACGACAACGCTGCCATGCCCTGGGTCGTGTTCACCGATCCGCAGGTGGCGGGCGTCGGGCTGACCGAGGCGCAGGCGCTTGCCGCGGGGCATGCGGTGAAAACCTCGGTGCTGGCGCTTGACAACGTGCCGCGCGCGCTGGCTGCCCGCGACACGCGCGGCATGATCAAGCTGGTGGCAGATGCCGCAACCGACCGGTTGCTGGGCGGCGTGATCATGGCGCCCGAAGGCGCCGACAGCGCCCAGACCCTGGCGATGGCGCTGAAATTCGGCATGACCAGCAAAGCCCTGGCCGAAACGGTCTTTCCATATCTGACCACTGTGGAAGGGCTGAAACTTGCCGCGCAAACCTTTGACAAGGACGTGGCGAAACTGTCGTGCTGCGCGGGGTAGCGGGGCGGGCGATGGCCGCGCCACGCGCCGCATCGCGCGGCACAGGCGGGGTCAGCCGATCGCTGCGGGCAGGCTGATCTCGCGCCCCGGCCGCGCTGCCGCAGCCGCGGCGTCGGCGCCGCCGGGCAGCGCCCAACGCACCATCAGGATGGCCGGGTTCAGCCCGGGGTGGCGGGCGCACAGGGTTTCCAACTGGTCAAGCCGGCAATGATGGATGGATTGGTGCGGCGTCTGCGCCTTCGAGACCACCTCGACCGGGCAGCTTTGCGGCCAGCCGGCGGCAATCATCCCGCGCATGATCGCGCCGGCCTGGGCGACGCCCATGTAGCAGGCCAACGTGGTGCCGGGTGCCGCGCCGGTGCCCCAATCCGGCGCCTCGCCATCGGCGCGCGCATGCCCGGTGGCCAGCACCAACCGCAGGGTCTTGCGGCGCTCGGTCAGAAAGCTGCGGGCCGAGGCGGCGGCGGCACAGGCGGAGGTGACACCCGGAACCACGTCCCAGGCGATACCGGCGGCATCGCAGGCCGCGGCCTCTTCAGCGCCGCGCCCGAAAATGCCCGGATCGCCGCATTTCAGCCGAACCACGCGCTTGCCACCCTGCGCGGCCTCGACCAGCAGCCGGTTGATCGCCGCTTGCGGCATCGCGTGGCAGCTTGGCGCCTTGCCGACATAGATCCGCGCCGCGCCGGGGCGGGCGTAATCCAGCAGCGCCGGATCGGCGAGCCGGTCGTAAAACACCGCATCCGCGGCGCGCAGCCGCTGCAGGCCGCGCAGGGTGATCAGGTCGGCGGCACCCGGGCCGGCGCCGATCAGGCAGACATGCCCGCGCCGCGCGGCTGCCGCGTCAGCCCTGGCGCGCGGCAGCGCCGGCAGCGCGGCAACTGCACCGCGACGCCAGCGATGGAACGCGGCGACAAGTTGCAGCAGCGGCGAGGGCTGCGCGCGGCTGCTCATGCTGCGGCCTCCGGCAGGCGATTGCGGGTCAGCATCGCTGCCAGTTCCGGCCGGCACGAACCACAGGACGTGCCCGCGCCCAGCAGTTTGCCCAAGGCGACGACGCTGACCGCCTGCCCGGATTCGATCGCCGCGCGGATGGTGTTCTGGCCGACGTTCAGGCAGGCGCAGACGGTGGGGCCAGGGTCAGGCGTGTCGGCGCCGGGCCTTCCTGCCAGCGCCGGGCCGGGCTGCGCCGCTGCAAGCCGCGCCGCCAGATGGTCGCGTGACACAGCGACCGGCTGCGGCCCGGCAAACAGCGCCGCCAACAACCGCTCGCCATCGTGAAACGCCAGTCTTGCGATGCCGCGGGCGGGGTCGAGCACGCTGGCGGCAGGCGCATCGGGCAGGCCGAACAATCCGCGCGCATAGGCCAGCCAGTCGGCGGGCACGGTCAGGCCCGCAAGCTCCATCCGCCAGCCTGCGGTTACCCGCGTGCGTGCCCAGTAGTCGGCTGCCGGCGCGGCGAAATCGCTGGCGCAGACCGCAAACCCATACCATTTGGCGGCAAAGCGCTGCACCGCCACCGCCGCCGCCTTGCTTTCCGGCTGGCCCGAGACCGGATCGACCAACCCCGGCACCAGAACATCGACCCGCGCCGCCGAGGCGGTTTCGCCGGTCCAGTGCATCGGCGCGAAAACCTGCCCCGGCGCCGCGCGGTCGGTCACCAGCGCCCGCAGGATGACCTGCCCCTGCGCGTTGGAAACCCGCACCAGATCGGCCGGTGCGACGCCAAGGCGCGCGGCGTCTTCGGGGTTCATCTCAAGGAACGGCTCCGCAAGGTGACGGTTCAGGCGCGGCGATTTCGCGCTGCGGGTCATGGTGTGCCACTGGTCGCGGATGCGCCCGGTATTCAGGCGAAACGGCCGATCAGGCGACAGCGGCTGCGGCGGGCGCGGCGTGATCGGCAGCATCCGGGCGCGGCCGTCATCGGTGTGAAACGCGCCGCCACCGAAGAACCGCCCACCGCGCTGCCGCGGGTTTAGCGGCCAGGTGAAGGGCGCCAACCCGGCAAAATCGGCATCGGGCAGTTCGGCATGGTCAGAAATGTCGAAATCGCTGCCCAGTGCCCCCGCAACACCCGAAAGTGCCGCATATTCGCGGTAGATCGCTGCCGCATTCGGCCAGTTGAAGGCCGCGCCCCAACCCATCCGCGCCGCCACATCGGCCAGCATGCGCCAGTCGTCACGGGCCTGCCCGGGGGGCGGCAGAAAGCGGCGCTGACGGCTGATGGTGCGTTCGGAATTGCTGACGCTGCCTTCCTTTTCGCCCCAGGCGGTGGCTGGCAGCAGCACATGCGCCAGCCGCGCGGTGTCGGTTTCGGCGGTAATGTCGGAAACCACCACGAACGGGCAGGCGGCAAGTGCGGCGCGCACCGCGTCGGCATCGGGCATCGACACAACGGGGTTGGTGTGGATGATCCAGATTGCCTTGATCCGCCCATCGGCCACGGCGCGGAACATGTCGACCGCCTTCAGCCCCGGCTTTGCGGCCATCGCCGGGGCATCCCAGAACCGCTGCACCGCGGACCGATGCGTGGCATCTTCCAGATCAAGATGGCAGGCCAGCGTGTTCGCCAGCCCGCCGACCTCGCGCCCGCCCATCGCATTGGGCTGGCCGGTCACCGAAAACGGTCCCATGCCGGGGCGGCCGATGCGGCCGGTGGCCAGATGGCAGTTGATGATGGCGTTGACCTTGTCGCTGCCCGACGAGGATTGGTTGATGCCCTGGCTGAACACCGTCACCACCTTTTCGGTGCCGATCCACAGCGCGCAAAACGCGGCGATATCGGCAGCGGCAAGCCCGGTTACGGTTGGGTCGCTGGCGCGCGCGGCGGCCAACGCCGCCTCATAGCCCGCGACATGGGCGAGAAACGCCGGGTCGGCGGCGCCGGCATCGGCGATGGCCACCAAGAGCGCGTTGAACAACGCGGCATCTGCCCCCGGCGCGATGGCGAGGTGCAGATCGGCCAGATCGCAGGTGGCGGTGCGGCGCGGGTCGATCACCACCACGCGCATTTCGGGCCGCGCCGCCTTGGCCGCAGCCAGCCGCTGGTACAGCACCGGGTGGCACCAGGCCAGGTTCGAGCCGGTCAGCACCACCAGATCGGCCAGATCCAGATCCGCGTAAAGCCCCGGAACGGTATCAGTGCCGAACGCCCGGCGGTGCCCGGCCACCGACGAGGCCATGCACAGCCGCGAATTGGTGTCGATATTGGCCGAGCCGATGAAGCCCTTCATCAGCTTGTTGGCAACGTAGTAATCTTCGGTCAGCAACTGCCCCGAGACGTAGAACGCCACCGCGTCGGGGCCGTGCTCGGCAATCGTGCGGGCGAAGGTCTGCGCCACAAGCCCGGTTGCAGTGTCCCATGCCACCGTCTGGCCGTTCACCTGTGGCGCCAAAAGCCGCCCTTCAAGACCCAACGTCTCGGCCAGCGCCATGCCCTTGGAACACAGCCTGCCGGCATTTGCAGTGTGGTCCGGGTCGCCGGCAATCGTCACCCCGCCCTTGCCGTCTGCCTTGGCCAGCACGCCGCAGCCCACACCGCAATAGGGGCAGCTGGTGCGCACCGCCGCGTTCATGCCGCTTTCCGCGCCGCCAGCCGCGCGGTATCCAGCAGCACGCGGCCTTCGGCGACGCGCGCGGCGTAGGTTGCCACGCGGCCTTCGTCGGCGCCCTGCGCCAGCCCGGTTTCCAGCGAAATCACCCAGGCGTGCAGCGGGCAGGTAACCGCGTTGTCGTGCACGATGCCTTCCGACAGCGGCCCGCCCTTGTGCGGGCAGCGGTCGTCGATGGCGAACACCCGGTCATCGGCGGTGCGAAACACCGCAACGCAGCCAAGCGGCGTTTTCACCACGCGCGCGCCTTGCCGCGGAATGTCGTCGAGCGCGCCGATATCGGTCCATTGTGCCGCGGGATGGGTCATTCGGCTGCCTCCAGGGTCAGATCGGCCAGCGGGCGCCATTCGGCGCGCTGTTCGGGCCGGGCGTGTTCGGTCCAGGGGTCTTTTTGATAGACCGACTGGCTGACCATGAAGCGGTCGTAAAGCGCGCGCCGGCTGGCAGGGTCTTCGACCACCTGCTGGCGGCACCACTCAAGCCCCACCAGCGCCACCCATTTGTAGATGCGGTGCAGGTAGCGGGCGTTTTCGCGGTAAAGCTGCACGAAGGCCGCGATGATCTCGATCGCCTCGGCCTCGGAGGCAACCTTGCACAGCAGCTCGGTTTCCTTGACCTCCATCCCCGCCGCCCCGGCAACGCTGATTTCGTAGCCGCTGTCCACGCAGACCACGCCGATATCCTTGCAGGTCGCCTCGGCACAGTTGCGCGGGCAGCCGGACACCCCAAGCTTGACCTTGGCGGGCGACCACGATCCCCAAAGCAGTTTTTCCAGCTTGATGCCAAGCCCGGTGCTGTCTTGCGTGCCAAAGCGGCAGAACTCGGACCCGACGCAGGTTTTCACGGTGCGCAGGCCCTTGGAATAGGCGTGCCCCGAAACCAGTCCCGCATCGTTCAGGTCGGCCCACATCGCGGGCAAATCCTCTTTGCGCACGCCCAGAAGGTCGATCCGCTGGCCGCCGGTGACTTTGACCATCGGCACGTTGAACTTGTCGGCGGCATCGGCGATGGCGCGCAATTCGGCTGGCGTGGTCACCCCGCCCCACATCCGCGGCACCACCGAATAGGTGCCGTCTTTCTGGATATTGGCGTGGTTGCGTTCGTTCACAAAACGCGACTGGCGGTCATCGCTGTATTCCAGCGGCCAATCGGCCAGCAGGTAGTAGTTCAGCGCGGGCCGGCAGGAGGCGCAGCCCCCGGCGGTTTTCCACGCCAGTTCCTGCATCACTGCCGGGATCGACTTCAGCGCCGCACCCTTGATGAAGCGGCGCACGTCTTCATGCGTGTGATCGGTGCATTTGCACATCGGCTGTGCCGCGGGCCGGGCATAGCCGTCACCCAGCGTCACCGCCAGAACCTGTTCCACCAGCCCGGTGCAGGTGCCGCACGAACCGCTGGCCTTGGTTTGCGCGCGCACCGCATCGAGTGTAACCGCGCCGCCTTCGATCGCCTGCACGATGCGGCCCTTGCAGACGCCGTTGCAGCCACAGATTTCCGCCTCAGGCGGCAAGGCTGCAACGGCCGCCAAAGGGTCCGTGCGGGTGTCTCCCTGATAGGCGGGCCCGAAGATCAGGGTCTCGCGCATCGGTGCAATGTCGGTGCCGTCCTTGATCAGCCCGAAGAACCAGTTGCCATCGGCTGTGTCGCCATACATCACCGCGCCCACCAGCCGGTCGGCCTCGATCACCAGCCGCTTGTAGATGCCGCGCGCCGGGTCGCGGAACACGATGTCCTCGCGGCCCGGGCCATCGGCAAAATCGCCGGCGCTGAACAGATCGCACCCGGTGACCTTCAGCTTGGTGGCGGTCTGCACCGGGCGGAAAGCGCTGTCCTGGCCCAAAAGCGCCTTGGCCAGCACCCTGGCCTGGTCGTAAAGCGGCGCCACCAGCCCGAACAGCTGCCCATCATGCTCGACGCATTCGCCAAGCGCGTAGATCGCCGGGTCCGAGGTCTGCATCTGGTCGTTCACGGTGATGCCGCGGCCGATCTGCAAATGCGCGTCGGTGGCCAGACGCACCTCGGGGCGGATGCCGACCGCCATGCACACGATGTCGGCGCCGTAAACGGTGCCATCTTCCAGCAGCACCGCCTCGGCCCGCTCGTGGCCCAGAATCGCCTTCGTGGCGCCTTTGCAGTGGATGGTGATGCCGCGTGACTCCAGTGCCTTTTGCAGCAGATAGCCCGCGGCGGGGTCAAGCTGGCGTTCCATCAGATGGCCCATCAGGTGGATCACCGTCACCTTGCAGCCGCGCTGCTGCATGCCGGCCGCGGCCTCAAGCCCCAGCAGGCCGCCGCCGATCACCACCACTTCGGCGCCGGGCCGGGCTGCGGCGATCATCGCGTTGGTATCGTCAAGGTCGCGGTAGGTCACCACGCCGGGCAGGTCGCGCCCGACGACGGGGATCATGAACGGCGCCGAGCCGGTGGCGATCACCAGCCGGTCATAAGGCGTTTCGCCGCCGGCCGAGACCACCACTTGGCGTTCGCGGTCAATCTTGGTGACATGCTCGCCAAAGCGGGTCTGCACGCCATGCGTGGCATACCAGGCGTCGTCATGGGTGACGATCTCGGCATAGCTTTTGTCGCCCGACAGCACCGGTGAGAGCATGATGCGGTTGTAGTTGCCGCGCGGTTCGGCGTTGAACAGCGTTACGTCGAATGCGTCGGGCGCCGCCTCGAAAAGATGCTCCAGCATACGGCCCGAGGCCATGCCAGCCCCGATGACAACCAGTTTTTCAGCCATCACGCAGCATCCTTCTTTTGGTGGCCGTGTTCATATTGTTCCAGAAAGGCCAGCACTTCGGCGCGGTAGTGGTAATAGTCGGGGTGGTCGAGCAGCGCGCGCCGGGTGCGCGGGCGCGGCAGCGTCACATCAACGATCTTGCCGATGCCGGCGCGCGGGCCGTTGGTCATCATCACCACGCGGTCGGCCAGCAGGATTGCCTCGTCCACGTCGTGCGTCACGCAGACGGCGGTGACCTTGGTGCGGCTCCAGACCTCCATTAGAACCTCTTGCAGCTCCCACCGGGTCAGGCTGTCAAGCATGCCAAAGGGTTCGTCGAGCAGCAGCAGTTTGGGCGACAGCGCGAAGGCGCGGGCGATGCCGACGCGCTGACGCATGCCGTTCGACATGTCGCTGGCGGGGCGGTCCATGGCATCGGCCAAGCCGACGCGTTCAAGGTAGTACTCCACCACGTCCTGTCGTTCGGGCTGCGTGGCGCGCGGGTAAACCCGGTCAACCCCGATCGCCACGTTTTCCTTGGCGGTCAGCCAGGGAAACAGGCTGGGCGACTGGAACACCACGGCGCGTTCGGGGTCGGCTCCCTCGATATGCAGACCGTCAAGCTTGATTGCGCCTTTCGAGATGTCGTTCAGCCCCGCCGCCATCGTCAGCACGGTGGATTTGCCGCAGCCGGAATGGCCGATCAGGCTGATGAATTCGCCCTTCTTCAGCGTCAGGTTGAAATCCTCGACCACCGTCAGCGGGCCTTTCGGGGTGGGGTAGATCTTGTGCAGTTGCGAAAATTGCAAGTAGCGGTCATCGGTCATCGAGCGGGCGGCCTCGGCATAGGCCTTGGGGGTGGCGTGGCGCGGCACCGCGGTGGGCGGCAGGCGGCCTTCGGTGGTTTTGGCGCTGATGCCGACATCCATGAGATAGGCCGTCACATCGGCGCGCAAAGCTTTGAACGTCGCGTCGTCGTTCATCGCGGCGCGGTCGCGCGGCCGCGGCAGCGCAACCGGGTAGGCCGCACCCAACGTGCCATCGGGGTTCAGGCAGATGATCCGGTCGGCCAGCACCAGCGCCTCATCGACATCATTGGTGATCAGCACCGCGGTGCGCCGGTCTGCCGCCCAGATCGCCTCGATTTCCGAGGCAACATTGGCCCGCGTCAGCGCATCCAGCGCCGAAAGCGGCTCATCCATCAGCAGCACTTCGGGTTCCATCGCCAGCGCGCGCGCCACCGCCACCCGCTGGCGCATGCCACCCGAAAGTTCCGCCGGGCGGCGCTCGGCGGCGTGGCCAAGCCCGACCATGCGGATGAACTTGTCCACCAGTGCTGCGCGTTCCGCCTTTGGCGCCCGCGCATGCACGGCATCGACCGCCAGCGCAATATTGCCCGCCACCGTCAGCCAGGGCATCAGCGCGTAGGACTGAAACACCAGCCCACGTTCAGGCCCCGGCCCGGTCACCTTTGTTCCACGAAAGTGCACCTCGCCACGGTCCGGCGCCAAGAGCCCCGCCATCAGGTTGATCAGCGTGGTCTTGCCGGTGCCGGAAAAGCCGAGGATCGCCAGAAACTCGCCTTCTTCGACCGAAAGGCTGAGGTTGCGCAGCACCGGCGCGTCGCCGTAAGCCTTCGAGACATTGACCAGATCAAGAATGCCCATTGCGCTCACCGGTTGTTCGTGAAGGTGAAGGCCTGTTGCAGCGCGAACATCACCCGGTCCAGCATGAAGCCGATGATGCCGATCGTCAGCACCGCAACCATGATCTTGGCCAGGCTTTGTTCCGACCCGTTCTGGAACTCGTCCCAGACGAATTTGCCAAGCCCGGGGTTCTGCGCCAGCATTTCGGCGGCGATCAGCACCATCCAGCCCACACCCAGCGACAGCCGCAGCCCGGTGAAAATCAGCGGCAGTGCCGACGGCAGCACCAGCCGTGTGACCCGTGTCCAGGGCGAAAGCTTCAGCACCCGCCCGACGCTGATCAGATCCTTGTCGATGCTGGCGACGCCAAGCGTGGTGTTGATCAGCGTTGGCCACAGCGAACACAAAGTCACGGTGATCGCAGAGATCACGAAGCTTTTCGACAGGCTGCCGTCGCCGGCATAGACCGCCGAAACCACCATGGTCACGATCGGCAGCCAGGCCAGCGGCGAGACCGGCTTGAAGATCTGCACCAGGGGGTTGATCGCGGCACTGGCCGAAGGCGACATGCCCGAGACGATCCCAAGCGGCACTGCCACCAACGTGCCGATGGCGAAACCGAACAGCACGGTGCGGATCGAGGTCCAGATCTGCGCGTAGTAGGTAGGCTTGCCGGTATAGGCGCGCTGTTTCACCTCATCGCCCTTGCCGGCGGCCAGCAGTTCGGCATTCTTCGCGTCTTGCCGTTCATAGAAGGCGGCTTCCTTGGCGCCTTCGGCCACCGCGTCGGCGTGCAGAACCTGCACCTGTGCCCAGACCTGCGCCGGCCCCGGTATAGCACCAAGCGAGGTCTGCACCTGCGGCGCCAGCATTGCCCAAAGCGTCAGAAAGGCGGCAATCGACAGCATCGGCACGCAGGCAAGCCGCCAGATGTCGCGCAGCTGCGCGCGCGGGTTGTCGCCGGCGGCCACGCGCCAGAACGGCGTGATCCAGGCCAGTCCCAGCACCCGGAACCAGACATCGCATTTGCCGATCAGGCGAAGCATGCGATCCTGGCGGGCCTGACGGCCGGCGCGGGCTGGTTGGGGAAGATCTGCGCGGTCTATCGAGGTCATGTCCTTGTCCTTCACTTGGTCCGGGCGCTCCGTTCGACCGGGGCGCCCGGCCGGCTGCTGATCAGTTGAGAATCTCGCCCCCGGCGACGGTCTGCCCGGCCTTCAGGCCGATGGTCAGGCTGTCGATGTAGGCGTTGGGGGCCATGCCGTCGTAAAGCACGCCGTCGAGGAACTCGGCGGTCGGTTCGCGGTAGCCGTCGGCGTCGAAATCGAACATCTCGGGGGTGGCGTGGCCTTCGGCAATCAGCGCCTCGGCGGCGGCAATGTAGACCGCGGGCAGATAGACGGCCTTGGCGGTTTCGTCATACCAGCTGTCGGACTTGTCTTCGGCGATCTGGCCCCAACGGCGCATCTGCGTCAGATACCAGACCGCATCCGAGAAATAGGGGAAGGTCGCGTTATAACGGAAGAACACGTTGAAGTCGGGCGCCGGGCGCTTGTCGCCGGGCTCGAATTCAAAGGTGCCGGTCATCGAATTGGCGATCACCGCGGCGTCGGCGCCGACATATTCGGGGCGCGCAAGAATTTCCACCGCCTCGGCACGGTTGGCGTTGTCGCCCTCATCCAGCCAGATCGCGGCGCGGATCAGCGCCTTGGTCAGTGCCAGTGTGGTCTGCGGGTTCTGCTCGACAAATTCCGCCGTCAGCCCAAACACTTTTTCAGGGTTGTAGTTCCAGATATCGTGGTCGGTGATGACCGGCACACCGATGCCCTTGAACACCGCCGCCTGGTTCCACGGCTCGCCGACCGAGTAACCCAGAATCGTGCCTGCCTCCATCGTGGCGGGCATTTGCGGCGGCGGCGTCACCGAAATCAGCACATCGCCACCGATCTGCCCCGAGGCGTCATCGGGCGAATAGAAACCGGGGTTTATGCCGCCGGCCGCCAGCCAATAACGCAGTTCGTAATTGTGGGTCGAGACCGGGAACACCATGCCCAGATTGAAAGGCTCGCCGCGGTCGGCATAGGCTTCAACCACCGGCTGCAGCGCGGCGGCAGAAATCGGGTGCACCGGCTTGCCGTCGGCCATCGGAACATGCGGTTTCATCTCTTCCCAGACCGCGTTCGACACGGTGATGGCGTTGCCGTTCAGGTCCATCGAAAACGGCGTCACCACCGCACCCTTGGTGCCAAAGCCGATGCTTGCGGCGATCGGCTGACCGGCCAGCATATGCGCGCCGTCCAGCTCGCCCGCGATCACCCGATCAAGAAGCACCTTCCAGTTCGACTGCGCCTCAAGCGTGACGTAAAGCCCCTCGTCCTCGAAGAACCCCTTTTCCCTGGCGATCGCCAGCGGCGCCATGTCGGTCAGCTTGATGAAGCCAAGGGTCAGTTCATCCTTCTCGATGCCGGCGGTTTCGGCAAAGGCGGGAAGGGCAAAGGCGGTGCTGGCAAGAAGCATGGCGAGGCGTGTCATCATCATATCCCAATGGGCCACAAGGGCGGTGAAGTGCAAAAAGCCGCTGGATCCAGTGCCAGTGCTGGCATCGGATCGAGCGGCGGTGCTCGGCTTGTCCCGGCTTCGGGGTGGGCGGCGCTTTGGGGCGGCATTGCCTTGGCGCTTGGTGTCAGGCTGCCGGTGCTGCGACATTTCGTCAACGTCGGCTTTCCCAGGGTGGGGCCCTGCGCGGCAGTATTTGCTGCGCTGCAGCACGGCGCCTATTTTTTCAGCGCGCCAGGACCTCAGGGTCGAAAATTTGGGCATCGAAGAACTGGTCGCGGCATAGAATCAGCGCGCCCCGTTCGGCGGCGACGCTGCCGGGCGCCGCCATCGCGCCTTCCGGCTTGCCCGACATTCTGGGCAGGTTGGCGCCTGCGCCGCGCAGGTGCAGCCGGTAAAGATCGCTGCGAAACACCGCCTCGGCGCGCGAAACCGATGCCACCGGGTCAAGCCCGTAGCGGGCTGCCAGACGGCGCCCGATCCAGGCCGCCTGACTGCGCCAGGGAAAAGTGGCGGCCCCCGCGAAGAACTCGACAAAGCCGGGAACGTGGCGCTCTTCGCCCTGCCCTGAAATCACGATCCGCCCGGTCAGCGCGCGCTCGATCAGCTCTGGCAGCGCCAGCCTGCCGGGTGCCGCCAGCAGTTCCGAGGCCATCATGCGGTTTTCGGCCTGCCCCAGCCAACGCCCGGCCCGCCACACCGCCCGCAGCAGCCGGCCGGCTATTTCCGGTTCCGCCTCGGCCCAACCGGTGCGCGTGGCAAGCACCTTTTCCGGCGCAAAGGACCAGATCGCCAACCCCGGCAGCAACAGCGTGCCCACCCCTTTTTCCACCGCGACCGAGCCGTGCGGTTCGCCGACGCAAAAGGCGTCGATGTCACCGGCGGCCAGCGCCTCGGCCATGCGCGGCGGCGGCACAGTGTGAATTTCCAGCCCGGCGGGAAGCGGCCTGCCCAGACCTTCGAACCAGTAATGCACAAGTTCTGCATGCATCGAGAACGGGAACGGCACGCCGATCCGCAGCCGCTCGCCCGCCGCCGCCAGCAGCGCATGCCCGGCAAGTGCCGCGTCGGCAAAGTCGAATCCATAGCCCGCGGCGCGCATCCGCTCGGCCAGCGGGTTTGAAGCGCCGATCACGTCGCCGTTCATGTTCAGCACTGACAGCGCGTCGAACCGCGCCGCAATCCCGCCCAGCCCCAGCGCCATCGCCACGGGCACCGGCGCCAGCATCTGCGCTGCCTCGATCTGCCCCAGCGCCAGCATGTCGCGCAACCGCGCCCAGCTTGGCGCTGCAATCAGCCGCAGCTGCAGCCCCTCTTCCTCGGCAAATCCCAGCGCCTCGGCCACGAATAGCGGCGCCGCATCCAGCAGCGGCACATAGCCAAGGCGCAAAACGGTATCGGTCATTTCAAAAGGTCCGTCGCTGTGATCAGGGCCTGCGCCACATCTGCAACCTTGCGGCCCTGATCCATCGCCGCCTTGCGCATCAAGCCGTAGGCTTCATCTTCGGTAATGCCGCGGGCGCGCATCAGGATGCCCTTGGCGCGGTCGATCAGCTTGCGCTCTTCCAACGCGCGGCGGGTTTCGGCCAGTTCCACCCGCATCTTCTGCACCATGTGAAACCGCGCGATGGCCGCATCGAGAATGGGCATGATCCGTTCAGGGCGCAGGCCGCCGACAATGTAGGCCGAAACACCAGCCTCGATCGCCGCCTTGGTCAGGTTGCCGTCGCTTTGGTCAACGAACATCGCCACCGGCCGATCCATCGGCGCGGTGGCAAGTGTCAGTTCCTCCAGCACGTCGCGCGAGGGGTTGCCGGCGTCGATCAGCACCAGATCGGGGTTGCGCTCGGCAATGCGGCGCGCCAGCCCGATATCGTCGGCAATCACATGCACGTCATGATCGCCCGCGCTGCGCAGGCCATCGACGATCATCGCCGCGCGCTCGCGGTCCTTTTCGACCACCACGATGGACAGGCGCTTGAACATTCCGGTCTCCTACCCCTGCCCCTGTGCCGAAGCGGAAAGAAAGGGAAGAAGACCGCCCCGGCATTTGGCCCGATACGCCGCAGATGCCGGTTTGCGCGGCAGTTCTGCGGCCTCACGGCTATTATATACGCAGTGGTGTGCGGAACGGTGAATATTGCACGGGGGCGGGGCGGGGCGCGTTCAGCCCTGCCCGAGGTAGCTTTGCAGCGCGGCCAGGGTGCCGCCGGCCCAGATCTGGTTCAGTGCCGCGGCAAAGGCATCGGCCACGGCTACGTTCCGGCCCAGGTCGCCGTAAATCGCGCGCATCGCCAACCATTCTGCCGGGTTGCCACGCGCGGCCCGGGCGCGGGCCTGAAGCTGGTTCCAGTCGGGATCGTTCGGCGCAATCGGAGCCCCCGCTTCGGTCTCGCCATAACAGTAGCGGCACCACAGCGCCGACAGCAATATCAGCCCCGCAGGCTGCCTGCCCGCCGCCAGATTGTCGCGCAGCGAGGGCATGATGAACTTGGGCTGGCGGTTGGAGCCGTCAAGGCACAGCCGCGCGGTGGTATCGGCGATCTCGGGGTTGGCAAAGCGTGCCACGACGGTCTGGAAATAGTCGCCAAGGTCGGTTCCCGGCACCGGCGGCACATGCGGCACGATCTCGTCACGCGCGACCTTTTCCAGAAAGCCGCGCACCAGCGGGTGCGCCATCGCCTCATGCGCCAGCGTCAGGCCAAGCAAAGCCGCGGGATAGGCGATGATGGCGTGGCCGCCGTTGAGCATGCGCAGCTTCATCGTCTCAAAGGCATGCACCTGCCGCGTGAAGGTCACGCCGGCCAGTTCCAGCGCCGGGCGCCCGGCGGGAAAGTCGTCTTCCAGCACCCATTGACGGAAAGGCTCGCAGGTGACCGGCACCGGATCGGCCAGCCCGAACCCTGCCGCAAGGGCGCGTTCGCGCGGGCCGGTGGCAGGGGTGATGCGGTCAACCATGCCGTTGGGAAAGGCCACGCGGTCTTGCACCCAATCGGCCAACGCGGGGTCCGACAGCCGCGCAAGTCCGACCACGGCGGCGCGGGTGACGGCGCCGTTGCCGGGCAGGTTGTCGCACGACATCACCGTGAAAGGCACAAGCCCCGCCGCACGGCGCCGCCGCAGTGCCGCCAGAATCGCCCCGAAGGCGGTGGCCGGCGCGTCGGGGCGCGCGGCATCGGCGACAATCTCGGGGTGGCCGGCGTCGAATTCGCCCTGCGCCGCGTCGATGAAATAGCCGCCCTCGGTGACGGTCAGCGAAACGATGCGAACCTCGGGCCGCGCCATTGCGGCGATCAGCGCGCCGTTTGCGGGTTCCACCGGCACATAGCCGGTCATCGCGCCGATGCGCCGCGCGCGATGGCCCGCTGGGTCAAGCTCGATCACCGTCGAAAGGCAGTCCTGCGCCAAGAGCGCCGCGCGCATCTGCGCATCGCCCGGGCGCACCCCCGCCCCCAGCAATGCCCAGTCATGGTCGCGGCCAAGCGCGAACAGGTCATCCAGATACACCGCCTGATGCGCGCGGTGAAAGTTGCCGACGCCGATATGCACGATGCCGGGGCTAAGGCGGCTGCGGTCGTAGGCGGGTAGCGCGGCGGTTCGGCTGGGCATTTGCGGTCCTCAATTGGTGCCGGGCGGGGAACGGTTTTCGTTTGCCCGCCAGCGTTGTGCCAACGCGCACGCGAGCCCCGAAGGGTCAGCTCATCCAGTTGCCGCCATCGACGTTGTAGGTTTGCGCCACGATGTAATCGGCCTCGCTGGACGCCAGAAATACCGCCATGCCGGTCAGGTCTTCGGCACGGCCCATGCGCCCGAACGGCACTTCGGCCCCTGCCCGGCGCTTCTTTTCGCCCCGCGGCAGGTTTTCGTATTTCGCGAAAAGCGCATCGACCCCGTCCCAGTGATCGCCCTCGACGACGCCGGGCGCGATGGCGTTGACGTTGATGCCATGCGCGATCAGGTTCAGCCCCGCCGATTGCGTGATGCTGATCACCGCCGCCTTGCTGGCGCAGTAAACCGCGACCAGCGCCTCGCCGCGGCGACCGGCCTGGCTTGCCATGTTGATGATCTTGCCGCCCTTGCCGCGCGCGATCATCTGCCGCGCCACCGCCTGCAGCATAAACAGCGTGCCCGCAACATTGACCGCGAACAGCCGGTCATAGCTTTCGCGCGTGATCTCGGCGATCGGCGCCAGATCAAAAAGCGCCGCGTTATTGACCAGAATGTCGATGCCGCCGGTGTGCCCCGCGGCCTGCGCCACCGCCGCCTCGATGCTGGCCTGGTCGGTCACGTCAAGCGCCACGGCATAGGCGCCCTGGCCGATTTCGGTGGCGGCGGCGCGGGCGGCGGGCAGGTTGATGTCGGCGATGGCGACGATGGCGCCTTCGCGCGCATAGGCCTCGGCGAAGGCACGCCCGATGCCGCGCGCGGCGCCGGTGATGAAGGCGGATTTTCCCTGCAGCCGCATCACAGCGCCTTTCCGTCGGCGCCGAACCGGTGCAGCTTGTCGGCCTGCGGCGTCAGAAACACCTTGTCGCCGTGGCGCGCGCCCACCTCGCCGCCCGCCCGCACGGTCAGCGCGCCGATGCCCTCGGCAGTCACGTGCAGGAACGTGTCGGACCCCAGATGTTCCGAAACCCCCACCGTGCCGGACCATTCGCCCGCCGTCGTGGAAAGCTCGATATGTTCGGGCCGCACGCCGATCGTGGCGGCATCGCGGCGCGTCGCCTCGGCGCCGTTGATCAGGTTCATCTTCGGGCTGCCGATGAAGCCGGCGACAAACAGGTTGGCCGGGCTGCGATACAGATCAAGCGGCGAGCCGACCTGCTCGATGCGCCCGGCGTTCAGCACCACGATCTTGTCGGCCATGGTCATCGCTTCGACCTGATCGTGGGTGACATAGATCATCGTGGTTTTCAGCGACTGGTGCAGTTCGGTGATTTCCAGCCGCATGTTCACGCGCAACGCGGCGTCAAGGTTGGAAAGCGGCTCATCGAACAGGAACGCCTTGGGTTCGCGCACGATGGCCCGCCCGATCGCCACGCGCTGGCGCTGGCCACCCGACAACTGGCCGGGGCGGCGGTCAAGATAGTCGTGCAGGTTCAGCACCCGCGCCGCGGCATCAACGCGCCTTGTTGTCTCGGCAGCGTCCATCCCGGCCATTTTCAGCGGAAAGGCGATGTTCTTGCGCACCGACATATGCGGGTAAAGCGCGTAGCTTTGAAACACCATGGCCAGACCGCGCCGGGCCGGCGGCGTGTCGGTGGCATCGCGCCCGTCAATTTCTATGTTGCCGTCGCTGGTGTCCTCCAGCCCCGCGATCAGCCGCAGCAGAGTGGATTTGCCGCAGCCCGACGGGCCGACGAAGACCACGAATTCGCCGTCTTCGATGTCAAGATCAAGCGACGGGATCACCGTGACCTCGCCGAATTTCTTGGTGACATTGCGCAGGGTTATCTTGCCCATCTTGCCCTCATTTCACCGCGCCGAAGGTCAGGCCGCGGACAAGTTGTTTCTGGCTGAACCAGCCCAGGATCAGGATCGGCGCAATCGCCATGGTGCTGGCGGCCGAAAGTTTCGCGTAAAACAGCCCTTCGGGGCTGGAATAGCTGGCGATGAACTGCGTCAGCGGGGCGGCGCGCGAGCTTGTCAGCTGCAGCGTCCAGAACGCCTCGTTCCAGGCCAGGATCACGTTCAGCAAAAGCGTCGAGGCAATGCCCGGCACCGCCATCGGCGTCAGCACGTAAAGGATTTCGGACCGCAGCCCGGCGCCGTCCATGCGCGCCGCTTCAAGGATTTCACCGGGGATTTCCTTGAAATAGGTGTAAAGCATCCAGATCACGATCGGCAGGTTCACCATGGTCAGCACGCCGACCAGCCCGGTGCGCGTATCCAGCAGGCCGGAGTCGCGGAAAATCAGATACATCGGGATCAGCACCCCCACCGCAGGCATCATCTTGGTGGACAGCATCCACATCAGCAGATCCTTGGTTCGGCGGCCCGGCACAAAGGCCATCGCCCAGGCGGCAGGTATTGCGATCAGCAGCGCCAACCCGGTGGAACCGAACGAGATGACCACCGAGTTCCAGAAATGCCGCGCGTAATTGGACCGCGTCTGCACCTCGCCGTAACTGTCCAGCGTCCAGGCCGAAGACAGCATCGCGAAGGGCGATTTGATCGCATCGCCTTCGGAATGAAAGCTCAGCACCACGGTCCACAGGATCGGGAAGAAGATCAAGAGCCCGACTGCCCATGCCAGCGCGGTAACGACTGCCTTGCGGGTGTTGGTGGATTTGCGTGCCATGATCATGCGTCCAGATTCTTGCCGATGATCCGCATCAGGAAGATCGCCACGATGTTTGCCAGAACGACCGCGACAATGCCCCCCGCCGAGCCGCCGCCAACGTCGTAGTTAAGCAGCGATTGCGCATAGACGAGGTAGGTGATGTTGGTCGAAGCCGTGCCGGGGCCGCCGTTGGTGGTGACCAGGATTTCTGCAAAGATGCCAAGCAGAAAGATCGTCTGGATCAGGATCACCACGGTGACCGCGCGGGTCAGATGCGGCACCGTCAGGTAGATGAAGCGCGACAGGACCGAGGCGCCATCCATCTCGGCGGCCTCCTGCTGTTCGCGGTCAAGCGATTGCAGCGCGGTCAGCAAGATCAGCGTCGCAAACGGCAGCCATTGCCAGGCCACGATCACGATGATCGAGGCCAGCGGCGCCTGCGACAGAAAGTCGAAGGGCTGCAGCCCCAGCGCCTTGGCGATGTGCGCGAACATGCCGTTCACCGGGTTCATGAACATGTTCTTCCAGACCAGCGCCGAAACCGTGGGCATCACGAAGAACGGCGCGATCACCAGTACCCGCACGATGCCCTGCCCCCAGAACGGCTGATCCAGCAGCAAGGCCAGGCCGGTGCCGCCAAGCACGGTGATCGCCAGCACCCCAAGCACCAGCACCAGCGTGTTGCGCAACGCGGCAAAGAACGACGGGTCGGTGAGAAAATAGTAGTAGTTGTCGAGGCCGGTCCAGCTTTCGGTGCCCGGCATCAGCAGGTTGTAGCGCAGCAGGCTGAAGTAGAGCGTCATGCCCAAGGGCACGATCATCCAGGCCAGCAACAGGATGACGGCGGGTGAGACCATCGCGCGCGCCGCGGTGCGGGAATGACGGGTTGCCATTGTGGGGCCTCGATTGCCGGGGGAAGGGGGGCGGGGGGACGGGTGATGGGGGGCCAGGCAGAACCCGGCCCCCGCGCAATCACTTGATGTAGCCGGCGCGGGTCATTTCGCGCAGCGTCAGCGCTTGTGCCGCAGCCAGCGCCTCGTCAACCGAGGTGGTGCCGGCCAGTGCGGCGCTGAACTGCTGGCCGACCGAGGTGGCGATGCCCTGAAACTCAGGGATGGCAGCGAATTGCACGCCGACATAGGGAACCGGATCCACCGTCGGGTTGTTCGGGTCGGCGGTGTTGATGCTGTCAAGCGTCATCTTGGCAAACGGCACCTTCTGGTATTCCGGGTTTTCGTAAAGCGAGGTGCGGGTGCCCGGCGGCACGTTGGCCCAGCCTTCTTTTTCGGCCACCAGCGCCAGATAGTCTTTCGAGGTTGCCCATTCGATGAAGGTTTTGGCCGCCTCGGCCTTTTGCGTGCCCGCCGGAATTGCCAGCGACCATGCCCAAAGCCAGTTGCCGCGCTTGCCCAGGCCGGTGTCGGGGGCCAGCGCAAAGCCGACGCTGTCGGCCACGGTGCTGTCGGCGCCGGTGACGAACGAGGCAGCGACGGTGGCATCGATCCACATGCCGCATTTGCCCTGCTGGAACAGCGCCAGGTTTTCGTTGAACCCGTTGTTCGGCGCGCCGGGCGGGCCGGCCTCGTGCATCAGATCGACATAGAACTGCAAGGTGTTCTTCCAGGCCGCGCCGTCGAATTGCGGCTGCCAGTTTTCATCAAACCAACGCGCCCCGAAGGCATTCGCGGTGGCGGTCAGGAAGGCCATGTTCTCGCCCCAGCCGGCCTTGCCACGCAGACAGATGCCGTAGATCTCGTTGGGCTTGTCGGTCATTGCGCGCGCGGCCTGGGCGATGAAATCCCAGGTGGGCGCATCGGGCATGGTCAGCCCGGCCTTTGCCATCAGGTCGGTGCGATACATGACCATCGAGCTTTCGCCGTAGAACGGTGCGGCGTAAAGCGTGCCATCGACCGTCAGGCCACCGCGAATTGCGGGCAGCAGATCATCCACGTCATACTCGGCGGGCAGATCGTTCAGCCCGACCAGCCAGCCCTGCCGGCCCCAGATCGGCACCTCGTAAGTGCCGATCGTCAGCACGTCGAACTGCCCGCCCCTGGTCGCGATGTCTGTGGTAACACGCTGGCGCAGCACGTTTTCTTCCAGCGTCACCCATTCCACGGTGATGTCGGGATGGCGGGCGTTGAAATCGGCCATCAGGCCCTGCATGCGGATCATGTCGCCGTTGTTCACGGTGGCAACGGTGATCGTTTCGGCGGCCGCCGCGCTGGCAAGCGCAGTCACCGCGCACGCGCCCAAAAGCGCGCGAAGCTGGTTCGTCATAGGTCTCCTCCCTGGTGCTCTGCAACTGAGCAAATATTCATGTCGCGAACAAATGATCACCGCAGCGCGCGCAAAAGTCAACTGCCCGTTCAAGCGGCGAAGTCGATCTGCACTGCGAAAATCTGCCCGGTCAGCCGGGCGGGGCCGCAAGAAGCGCGCGGGCGGTCAACTCGTCGGTGACCAAGCCGTTGAAAATGCGCCCCTTCTAGCCGGCCAGCAGCGGCCCGAATTTGGCCTTGCCGCCGGCAATGGCAATCGTCAGCCGGTCGCTGTCGGCCTGCACCCTGACCCCGGCGACGCGCTGGTTGATGCCCGCTTCCAGATAGCGGCCCTGCGAATCATAGACCCAGCCGGCAACCTCGCCCGCCGCGCCAAGCGCCTGGCAGGCGACCAGTTCGGCACGCGAAATGAAGCCGTCGGTAAACAGCGGCGCATCATCCGACATCTGACCGACACCGACAAAGGTGACATCGGCGCTGCGCCCCAGCGCCAGCACCGACTGCACCGGCTTGAGCGTGTGGAACAGGTCGCGTTCCGCCACCGACTTGGCGATCACCGGGATCGGCATCGGGTAATGCGGCGCCCGCACCCGGTCGGCGATACGCATGATCACCTCGTAATACGAGGCCGAACCGTCGGGCGAGATATTGCCGTTCAGCGACACCAGGCGGTGATGCTCGCATTCCATCGAGGTCAATTCCTCGACCGTGGCGCGCAGCGTGCGCCCGGTGCCAAGCGCGATCACCAGCGGCTCTGCCGAGCGCAGCACGCGTTCGATTTCGGCGGCGGCGGTGGGGGCGATCGAGGGCAGGGGTTCGACGCCTTCGCCAAGCCCCGGCGCCACGCGGCACAGCCGCAGGCCAAACCGCCGCTGCATCGCCGCCTCAAGGTCTAGACAGGCCGCCACCGGGTGTTCCAGCCGCACATGCACCAGCCCCTCGGACATCGCACGGCTGACCAGCCGCTGCGCGCGCTGGCGCGACACGCCCAGTTCGCGCGCGATCTGGTCTTGCGTCATGCCGCCGACATAATAAAGCCAGGCCGCGCGCGCCGCATCATCCAGCGGGGTGGTGTCGGTTTCAAGGTTCGCGGTCATCCTTCAACCCCGGTCAGACTGCTGTTGTCGGTATGCAAATCGGCGCGGCCATCGAAGAACTGCGCGAAATGGCTGATCTGCCGGTGCGCCACCGGGTCATCCGGCTGCGCGGCGCCCAGGCCGCGCATATGGCTGCCGCCGGTAAAGCGCCAGACCTCCATTCCGGCGGCAAGCCCGGCGCGAACCCCGGTCAGGCTGTCCTCGACCACCAGGCAGCGGCCCGGCGCCACCCCCATCTGCGCGGCGGCGAACAGGAACAGGTCGGGCGCCGGCTTGCCCTGCGCCACCCGGCTGGCGGTAAAGATGCGGCCGCCAACGGTTTCGAGCAGCCCTACGATGCGCAGCGACTGCGCCACCCGTTCGGGGCTGGACGAGGTGGCAACGCAAAACGGCACCTGCAGGCGTGCCAGCACATCGGCCACGCCGGGCATGATGCGCAGATCGCGCGCGAAGGCGGCAAGCAGGCGGGCGCGATAATCGGCCTCGAACCGGTCGGGCAAGCGAACGCCGAAGCGGTCGCGGATCTCGGCAAGCACCACCGGGTAGCTGCGGCCCAGAAAGTGCCGGCTGACAAATTCCATGCTGAGATCGACACCATAACCCGCCAGTTCCGCAATCAGCATCCGGGCGCTGATGACCTCGCTGTCGATCAGCACGCCGTCGCAGTCGAAGATGACAAGGCCGGTGGTTTGCATGGCGCTGCACCATAAGGCGCGGCGCCGGGCCGCGTCCAGTTGAAAGCCGGTCTTCTGCCGGATGTGCGGGCAGCGCCCGGCGGCGCGCCATCTGCGCTTCGCCCTGGCTCAGGTGGTTTGCGCCGCAAGCCATTCATGCGCCGGGTGGTTGGCGAAGCGCCATTTTCGCAGTGGGCCGGCCATGACGTTGAGATAGTAAAGTTCGTAGCCATGTGGCGCACCGCAGGGGTGGTGGCCGCGCGGCACCAGAACCACATCGTGGTTGGCCGGGGCCATGCATTCATCAAGGCTGCCGTCATCGGTAAAGACGCGCTGGATGGCGAAGCCCTGCGCCGGGTTGATGCGGTGGTAATAGGTTTCCTCAAGATAGGTGATGCGCGGAAAGTCGTCTTCGTCGTGGCGGTGCGGCGGGTAGCTTGACCAGTTGCCGGCCGGGGTGAAGACCTCGGTGACCAACAGACTGTCGCAGTAATCCTCGGCCTCCATGGCGATGTTGTTGATATGGCGCAGGTTGGGGCCGCTGCCGCGCGGGGCAAGCGAGATGCCCTCGGGGCCGATGCGGCGCGCGGCGTGGCCGCCCTTGCCGGGGGCCGAGCAGACCGCAAGCGTGCAGTCGGTCGTGGCGGTGGCCTGCCACTCGGCACCATTCGGCACGTAAAGGCAATGCGGCGGGGTCTTTTCGAACACATCCATGCGCGCGCCCAATTCGCCCCAGTCCTGCCCGGCGGCACTGATGCGCGCCTTGCCCTCGACCAGCACCAGGATCGCCTCGCGGTCGCCGGTGGTCTCGGCCACCACATCGCCGGCGCGCAGTCGGTAAAGCGCAAAGCCCACGTAGCGCCAGCCTGCCGAGGCGGGCGTGATCTCGTGCACCTTGCCGTGGTTGCCGAATGGTTTGCGCAAAAGATCGGTCATGGCTTGTCCTTTGGGTCGGGGGTCAGAAAAAAGCGCCACACGAGGTAAGCCCCGGCGCCCAGAAACAGCACCGCCCAGCCGACGGCGCCGGTGGCCAGCTCCAGCCCGCCCCAGCCCAGTGTTACCGCGACAATCGCGGCGCGCAGCCAGATCGGCCAGCTTTCCGCGTTACCCAGGTTGAACATTGGCTGCCCTTTGCTGCATCTGCCGGCCTCAATCGAATACACGCTGCTTGCCGGCATTGACCATGTAGCGCGCCCGCGCCGCCGCCAGTCGCTTTGCCTCGCCCGCTTGCGGCACCGCGACATCCCACCAGTGCCCGCCAGCGCCGGTGCCCGAGACCGCCTCGGTGTCGATCACGATCACCGAAGGAATGTCGCGGCCACGCGCCGCAACAATTGCAGCCTCAAGCGCTGCGATGCCCGCCACCTTTTCGGCATGCGCCCCCATCGCGGCGGCATGCGCGACAAAGTCGATCTCGGGCTGCACGTCCACATTGGAGTCAACATACATGTTGTTGAACTCGGCACCACCCGCTTCGATCTGCAACCGGTTGATGCAGCCGTAGCCGCGGTTGTCGGTCAGCACCACGGTGAAGGGGATGCGTCGCATCACCGCCGTGGCCAGTTCCGAATTGGCCATCATGTAGCTGCCGTCACCGACGAAGCAGATCACTTCCTTGCCGGGGGCGGCCAGCTTGATGCCCATGGCGCCCGCGACCTCATAGCCCATGCAGGAATAGCCGTATTCCATGTGATAGCCGCCTTTTGCGGACTGCCACAGCACCTGCAGCGCGCCCGGCATGGTGCCGGCGGCACACATCGCCACGGTGTTTTCCTGCGCCACCCGCTGCACTGCGCCGATCACCTGAGCGTCGGTCGGCAGCCCCGCGTGGTTCGGCGCCGCGGTGACGGTCTGCACGGTATCGAACCAGGCGCGCCGCGCCGCCGGATCGTGCCAGTCAAAGCGCGCCTCGCCCAGCCCCGCGCCGATCTTTTCCAGCGTCACCCGGGCGTCGCCCACCACCGGCAGCGCGCCATGCTTCATCGCGTCGGGGCCGGCGAGGTTGATCGAGACAAGGCGGCGGGCGGGGTTGGCAAAAACTGTCCAGCTGCCGGTGGTGAAATCCTGAAACCGGGTGCCAACGCCGATGATCAGATCGGCCGCGGCGCAAAGTTCGTTGGCGCAGGCGGCGCCGGTCACGCCGGGCGAGCCGAAATTCAGCCCGTTGTCGCAGCCAAGGCCGCCCTTGCCCGCCTGGGTTTCCACGAAGGGGATGTTGTGGCGCGCGGCAAAGGCGGCAAGCGTGGCCTCGGCGCCCGAATAAATCACGCCGCCGCCTGCAACGATCAGGGGCCGCTTAGCCGCCTTCAGCGCCGCGACCACCGCGGCGACCTCGACCGGGTCGGGCTCGGGGCGCCGGATGCGCCAGACCTTGGGGGTGAAGAAATCCGCGGGGTAATCGTAAGCCTCGGCCTGCACGTCTTGGCAAAAGGCCAGGCACACCGGGCCGCAATTGGCCGGGTCGGTCATCGCAGCCATCGCGCGGGGCAGCGCGCTCAGCAGCTGTTCGGGCCGCATGATGCGGTCGAAATAGCGCACCACCGGGCGGAAACAGTCGTTGGCCGAGACCGTGCCGTCGCCCCAATCCTCGATCTGCTGCAACACCGGGTCAGGGCGGCGGTTGGCGAAGATATCGCCCGGGATCAGCAGCACCGGCAGCCGGTTCACATGCGCCAGCGCCGCCGCCGTGACCATGTTGGTGGCGCCGGGGCCAATCGACGAGGTCACCGCATGGGCGCGGCGGCGCTTCATCGTCTTGGCATAGGCAATCGCGGCATGCGCCATGGTCTGTTCGTTCTGCCCGCGCCAGGTCGGCAGCGCCTCGCCGATGCCGTGCAGCGCCTCGCCGATGCCCGCCACGTTGCCATGCCCGAAGATCGCCCAGACACCTTCGATGAAGCGCTCGCCCTCTTCGGTCATCTGCACCGAAAGCCAGCGCATCATCGCCTGCGCCGCGGTCAACCGGATACTTGTCATCTCATGCCCCCTGCGCGGCGGCCCGCGCGCTGTCCCAAATGTCGCAAAGCCGCGCGTAGCGCTGCGCCATCGCCGCCACCGCCGCAGCGTCGGTGATACTGCCCGCCAGCCAGTCGCGCGCCACCTGCCCGAAAATCGTGCGTCCGACGGCAAAGCCTTTCACCTGCGTAAATCCCGCCGCCACCGCAAAGCTTGCCGCCAGTTCCGCCTCGGGCGCATCCAGCCCCAGCACCACGATGCCGCGGGTGTGCGGGTCGTGTTCCTCGATCGCGGCAATGGCGTTTTGCCAGCCCTCGCGGGTCTGCATCGGTTCCAGCTTCCACCAGTCGGGGTAGATGCCAGCGGCATAGACCCGCGCGATCAGCGCCGCGGTGCTGGCGGCATCGACCGCCCCCACCTTCGAGGGGATCAGCTCAAGCAGGAACTCCAGCCGGTTGCGCCTTGCGGCGGCAAACAGCCGGGTCAGCGTCGCCAGCTGGTCCTGCCAAAAGTCCGCGTCGTCTTCAGGATGGCAAAAGCACAGCGCCTTGACCACATGCGCCAGCGGCCATTCGCCCAGCCCGCCGCAATCGGGGCCAAGCTCGGGTTCCAGCCGCAAGGGCCGCGAGCCCGGCCATTCCACCGGCCGGCCGATCCACAGCCCAGTGCCCGCAGCCGCCTGCAGCGCGCGCCGCCCCAGCCGGTTGTCGCACAGGATGCCATAACCGTCGCGCCCTGCCTGCACCTGCAGCGCTGCCTGCAGGCAAAGCTGCTTGAAGGCGCCGATCTTTGCGGGGCTGGCGCCGCGCATGTTTTCTAGCTGCGCCCGGTGGTCGAAGGCAAAGACCCGCATCGTCGACCAGTCGCCGCCGCTCAGCGCATGCCGGTTGGTGGCCCAGTGAATCTGCTCCAGCGCCGCATCATTGCGCAGATCGGGGCGCACCACGCCGCGCCGCAGGAAGAACTCAAGCTCGGTCAGCGAGGGGTAGGCCGGGGTGCAGCCGTGGCGGCTGACCGCGAAGGCGCCGCAGGCGTTGGCATATTGCAGCGCCCGCGGCCAGTCGGTTCCGTCTTCGGGGCCGTCAAGCCAGCCCTTCAGTAACCCCGACATGAAACCGTCGCCCGCGCCCAGCACGTTGAACACGTCGATCGGAAAGCCGGGGCCGGTCGCGCCCTCGTCAAGCGTGTCGGGAACCGCGCCTTCAAATGCCACCGCCCCCGCGGCACCGCGCTTGCACACCAGCACCGCCGCTGTCACCGCCCGCACCGCACGCAGGGCGGCAATCGTGTCGGTGCTGCCGCCGGCGATGTGGAACTCCTCTTCCGTGCCGACGATCAGGTCGAACAGCGGCAGCGTCTGTTGCAGCCGCGCCGTCACCGCGGCGCTGGCGATAAAGCGTTCCTCGCCCGCACCATGCCCCGCCAGCCCCCAGAGATTGGGCCGGTAGTCGATATCAAGCGCGCATCGCGCCCCGCCTTCATGTGCCAGCCGCAGCGCCTTCAGGACCGCCGCCTCGGTGCGCGGGTGGCTCAGATGCGTGCCGGTCGCCACCACCGCGCGCGCCCGCGCGACGAAGGCGGGGTCGATGTCGTCTTCGCACAGCGCCATATCGGCGCAGTTCTCGCGGTAAAAGATCAGCGGAAAGCGCTCTGCATCGCGGATGCCCAGCAATACCAGCGCGGTCAGCCGTTCCGGGTCGGTCACCACGCCGCGCACATCCACCCCTTCGCGCTGCAGCTGCTCGCGGATGAAACGCCCCATGTGTTCATCGCCCACTCGGGTGATCAGCGCCGAGCGCAGCCCCAGCCGCGCCGTGCCGCAGGCCATGTTGGTCGGGCTGCCGCCGATATATTTCTCGAACGACCCCATATCCTCCAGCCGCCCACCAACCTGCGCGCCGTAAAGATCAACCGAACTGCGGCCAATGGTGATCAGGTCAAGGGTCTTCATCGCCACATCCTTCACGCGTAAAGCGCTGGTTTTTCGACCAGCGTCACGGCCACCGTCTCGCCGGTGCGGGCGGCTTCGATACCAGCGTCCGACACCGCCTGAATCGCATAGCCGTCCCAGGCCGAAGGCCCGGTGGCGCCGCCGTCGCGCGCCGCCGCGATCCAGCTGGCGAATTCCGCGTCATAGGCGGCGATAAAGCGTTCGCGCCAGTCGGCGGGCACGCGGCCGGCAAACTGCCCATTGCCCTTGACCACCAGCGGGTTGCTTTCGGCCAGTTCGGCAGTGCCCTGTTCGGCCGATATTTCGCCGCGGATATCATAGCCATAGCCGATATTCACCGAAACCTCGACAGTCGCCAGCGCGCCGCCGCGCATTTCCAGCAGCCCGAAGATCGGGTCGCGCAAATCCTTGCCGACCGAGTTGCGTTTTGGCGCCAGCACGCGCACCCGCGCCACCTCGTCATCCAGCAGCCAGCGCGCCACGTCGATGTCGTGCACCATCGTATCGGCAATCGCCATGTCGTCGGTGTAAAGCCCCTCGGGCACCGAGGCGTTGCGGTGCGCCGAATGGAACATCAGCGGCGCGCCGATGCTGCCGCTATCCACCGTGGCCTTCAGCGCGCGGTAGGCAGCATCATAGCGGCGCATGTAGCCGACCTGAATCAGCCGCCGGCCCAGCACAACCTCGGCGTCGATGATGCGCAGGCAGGCCTCTTGCGTGGTTGCCAGCGGCTTTTCGCAAAACACCGGTTTGCCAGCGGCCAGCGCCGGCAAGATCGCCGCTTCGTGCGCCGGCCCCCAGGAACAGATCAGCACGGCATCGACATCATCGGCGGCAATCAGCGCCTCGGCGCTGGCGTGCACGCGCGCGCCGGGCGCCTTGGTCGCCGCCGCCGTGGCGCGGGCGGGGTCGGTATCGGTGACGCCGGTCACGCGCGCGCCGGCCAGCACATGCGTCAGGCGGCGGATATGGTCTTGCCCGATCATGCCGGTGCCGATCACGCCGATGCGAAGGTCTTGGGTCATCTGGTCTGGTCCCTGGTTGCGGGCGGGCCCGCGGTTCATCTGAAGTATTTGTCCACGTAGCGCTGCATCTCGGCGCGCATGAAGCGGCCGGACTCGTCGGCCTTTTCTTCCCATGCGAAGACGCAGGCAGTCATGATGCCGTCAAAGCCGATCTCGGCCAGCGTTCCGAAGAAATCGTCCCAGGGCACCTCGCCCTGACCGATGTTCAGGTGCTGGTGCACCCGCGCCGCCGACCCCGGCGGGTTGACGATGTAGCGCAGGCCCGAGCTGGCCTTGTGGTTGAAGGTGTCGCCCACGTGCACATGCGCCAGCACATCGGCGCATTCGCGCAGCATCGCGCGGGTATCGTCGCCGAAGTAGAATGTGTGCGGCGCGCAGTAGAGAAATTTCACCCGCGGGCTGTTCACGGTGCGGATGATGTCCACCGCCGGTTGCAGCGTCTCGCACCAATCCTCGGGATGCGGCTCGATATGCAGGTTGATGCCCTCGCGCTCAACGATCGGCACCAGCTCTTCCATGCTGCGCCACCAGGCGTCCTCGCAGGTCTCGATCATGCTGCCGGTGTGGCAGCAATAGCAGCCGCCCTTGTCGGGGTGCGGGCCGCGGCCGAATTCGGAGTTCATGGTATCGACGCCCAGCTCCACCGCAATCTCGATGGCGCGCTTCCAGTGCTTCACCGCCGCCTGCCGCTCAACCTCGTCATTGCTGGCCCAGCGATACATCGGCAACAGGCTGGCAACACCGACGCCGCTGTCCTTGAGCGCCTTCCTGAAGCTTTTCACCCGGTCCGGAAACACCCGCGGCGCCTTGAACCATTCGAGGAAATCGCCGCGCGGCGAAAGTTCGATCCAGTCATAGCCAAGCGCTTTCACCTTCGCGGGCAATGCCTCCAGCGAAAGGTGGCGGTGCATGAACGGGTCAAGCGCGATTTTCATGGTGCGTCCTTTCAGTCAAGCTGCTGGCGGCTGCCGGTTTCGGAGGCACGCGCCATGGCGTGGATGATCCGCTCGATGCCCAGCCCGGCGGCGAAATCGGGCCAGACCGGGGCGCCCTCGCGGATGCCGGCAAGCAGTTCCTGCGCCTCGACCACCTTCAGTTCATTGAAGCCGAGGTTGTGCCCCGCCGCGGGCGAAAACGCGCCAAAGGGCGGGTGCGCCGGGCCGCTGAGAATACGGGTGAAACCCTCGGTCGCGGCGCCGCCGCCGGCGCGATAAAGCCAAAGCTCGTTCATGCGTTCCTGATCGAAGCTGATCGTGCCTTCGCTGCCCTGCACCTCCCAAGCCAGCTTGTTCTTGCGCCCGCGCACCACGCGCGAGCAAAAGAAGCTGCCGGTGGCACCGGAACGAAAGCGCAGATGCGCAAAGGCGCTGTCGTCGTTTTCCACCGACCGCATGCCGCCTTCAAATGGGCGCGCCGGCACTACCGTCTGCAGCTCGGCGGTCAGGCTTTCAACCGGCCCCATAAGGGGCAGCATCGCCGCGACCAGATGGCAGCCAAGATCGCCAAGCGCGCCCAATCCGCCATCGGTTTTCAGGCAACGCCAGGTCCAGGGCTGCGCGGGGTCGGACATGTAGTCTTCATCGAACACGCCGCGAAAATGCAGTGGGCGGCCAATGGCGCCTTCGGCGATCAGCTTCACTGCGTGGCGGAAGGCCGGGTTGCGGGTGTAGTTGTAGCCCAGCATGGTGACGAGGCCGGGGCGCACCGCCGCCGCCATCGCCTCGGCATCGGCCAGTGCCGGGGCCATCGGTTTTTCCAGCCAGACATGCTTGCCATTGGCCAGCGCCGCTTCGGCAATCGGGCGGTGCAGCCCGTTCGGCGTGGTGACCGAGATCACATCAACCGCCGGGTCGGCGACCACCGCGCGCCAGTCGTCGGTGGCGCGGGCAAAGCCGAACTGCGCCGCCATCGCATGCGCCTTGTCGGCGGGGGTGTCGCACAACAGTTCCAGCCGCAGCGGCGCGCCGCCAAAGGTCGCGGCAACGGCGCGCCAGGCGTTGGCGTGGCACTTGCCCATGAAGCCGGTACCGATCAGCGCCACCCCAAGCGTGCCAACAGCGCTCATACCAGCGATTCCAGATGGATCACCCTGCCCTCGCGTGCCGAGCGATGCGCGGCATCGGCCAGGGCCAGCGCCGCCAGCCCGTCTTCGCCCGACGGGCTTGGCGGGCTGCCGCTGGCGACCGCCTGCACGAAGGCCGCAATTTCGGCGGCATAGGCGGCAGTGTAGCGGGTCATGAAGAAATCATGCAGCGGCGGGCGGGTGAAGCCGTCTGCCGTGGCGACCTCGATCGAGACCGGGCGCTGGTTCTCGGCGCAGACCATGCCTTTCGAGCCGTGCACCTCGATGCGCTGGTCGTAGCCGTAACCTGCCCGGCGCGAATTGGAGATGCAGCATTGCTTGCCGCTGGCGGTGGTCAGCACCACGCTGGCGCTGTCGAAATCGCCCGCCGCAGCGATCGCCGGATCGGTCAGCACCGAGCCGGTGGCATAGACCGTCACCGGGTCTTCGCCCAGCATCCAGCGCGCCTTGTCAAAATCATGAATCGTCATGTCGCGAAAGATGCCGCCCGACCGTTCGATATAGCTGACCGGCGGCGCCCCAGGGTCGCGCGAGGTAATCTGGATCATCTCGACCACACCGATGCGGCCTTCGTCGATGGCAGACTTCACGGCGCGGAAATGCGGGTCGTAGCGGCGCTGAAAACCCAGCATCAGCCTGGCCCCGGTTTCGCGCACGACGCCAAGGCAGGCGCGCGCCCTTGCCAGATCAAGCGAGATCGGCTTTTCGCAGAAGATCGCCTTGCCGGCCCGTGCCGCGGCCTCGATCAGGTCGGCGTGGGTGTCGGTGGGGGTGCATATCAGCACCGCGTCGATGTCGCCCGCGGCGATTATCGCGTCAACGCCCCGCACTTCGGCGCCATGCTCGGCGGCGACGCTGCCCGCCGCGGCCGCAAGCGCATCCGCGACCGCGACAAGGCGGGTGCCGGGTGTGGCGGCGACAGCGCGGGCATGCACCTGGCCGATACGCCCCGCACCCAGAAGTCCGAACCTGAAAGCCACGATTTCTTCCTTTCTGCAGGGCAGCCGCCCGAGATTGCTATTCCGGGTAGGCCCCGGTCACGTTCTGGTCAAAGTCGATCAACGCCCCGGTCATCACACCCGAGGCAGGGCCCAGCAGATAGGCCGCCAGCACCGCGACATGGTCGGGCTTGACCAGCATGCCCATCGGCTGACGCGCCTCGGCCTTGGCAAGCCAATCGTCACCTGCGCCGTGGTAGCGGCGCTGCACGACGTCTTCACCTGGGGTATCCATCCAGCCGCAATTGATGCCGTTGACGCGGATGTGCTGGCCGCGCAACGTCTGCGCGGCGTTCTTCGTGACATTGGCAAGGGCTGCCTTGCTGGCCGAATAGGGCGCCAGAACGCTTTGCCCGCAATGCACCACCATCGACAGGATGTTGACTGCGGCGGCCGGGTGCCCGGCCGCAATCGCAAGTTGCGCAAAGCGTTGCAGCGCGAAGAACGGGCCGCGGGCGTTGACTGCCATCAGCACATCCCAGCCCTCGGGCGTGGTGTCGAGGATCGAGCCGCGGTCGGTCGCCGCCGCGGCGTTGACCAGCGCCGTCACCCGCCCGAACGCCGCCGCCGCGCCGTCGACCAGCGCCACGGCATCGGCAACACGCCCCATGTCGGCAGCGATGAAGCGCGCATCGGCGCCGCTTTCGCGCAGCGTCGCTGCCGCGGCCTCGCCCTTGCCTGCATCGCGCCCCGAAATCACCAGCCGGCCGCAGCCCTCGGCGATCAGTTGCCGCGCGATGGCGAGGCCAAGCCCCTGCGTGCCGCCGCTGACCACGGCGACTGTGGCGGCGTGCAAATCAGACACTGCCGTCTCCTGCCGCACGCGGGCCGCGGGGAAGAGCGGCGGCCGATTTTCGTGATCTGGGCATCAGAAATTTCCCTGCAATCCTGTGAGGGGCTGGAGCGATATTCGACGCCCCGGCCCGTGGGCCGGGGCAGTGGCGTCAGGCCGCACCGGCGTATTCGGCCCCGGTCTTGGCGCCAGTGATATAGGCGACCACGTCCTGCCCATCGGTGTCTTCCTTGCGCAAGTTGGCGACGATGCGGCCGCGGCGGAACACCACGATCCGGTCGACCAGATCGAACACCTGCCGCATGTTGTGGCTGATCAGGATCAGCGGCTCGCCGTTTTCCTTCAGCGTGCGCACGATGTTTTCGACCTGCGCGGTTTCCTGCACGCCAAGCGCCGCCGTCGGTTCATCCATGATGATCAGTTTTGACGCGAAAGTGGCGGTGCGCGCGATCGCCACGCATTGCCGCTGCCCGCCCGACATGTTGCGGATGGTGTTGGCAAGGTTGGGGATCTTGACCGCGGTGCGTTTCAGCGCCGCCTCGGTGGCGATGCGCATGCCGCGACGGTCAAGGATCGAGAACGGTCCGAGGTTGAACAGGATCTTTTCGCGCCCCAGAAACAGGTTCGACGGCACGTCCAGATCATCGGCCAGCGCCAGGTTCTGGAACACGCATTCCATGCCCGCCTCGCGCGCCTCAAGCGGGCCGGCAAAGCTGACCTCCTGCCCGCCGAAGATGATCTTGCCGCGGGTCGGCTGTTCCACGCCGGTGATCTGGCGCACGAAGGTCGATTTGCCGGCGCCGTTATCGCCCATGATCGCCACGTGCTCGCCGGCGTGCAGTTCGAAATTGGCACCCTCCAGCGCATGCACGCCGCCGTAATGCCGGGTCAGGTCGATGGTTTTCAGAATGATGTCGGTCATTTCCGCTGCCCCCTATGCCTGCCGCGCGCGGCGGTTCTGGCGCCAGACGTCAAGCACCACGGCGCCCACGATGATCGCGCCCTTGGCCATTTCCTGATAATAGGCGTCGAGCTTGAGGAAGGTGAAACCCGAGATGATGACGCCGAAGATCAGCGCCCCGATCACCGTGCCCACAACCGAGCCACGCCCGCCCGAAAGCGACACCCCGCCAATCACCGCCATGGCAATCGCGTCAAGTTCATACATCACCCCCATGCCCGCCTGCGCGGTCAGGTTCTTTGAGCTGAGCACCAGCGCCGCAACCGAGGCCAGCACCGCCGCAATGACATAGACCAGCACCTTGTGGCGGGCGACGTTGATGCCCGACATCCGCGCCGCTTCCTCGTTCGAGCCGATCGCGTAGCTGCGCTTGCCGTAAACCGTGAAGATCATGATCAGCTGGAACAGCACCGCCAGCGCCAGGAAGATCAGCACCGGGTTCAACCCCTTGCCGATCGCCGCGAAACTTTCCGTGGGAAACGAGATCGGCTGTCCCTTCGACCACCATTTCGCCACCCCGCGCGCCGCCACCATCATGCCCAGCGTGGCGATGAAGGGCGGAATGCGGGTATAGGCGATCAACGCGCCGTTGATCAGCCCGGCCACCACGCCACAGGCGATGCCCACCAGAACCGGCAAGATCACCGGCAGATCGACCCAGCCCTGTTCCAGGAACATGCCCTTGGGGTTCGGGTTGCCGTTGACCAGCGCCACCTGCGCAAAGCTCATCGCGATCATCGCCGTTGCACCCACCACCGAACCGGATGACAGGTCGATGCCGCCCAGAATGATCACCTGCGTCACCCCGATCGCGATGATGCCGACGATCGAGACCTGCAGAATGATGATCTGCAGCCGCGCCTCGTTGAACAGGCCCGAAACATTCGGTCGGGTGTTGAACACGAAGCTGTCGTTCATCAGCAGCCGGCCCAGCACCTCGAACGCGATCACGATCAGGATCAGCGCCAGAAACACGTTCAGTTCCGAAGGCAGTTGGCGCCGCGTGCGGCGTGGTGCAGCGCTTGTGGTCAGTTCGGCCATGATTTCCCCCCAGTCGAATTCAGTGCCGGTCTGCGGCGGCGCGATGCCGCCTGACAGGCAGGCCCGGGCGCCGTTCGCCACGGGCTTGCGCGGCGGCGCCTGTGCGCCGCCACGCTGTTGTTACGCCTGACCCCGGTCAGTTCTTGGCAAGGAACTCGTCGACATTCGCCGGCGTCACCAGCAGGAACGGAATATAGACCTTTTGGTCAACCGGTTCACCCCGGGCAAGTTGCAGTGCTGCGTTCACCGCGCCAGCACCCTGGCCCGCCGCATCCTGGAACACGGTCACGTCCAGATCGCCCGCAACCATTGCGGCCAGCGCATCCTGGGTGGCATCGACGCCGCCCACGACCACCGAAGCCATGTCGATCCCGGCGGCCTTCATCGCCTGAATCGCGCCGATCGCGCTTTCGTCGTTGTTGGCGATGACCGCATCGAACGGCGCGCCGGTCGAAAGCCAGTTGGTCATCAGGTTCTGCGCCTGATCGCGCGCCCAGTTCGAGGTCTGGCTGTCGATGATCGTGATGAAATTGCACATGTCCATCGCGATCACATCCTGGATGTCCTTGGTGCGCTGCACCGCGGCCTGGTTCGACAACTGGCCCATGATCACATAGACATTGGCGCCCCCGGCCTTGCCCGCGCCGCGCAGCAGTTTGCAGACCTCAAACGATTCCAGCGTGCCCGATTCGACTTCGTTCGAGGCGACGAAGGCCTGGTTGTCGGGCAGCGTATCGACGTTGATCGGCTGGCGGTTCACGAACACCAGCGGCACACCGGCCGCGGCGGCGGCGTCGGTCATGGCCTGCGTCGCCGCGGTATCGACCGGGTTCACGACGATCGCGCTGACCCCCGAGGCAACGAAGTTCTGGATCTGGCTGAGCTGGCGGCCGACGTCGTCCTGCGCGTCTTCCACCTGAATATCGACGCCAGGCAGGGCTTCGGCATATTCGATCATGCCGTTGCGCAGCACGGTCAGGAAGTTGTCGTCAAAAAGCGCCATCGACACCCCGATCGTCTCGGCATAGGCGCCGGACGACAGAAGCGAGGCCAGGCCCGCCGCAATAATGGTCTTCTTCATCATGTCTCCTCCCATCGGGTGCCGGCCCACCCGTTGCCAATCTGCCGGACCCCTGCTTGTTCCGCCGGGGTTAAACCTTGGCCGCTCAGGCCGCCTCGCGCGCCAGTTCGCGCGTGATGAATTGCATCGAGTGTGCCAGCGCCGCAGCGATGTCGGGATCGCCGTGCACCTCGGGCGCGAAGGGTTCGAACGACAGCGGCGCATCGGCGCCGGCCGCAAGCAGCGCGCGAATCTGCGCGATATTGCCCAGCCGGTCGCGCGGCCCGACCAACACCCGATGCGCATCGAGCATGTCGGCAACCGCCACCGTCGGGTCTTCGACGCCCGAAATGTGGATCAGCCCGGTCTGCGCGGGGTAGATTGTGGCTTCACCGGCCAGCGTGTGATGGAACGTGTCGTGCACCAGCCGGAAGCGCGCGCCAAGCCCAAGCTCGCTGATCGCCGCCACCGCCTCGGATTTCAGCCGCAGCGAACATTGCGCAAAGCCAAGCGGCTCCACCAGGCCGATCAGCCCGGCCTCGGCCAGAATCGGCGCCAGACCGCGCAGCGCCTCGCGCAGTTTGGCGTGCCGTTCTTCGCCCGTATCGGTGCCGTCGCAGCGCGGCACCAGCACCAGCGCCTCGCAGCCCGCCGCTGCCGCAAGGGTGGCAAGTGCGCGCGCCTGCTCGGCGCGTTCGGCGTTCCAGTCGTTGAACGGGTAAAGCGCGTTGATCGTGATAAGCCGCACCCCCGTCGCCTGCGTTGCTGCCCGAACCTCGGCGGGCAAAACCGAACCGATATCGGCCGGCGCCTTCAGGTCGTTGCGCAACTCGACCGCCGGCGCCCCAAGCCCCGCCGCCAAGCGGCAGAACGCGGCAATGGAAAGTTCGGGTGCCGACATGTGGTTGATTGCCCAGCTGATGCTGGCCTGCGCTTGCATGATGTGGATGCTCCTCCGTCCGGCACCTCCCCCAAGGCGCCAATTGCCTCACGAGAATGCCGAGTCGCCGGGCCTTGCGTCAACGAAAAAGCTGCGCCAGTTCCATCATTCTTGATGCAAAACAAATCCCTCTTGATGCACAACCATCAAGGTTGACCTACAGGCTTTCGGGTATGTAAAGCCGCGCCGGTAGAAACACCTGGCCCAGTGTTTCATCCAGGCCTTCGGTGCGGGTGCGCACCATCATGCCCAGCAAGGTTCGGCACAGATCGTCCAGCGGTGTCGAAAGCACCGCGGCAAGTATGCCGTCTTCCAGCGCCGCCATGGTTTCCGGCGTCACCTCGTTCACGATCACGCTCAGATCAGGGCCGCGATGTTCCTCGCGCAGCGCCTCAAGCGCGCCTTCCATGCCGCCGCCGGCGCAGTAGAAACCCGAAATGTCCGGATGGCGCGACAAAAGCTCCAGTGTCGCCTCATAGGTAAGTTGCCGGTTTTCAAGGTTGGTGACGGTTTCAACAACCTCGAAATCGGGCGCGTGTTCGCGAAAATAGCTGCGGAATCCGGTCTCGCGCAGCTCATGCCCATGCCAGCGATGACCGCCGACAAAAATGCCGACCTTGCCCACCCGCCTTGCCGTGCGCGCCAGCATCCACGCCGCCGCGCGCCCGACCTTCAGATTGTTGGTTCCGATATAGCTTTGCCGGATACCCTGCGCGAAATCGGATATCAGCGAAAACACCGGCACACCGCGCGCGCGGGCATCTGCAACAGCGTGCGAAACCTGATGGCTGTCGCTGGCGACCGCGCCAACGGCATCGCAGCTTCGCGATAGGCGCTCGATCTGCGCGGCGTATTCGGCGGGCGAACCGGTCTGCACCCAAAGAATCTCGGCCTGCCCGCGCACAGCGCCGCAATCGCGCACGGCATTGACAAGGCGGCGTTCGAAATCCTGATAAAAGGCGTGCTGCTGCTTGTGCAGCAAGAAGCCGAAGCGCATCGCCGGGATATTGTCGTGCAGCCGCTGCCGGATCAGCCCGGCTGCGTGATAGCCGATGGCGTTGGCCGCCTCATAGACCCGCCGCGCGGTTTCCTCGTGCACCTTCGTGCGCCCGTTCAGCACCCGATCAACGGTCGCGGTGGAAACGCCAGCGGCCTTCGCCAGGTCTGATATGGTCGGGCGTCGGCCCATGTTCGCTCCAAATCAAGCTGCACTCCATCACGACACTGGTCGCAATTGATGTTGTTTGCAAGATTGCATCGCGGGCGGCTTGATCGAATCTGCGCAATCTGGCCTTGATGCCGATACCGCGGCGCGCAAGCACCTGCTCTGGGAGGAATTCATGATTCTTTACGGCACCAACCCGATCGCCTGGTCGAACGACGACGATCAGACCCTGGGCGCAGACATCAGCTTTGAGCAATGCCTGAGCGAGATCGAACAGATCGGCTTTGACGGCAGCGAAAAGGGCCACAAATACCCAAACGACGCCGCAGGCATGCAGGCCGCGCTGGCGCCGCACGGGCTGCAGTTCGTGTCGGGCTGGTATTCGCTGAACCTGCTGGAACGCGACGCACAGGCGGAAATTGCCGCGATGGGGCCGCATCTGGCGCTGCTGAAAGGCTGCGGTTGCAAGGTGGCGATTCTGTGCGAAACCAGCCGTTGCGTGCACGGCGACCCTGCCCACCCGATCACCGACAAGCCGGTGATGACCGAGGCCGAATGGCCGCTGTTCACCGCGCGGCTGACCGAGGTCGCCGAATATATCGCCGCGCAGGGTATCGTGCCGGTCTATCACCACCATATGGGCACCGTGGTGCAGACCCGCGCCGAGATTGACCGGCTGATGGCCGAAACCGGCCCGGCGCTGCGGTTGCTGTTCGACACCGGGCACGCCTATTTCGCAGGCGCGGATCCGGCGGCAGTTCTGCGCGACCACATCGGGCGTGTCGGCCACCTGCATATGAAGAACATCCGCCAGAAGGTGCTGGACAAGGTGCTTGGCAGCGGCCTGAGCTTTCTTGACGGCGTGCGCGCCGGGGTATTCACGGTGCCGGGCGACCCGGAAGGCACCGTCGATTTTGCGGCGGTGCTGCATATTGCCGCCGATCATGGCTATCAGGGCTGGCTGGTGATCGAGGCCGAGCAAGACCCGGCGCAGCGCAACCCCTTTCATTATCAGTCGATGGGGCTGAAGGCACTGCGCGCGATCGCCCGTGAAACCGGGTTGGACCGGGCGGCGTAGCGGCTAGGCGTATCTTGGCTGGCTCAGCAGGTAGCGCTGGATGATCGGCAGCGATGCGGCGCCGATGGCGCGCGCGTTGCGCCCGACCGAGGCCTCGATCACCACCGGGTCGGCGATGCCCTGCGTGTCGATTTCGCGGATCGACGCGCGGGTCTGCTCGACGATCCGCCGGCGCACTTCGGGCGGGCAATTGGCGTCGATCAGGATGCGTTCGAAGTCGATTACCGCGGCAATCGCCACCACGGCAATCGCCAGATGGTGCGCGGTGTGGCGCATCCAGTCGTCCAGCGGCGCGCCGAAGGCGGACCAGTCCAGTTCCGGTTTCCAGATCGCGCCGGGGTCGATGCCCGCCGCCTCAAGCCGCTGTTCCAGCAGATAAAGCGAGGCGTGGTTTATCAACTGCCGCGTGCCCGACACCGAGGCGACCGGAATCGACCCGAAAGCCCCGGCGTTGCCGGTGCGCCCGGCGTAGACAGTATCGTTCAGCACCACGCCGCCGCCGATGAACGAGCCGATGAAGATATAGGCGTAATCGGCAAATTCCTTGCCGCGGCCAAAGACATGTTCCGCGGTGCAGGCCGCGGTCGCATCGTTCTCAACCGCCACCGGCAACCCGGTGATCGCGGCAACTTTTCCGCGCAGATCGAATTCGCGCCACTCTTGCATTTCGTCTTTCGGTGCATGCACCACGTCAAGCCAGTTCCAAAGCTCGAAAGGTTCGGCGACGCCGATCCCGGCGATGCGGCTTTGCTGCTTTGGCGTCAGCCCGGCCAGAAGGCTTTCGCAGCCGCTTTCCAGAAACGCCATCAGCACCGCCGGGGTCGGGTAGGCATAGGTTCGCTTGATCTGCGCGCGAATCGTGCCGACCAGGTCGATCAACACCAGATCGGCGCTTTTGCGGCCGATGTTCAGCCCCAGCGACAGCACCCCGTCGGGGTTCAGCGTCATCGGCACCGAGGGTTTGCCGACCTTGCCGCGAATCGGCTCGCCGCGGAACAGCAGGCCGTCTTTTTCCAGCGCGCGGATGATGGTCGACACGGTTTGCGCCGAAAGCGCCGAACGGCGCGCAATATCGGCGCTTGCCAGCCCGCCATGGCGCTGAATCAGCGAAAGCACCAGCCTTTCGTTGTGATCGCGAATCCCCGACTGGTTCGCGCCGCCCATGGGGTCGCGTATCGTGTTGGCATCCATGCTGTTTGCCATATCGCTTGCACTCATGGCGTCAAGTCTATGTGCAAGCATATTAATAAATCAAGTTGATTTATTTATTGACAGATGCCGCCGCCTGGCGTCATATCCGGCTGAGGACGGGCAGAATCGCGACCCGTCCGAACTTGCGGCGGCGGGCACGATGCCCGCGCCAGGATTGACATCTGGGAGGACTACATGACGAAATTCTTCATCAGCGCTGCCATCGGCGCCCTGATCATCGGCGCCGCCGGTGCCGCTGCCGCCGAAAGCGCCTGCCTGATCACCAAGACCGACACCAACCCCTTCTTCGTGAAGATGAAAGAGGGCGCTTCGGCCAAGGCTGCCGAGCTTGGCCTCGAGCTGAAATCCTACGCCGGCAAAGTCGATGGCGACAGCGAAAGCCAGGTTGCGGCAATTGAAACCTGCATCGCCGACGGCGCCAGCGGAATTCTGCTGACCGCATCCGATACCAAGGGCATCGTGCCCGCCGTGCAGAAGGCCCGCGATGCCGGCCTGCTGGTGATCGCGCTCGACACCCCGCTTGACCCGATTGACGCCGCCGATGCGACCTTTGCCACCGACAACTTCCTGGCTGGCGAGTTGATCGGCCAGTGGGCGGCCGCAGCACTTGGCGCCGCCGCCGCCGATGCCCGCATCGCGATGCTCGACCTTGACGTCAGCCAACCGACCGTGGGCGTGCTGCGCGACCAGGGCTTCCTGACCGGCTTTGGCATCGACGTGAAGGACGCCTCGAAATGGGGTGATGAGGACGACCCGCGAATCGTCGGCAATGATGTCACGCAGGGCAACGAGGAAGGCGGCCGTCGCGCCATGGAAAGCCTGCTTGCCCGCGATCCGCTGATCAACGTCGTCTACACGATCAACGAGCCCGCCGCCGCAGGCGCCTATGAGGCGCTCAAGGCGATCGGTCGTGAAAAAGATGTGCTGATCGTGTCGGTTGACGGCGGCTGCCCTGGCGTGGCCAACGTGAAGGACGGCGTGATCGGCGCCACGTCGCAGCAATATCCGCTGCTGATGGCGGCGCTTGGCATCGAAGCAATCGCCGCCTGGGCGAAAGATGGCTCCAAACCCGCGCCGACCGAAGGCAAGAACTTCTTCGACACCGGCGTGGCGCTGGTGACCGACCGGCCCGTCGCGGGTGTCACCTCGATCGACACCGCCAAAGGTACGGAACTGTGCTGGGGCTGATCGCGCATTGATCGCACTCGCGCAAAGGCGCACTTTCATACCCGGGGGCGGTGGCAACGCCGCCCCCGGTTGCATCAGGGGGGACCACGATGGCCAGCGACCAAGGCACTACACCAACCTATGAAGCCGCGATCAAGGGCAGCCCCGAGGCTGTCGCCGAATTCGGCACGCACAGCTCCAAAGTTCAGAAGTTTCAGCATCTGCTGCATCAGACACCATCGCTGGTGCCGCTGATCGTGCTGCTGGCTGCTATCGCAATTTTCGCGGTGGTTCTTGGCGGCAAGTTCTTCGCCCCGTTCACGCTGACGCTGATATTGCAGCAGGTCGCCATTACCGGCATTGTCGGCGCAGCGCAAAGCCTGGTGATCCTGACGGCGGGCATCGACCTTTCGGTCGGGGCCATCATGGTGCTGTCGTCGGTGGTGATGGGCCAGTTCACCTTTCGCTATGGCCTGCCGCCGCCGGTCGCGGTGGCAAGCGGTTTTGCCTGCGGTGCGTTGATGGGGTTCATCAACGGCACGCTGGTGGCGCGGATGAAATTGCCGCCGTTCATCGTCACGCTTGGCATGTGGCAGATCGTGCTGGCGACGAACTTCCTTTATTCCGCCAATGAAACGATCCGCAGCCAGGACATTTCGCTGCGTGCACCGCTGCTGAAGGTTTTCGGCGAAAGCTTCCGGATCGGCGGCGCGGTTTTCACTTATGGCGTGGTGGCGATGGTGGTGCTTGTGCTCGGGCTTGCCTATGTGCTGCGCCACACCGCCTGGGGGCGCCATGTCTATGCCGTCGGCGATGACCCCGAGGCGGCCGAGCTTTCGGGCGTGCAGGTCAAACGGGTGCTGATTTCCGTTTACACGCTGGCGGGTCTGATCTGCGCGCTTGCCGGCTGGGTGCTGATCGGGCGGCTTGGCTCGGTTTCGCCAACCGCCGGTCAATTCGCCAATATCGAATCGATCACCGCGGTGGTGATCGGCGGCATCTCGTTGTTCGGCGGCCGCGGCTCGATCCTTGGCATGATGTTCGGGGCGCTGATCGTGGGGGTGTTTTCGCTGGGGCTGAAGATGCTCGGCACCGACCCGCAATGGACTTTCCTGTTGATCGGCGGCCTGATCATCGCTGCCGTTGCCGTGGACCAGTGGATCAGAAAGGTGGCTGCGTAATGGAACCGATCCTGAAAGCCCGCAACCTGCTCAAGCGTTATGGCAGGGTGACCGCGCTCGACTACTGCGATTTCGACCTTTACCCAGGCGAAATCCTGGCCGTCATCGGCGACAATGGCGCCGGAAAATCTACGCTGATCAAGGCGATCTCGGGCGCCGTAAAGCCGGATGAGGGCGAAATCACGCTGAACGGTCAGCCCGTGCATTTTGCCACCCCGCTCGACGCCCGCGACGCCGGGATCGAGACGGTCTATCAAAACCTCGCCCTGTCGCCGGCACTGTCGATTGCCGACAACATGTTCCTGGGCCGCGAGCTTCGCAAACCGGGCATCATGGGCAGCGTGTTCCGCAAGCTCGACC